>ERZ773069.1212-NODE-1212-length-15317-cov-7.582558_pt1 | contig 15317 bp, 15 predicted proteins | sample MGYA00580619_ERZ773069 | MGnify/ENA primary metagenome ERZ773069 (study PRJEB29015, sample SAMEA2738007) | human oral metagenome | biome: human oral; feature: human-associated habitat; material: dental | place: China | collected 2108 ...
GCCCGCGCGGCCGGATCCCGCCAGCTCTCGAGGCGGGTCTCCAGGATCGTCGCCCCGGTCTTCAGGCTGAAGGAGGCCGGCGCCGTGCGCGCCGCCTACCACCTCGCGGTCGACATGCTCGGCTCGTGCTGCCCGGAGGCCGCGGCCGTCCTCGAGGAGACCGAGCCGGACGCCCTGGCCTACCTGGACTTCCCGCCGAGCCACTGGAAGCGCCTGCGCACCAACAACGTGCAGGAGCGCGCCAATCGCGAGATCAAGCGCAGGTCGCGGGTGGTGCAGGTCTTCCCCTCGGCCTCCTCGCTGGAGCGCCTGGCCGGCGCGGTCATGTGCGACATGGACGAGGCGTGGTCGGATGCGCGCTACTTCTCCGAGGCCAGGATGGCCGAGCTCTATGACGAGAGGCAGAGGGGAGCGAACAGGGAGCCGCTGAGCGAGGAGCAGCTCGAGGGGTTCCGCTTAGTGGCCAGGCAGGCCATCGAGGCCAGCCTGGAGCTTGCAGACATGCTGGAGGCGGCGTAGGATAGGCGGGGATCGAAGATTCTGGTGATGGCCGACTCGCCTACGGAAGAGCCGTTACACCAACATTCCCGACACTACCCACCCCGCTGACTACATCAAAACTGGGCATGTAACAATCGAGTGGGAATAATCCGAGGTCAGAGTTCTAAAGCCGCCTGCAACCATTCACTGCAACGCATAGCGTTGCACAGCGTTTCAACGGTTGCCACGCCCCTTGCAACAAACGGGAATAGCAATCCCGAATCAGCCCCCGAAACCACTTGGAATCGAGGGCTGTTTGCGCTGGTGGATGACCGGTTTTGATTCGTGGTTACTCTATAAAGTGAGGGGCATTGGCCCGATTTGGCGCTACCTGGAGGTTTCCGTTCACCACGGAGGTCCGCCAAGCCGCCCGCAACAATTCCCGAGCGCTAAAACGCGAACATCCGCCTGATTCGAATCAAACCCGAATCACGGCGCTCCCAGAAGGCCCGAAATCGCAAAACCGCAGGTAAAGCTGGGGGAATAACAAACCGAGAATTCACGTTGAAATACGCCGGAACGAACCCTGCGAGGACGTGAAAAAGCGGCCTGGAAGCCGCTTTTCTGATTCGCAATTATTCCCCGAGTGGCTTGATCAGACGCCGAACTCGGCCTTCCACGACTCGTATTCCGCCGGGGTGATTTCGCCCGACTTTTCCGAATCAAGCATTTCCTTCCACGCCTTGATCGCCATGGCAAGTTTGGGCGACTTCTCCGCTGCGGAGTCGAACCCCAGCACCGTCGTCCCGTCGACCTCCATCGGGACGAGACCGAGCTCCTCGTTGAGCCGGAACAACAGCTCCAGGGCCTGCCTGCTCGATTCCAGGGGCACTTCCCTCAGCGCCTCGGGCGAGATTGCCAGGGCGGAGGCGATGGCCTGAATCTGGGGCTCTCCGGGCGTCCTGTTGCACAGCTCGTAGTTGCGGATGGCGGAGTCGGTCTGCCCGCACGCGGCTGCGAGCTGCTTCTGCGTCATCTTGCGCATCTTCCTGTACTTCTTTACGAGCTCCCCGGTCTTCAGCTTGCCCTCCACGTCTGCCTCGGCACGGACCATCTTGAACCATGCGAAAACTATAGCACGAAAATGAACTGTTTGCATTGACCGTTCGGAAGTGAACGATTACCATGCAATTGCAAACCCGTTCAGAACCGAACGCTAGGAGGTAGCATGGCAAAGCAGGAACCGCGCCTTCTCGGTGCGTTGGAAGTCGCCGACAGGCTCGGCGTCTGCCGCACGAAGGCATACGGGATCATTCGAGAGCTCAACGACGAGATGGAAGCGCGAGGCTGCAAGGTCATTGCCGGCCGCGTGAGCAACGAGATCTTCGAGGAGACGTTCTTCAACCCAAAGGGAGGGGCAAGGCGTGACCGTTAAGCAGTCCAAGAACGGCACCTGGTTCACGCAGTTCCGGTGCAAGAACAAGTTCGGCGAGGAAGTGCACAAATGCAAGCGCGGATTCGCGAGTCCGGAGGAAGCCCAAACATGGGAGGACGACTTCATCGCCTCCGCCGGGTGCACGATGGCAATGACCTTCGAGGAGTTCTACGAGGTGTACGAGGCCGACGTTCGGCCGCGCCTGCGCGAGCACACATGGCGCAACAAGGACTACCTGGTCAGGTCGAAGATCATGCCGTACTTCAAGAACCGCCGCATGAGCGAGATTCAGGGCATCGACATCATCCGCTGGCAGAACGGCCTCATGGACGGCGGAAACAACCACGGGCGGGGCTACACACCCACGTATCTGCGCACCGTGAACAACCAGCTTTCTGCTGTCCTCAACCACGCCGCACGATATTACGGGCTCCATCCCAACCCTGCGGTGCGCACCATGAAGATGGGCGGCAAGGAAACGTCCGAGATGCGGTTCTGGACCAAGGAGGAGTACCTCAAGTTCGCCGACGAGATGATGGAGAAGCCGCGCGAGTTCCTGATGTTCGAGATACTCTACTGGACCGGAATTCGCGAGGGGGAGATGCTCGCGCTCATGCCATCGGCCTTCGACCTGCAGCGCGGGACCATGTGCATCGACAAGTCCTACCAGCGCTTCGACGGCCGGGACGTCATAACGGCCCCAAAGACGCCCAAGTCGATCCGCACTATCAAGCTCTCGAGGTTCCTGGTCGAGGAGGTCGCCGACTACCTCGAGCGCCACCCTGATATCGGGCCCGGCGACCGCATGTTCCCAGTTACCAAGTACCAGATATCGCGCGCGATGAAGAACGGCTGCAAGAAGAGCGGGGTCAAGAAGATACGCGTGCACGACCTGCGCCACAGCCACGTGAGCCTGCTCATCGACAAGGGCTTCACCGCCCTCGCAATCGCCGATCGCATGGGGCACGAGGCGACCGACATCACGTTCCGCTACGCCCACCTGTTCCCCACGGTGCAGGAGGACATGGCGAACGCGCTCAACGACGAGAGAGGAGGGTTCTAGGTGCCCTGCCCCAACTACCGCAGGAAGCGGACCATCTCAAAGGCGTTCCGCGTGAGCCGCGAGGAGAGCGAGCGAATAGAGCTTCTGGCGAAGGCCGCCGGCGTCACGCAGCAGGAGTACATCATGGCCAAGCTCGAGAACAGGGAGTTCACCGTGGTGCCCGACATCCGCACCTACAAGATGCTCCGCGAATCGATGCGCCAGATCTACCAGGAGCTCTGCCGCCTGCGCGACTGCTCGACCATGGACGAGCGCCTCATCGCGAAGATCGAGCTGCTGAGCGACCTGTTCGTCGGCATCGCCGGAGACGCACCGCGTGGCGAGCTGGAGAAGGAAGACGACTTGATTGCGGAGATGGAGCGTGAGTAGACGGTCTGCTGCTTCTTGGGGTGAAGTTGGCACCAGACCAAACGGAGATACGGATAGATATGGTCTTTTATGATTTAGACCGTTTGGACCGAATTTTTCGGTGCAGGAAGACCCTACAGGGAAAAGCGCCTCTCCCGTCTCCTTGATGATGTACGGGTAGTGAAGGCTCTCTTTCCTGCATAGGGACGAGTGCGATTTGCCTGTATCTTCCTCGCAGTCGGCCGCTTCTCATTCGGGACCGCTTCATCCCGTGTCTCGACAACAGATGCAGACAAGACCACTCCACGGATAGTCTGTTTCATTGCAGTCTTCAATAACTTGCTAGTAATTTGTGCGTGAGATAGCGCTTTAGAGTTGTCAGCAAGTCAATTCAATTTACCTTCACAGCGTGGAAGCTTAGTCTCTCACGCTCGGGTCAATCCACTTAGAAATTCGCTGAGCACAGTATGCGGGCAAACAACTCACATACTCAGCGATGTCGGCCTTATGTGCGATGGCCTCAAACCGCAATATGTCGACGTCCGATGACCCCGATTCCCCCAAGATTGAAATGACTTCCTTTGCGATCATACGGTCGTCAAGCACGTTTTCGCAGAACATAGCTGCACGCGCATTGGAAACCCCATATTTGACCTTCCTTTGCAACAGGCAGAGATTGTCCAAGTTCTCCTCCGTTGCAAAAGCTGGATGCTGCTTGATGGCGTCAATGAGACATGATATGAAATGGCTAAGGGAAAATCGGATGACTCCCGAAACGATGCCCTCGACTTTTGTAAGCCGAAACTTTCTGCTGGGCCTAAACGTATCGTTTAAATAGCTTGTGATTTGAGACACGTCACTGCCATCAATCCAGAGGGTGGTAGTGGCAGCTAGCATATTGCTGTCGAGGGGATACGCTGCATCGGGATTTGGCAGAAGAAACGCGTTTGCTACTGTGTCGATATCGGAACAGCCGCCTCCGAGGAATTCGGCACCTTCCTTAGATTCAATCCAGCCCGATAGCGAAGCCGCACTCCTTATCCCCGATTGCATCAGGTGGCATAAAGACGCTTGGTCGGTATTAACGGCATCCAGAGACTCGTAAATCGCCTGGAAGAGCTTGAGGAGCCGTTCTTTCATTTCATCATCGGAAGAGACATATGCGAATGTGGAAACGCATATGCTCATCACATCGTCTTCGCTTCCATCAGAGGACATAATCCCCGAAATGTAGCTTTCGATCGCTTCGAGAGGGCGCACCTTCATTGCCGATAGAGCGCGTGCGCGCGTCCTGTCGCACTCTAAATTTATTTCGAAAGCATTTGTTAGCTCGTACTCCAGCTGAGGATCACCAATATGCTCCAGGATTGTGTTCAGTACGGATTGGCCAGAAAGGGCTCGGCGGGGATTCTTCTCTCTATTAAAAACATCTGTGAACAGGTTTAGTATGGCACTCTCACACCGCTCGGTGTTCGATTCTTTCATGAGCTCAGAATACATTCTGTTGCTGCTTGTCCTGCCAGTATCCTCTGCAACCAGAATGCTTCCCTCGCTGTATTTGCCGGATCTTGCTGTCCTCCCGATAAGATTCTGGAAATCCCTCGTACGTGGAGTTTCGTTTCCCCGACGTGCGCCCGTGACAATCAAGTACTTTATAGGCAGGTTTACGCCTTCCGCAAGCGTAGACGTGCACGCGATACATTTTGCAAGGCCACGCTCGACGGCGAACTCTACCGACTGGCGAATAGCACCCTGCAGGTCGCCGTAGTGAGGCAGCACCCCCGCACTGATTCCTGAGCTTAGTCCATTATCGTTTCCGTAATGGAGGCAGACGAGATTGGAAAGTCTCTCCAATTCCTCCTCAGATGCGGATGACTTCAGGTTCGGAAGGTTTGCTTCCCGATGGAGCAGATCATCCAATCGTTTAAATAACGGGTGTATCGAAATCTTCTTGGGAACGTAGATCGCACAAGCACCATTCGGAAGTAGCCTATTCGCGTAATAGATGGCAAGATCGCGAGCGTAATCCGCGTTCTTATTGCCCATTTCAGGGAAGTACCGCTGCCTAGTCTCTCTGCCTAATCGTTTAAGTGGCTGCGAGGTCAAATCGACTCGAATGAAGAAGTCTTCATTCGATATGTCGTCAGCTTCAACATATGAAACCTTTTTGCCCTTCTGCTGTATGAAGCCAACCGACTTATCAGTTACTTGGATATTTTCACTTACAGCAAGAAGGCTCGAATCGCCAAAAGCCCAGTTCGCAATCTCGTCGGCATTGGAAACAACTGCCGAGATAAGTACCTTCTGGGCGTCAGGCTTCGCTCTAAATATTTCAGTGAGAAGTAGTTCATAGCCGGGACCTCTCGATACGCTGTCCAGCAAATGAGCCTCATCGAATACGAACAGCCCAGCATCGTCTAGAAGAGGAGCACTGTGATGGATCGCATAGCCTAACTTCTCGGGGGTGAAAACCAGGACCTTTGGTCCACTCGGGTTTTGCTCCAGCCACGAATCGACTTCCATCACGTCCGACGTCTGCCTGACATCCGCTATTCCCCTAAGGGCAATCGATAAATCGCGCGAGATCTCAGAGCAAAGAGCACGTAGGGGCGCAACGACGACGGACAGGGTGCTTCTGCCTGCGAGAATGCTTGACCGTAACAGCAGCTCGATGCTCTTGGTTTTGCCAGTTCCCGTAGGCAACTGTACAAAGGCATTTCCTCCGGAGAACACTCCTGCCCGTCCTATCTGCTGCTGTGCCTGCCACAGCAATTTTGGGAACGACGCCTGTGCTAGATACGGTTTCCACTCTTCGAGTCCAATTTTGGTGTAGGCAGGCAGAAGGGATCTCGTTGAGAATAAGAGTGAATCGAGAATCGAGACGTATAGCACTCCGCCAAAGAAGAGGTCTTCGGGATTTGCGTCGGTAAGCAGCGACGCCGCCTCCTCGATGACATCAGCTTCGTCTACATCTCCGCCCTCTAAGTATTGCCCCAAGATGTCCAGCTCTTCAGGGATAGGATTGCCGGGATTCAAAAGGTACGAGACAAAGCCGTGCAGGGTTCCGGCCCTTGTGCCGTAATAATCGGCGTTCTTGACCTTGCCGGCAGCGACTTTGGAGCTCCCATAGTTTCCTAGCAAGAAGTAGGTCGCCATTGCAAGCGTCCAGTAGCCGTCGCTGAATAGAGCATTTCGGCCATCGTTGGACGCGGCATCGTAGAAGGCTCCCGTCTTCTTCAAGTCCAGCAGGAACCCCTCCCCGTTGTTGCCGGATAGTCTGGCATCCACATACGACGACAAGGTCAATATCGATGAGTAATGCAGCTCGTCCGAATTCATTCCGAAGTCCGGGATAGCAGACGAGTCTACGAAAAATTCCGTAGCCTTTGCCTGCGCCTTCGCGTATTTTAATTCGCGGTCCGACCGTTCGCCGTAAATCATGATGTGCACCTGTCGTAAATCTCACGTATCAAATCCATGAGATGCGATCTGTGAATGACGAAAACCGTTCCGCCTTCGGCGACATACAGGTCCGACGCGCTTAGCCCTTCTAGATGGCGTTCCGCGTTGCCAATCCCAGCAATCGCGCCTATGGCAAAAGCTTCCTTGAAGGGATGCTCGCTCGCATTCATGAATCTCTTTAACTCGCTCGAGGTGAGGATGTCTCCTGCGTCCAGGCTTCTCTTGCCATAGTACGCGAGAGTCATTGCAATTCTGCTCCGATCCTTAGGGGAGTCTTTTGCTGCATCTGAAATGGCGCCTTTGAGATCTGTGCTGCTGCTCCGGGATTTGACTTCAATTGCGAGCAGCTCATCGAACTTGGATGGGTTCGACGGATTTTCCATCTTGAAGGCAACGATATCGGTGCCGTGCTCTGAACTATTCTTGTCTGACCTGCCATACTGCTTGTAGCGAGGAACTTCATACCCCTCCACGAACTGGACCAAGTCGCTGATTACTATTTCGGCGAAATCCCCCGCCATAATCTGAGGGACATCTGGGATGACGTTCTCTCGAAGATACTCATTTTCTCCAATTTCAAAAAACTCAGAGTATTCGCGGAGCTCGTCATCCCGTATGTAATGTCTTCGAATGTGTCGCGCCCATTCAACGAGTGCCGCATCATCTATTGCGCCCTCTAGACGAAAGCATTCCACACTGCATCCTTCAATGGACACTTCATCTTCCCGCACCAGCCAATCAACAAAGCAAGGGCGTGGGAGTTTCCTGATATTCGATTGATTGATAGCGGTGTTTGCCAAAGTAACTCACGATTCCCTGCAATTGCCTGATTTAAATCCCAAGTTCTTTGCGAGCAGCGGCTACGACGTCGCCGCCTTGATGAAAATCGGGGCTCCCGCTGCTCGCCAAACCCATCGGCACTATGCGTTTGGTCAGGTACTGGAATAGGTCCTTAGCCTGAGCTTTTTCGAACACCTCATCTTCGTTCGCTCCGTCTAGGCGCATCTGCGTGACCATCCTCGTTTTCTCGAGAATCTGCTGTTCACAAGACATGACTGTGCCCGCTAGCTTCTTATTGTTTGCCATCGAATAGCTCTTTATTTTCGATGACCTCGTCTGCGGCGAGTGACGTGATGAGGGCCGATAGACTCACGCATTTCTCCTGCGCGATTGCCTCCAGTGCCCCCTTGAGCTCCGGCGTTGCCGCGAAGATAATCCGCTCGGTTTTCTTCGCGCCGAGGATGTGCTTCCTAAGCTCCTGTTCTCCCATCCGAGCCTCACCTCTTACGGTCGTGTATCTTTCATAAAACTTATGAAATATTTTACCACGTGCAGAAGCTTCATTGAGTTGTGTTATGCATGCCCATTGACGACTTGCATCCAAGGATGAACAGCCTACTTCCACGTGAGACGCAGCAAAGCAAACCTGTAGCGCAGCTGTACTTGAAACGTCCCAGCTGAAATTTCACTGCGCCACCCCGCTTGTCGGCGTTGGAGATGCTGCACAAAGTGCGACGTCCGAGGCGAATTTAGGGAATCCGTTCAAGCGAGATCTCGTTAGGCTTGTTGGCGGGTCCGTCCCCGAAGCAGCCTGTTATCACATGTGCGCATTCCACATCGACTACCAGCATCTGTCGTCGGAACAGCCACGTTTTGCCATCACAGATGACGCCGCGCCCGCCACAGTGCGAACCATTTCCTGCGCGCACGCGACTCTCTGCCTCGTCAGCAGTCGCCCATCGGAGCGCGTGCTTTCACGTCGCAGAGCAATTGCATTCACCGAGCATGTCGACATCGACTGGGCACCCCGCCCCGCCATCCACATCACGATTCCCGCGCAACCACAGCGAGGGCGAAAACTGTCCCTGGAACCTCCACTCGTCCGACTGACAACCTCCTGGGAACCAGCGGGAACCCCTTCGGTTCCTGCCTTGGACACGCATTGGCGCACGGAACCCACCGGGCACACAAGGGCACGTGATGTTTTCGAAAAACTTTAGCCGGGGGACCGGCATTCCAAGGCCGGCGAAACATTTTAGAAAACACCGGAGGGCGACCCGCCTTCCAAGACCTCCTTCGCTTTCCACCCTTGTACGCCCGCTGGAGCCCGAGCGTCAGCCGCGCCACAAGACGGAAGGCCAAAGGGGCGAACCGCCGGAAAACAAGGAGGTCAATCATGTTCGAACTCAAGCAGAAGGCCATCAAGGCAGCGGCAACCTTCCTCGATCGTCGCGGTTACGAGGTCATCGACACCGAGTGGGAGTCCGAGGACGGCAGCTACATCGACGTGGTGGCGCGCGACGAGAACGCGATTGTGTTCTGCGACGTGCAGGCTCGCAGGGGCGTAAAGAGGGGGATGCCCGAGGAGAGCCTGGGAACCCGCGAGCGCATGGAGATCAATGCGGCCAAGTGGCTCGGCGAGCACGGGGACGACCTGGAAAACGTGGACGTCGCCATCCGCTTCGATCAAATCGCGATGCTGGTCATCGGCGAGGATCGGGCGCTCCTGAAATACCACATCAACTGCCTGGGACCCGGAACGATCGCCGCCGCGACCGAGTAGCGATTTGCCGGCAATGCCGAGGCGCCTCGGGCACCGCGCCCGGGGCGTTTTCCCGAACAACCAAGAGAGGAGTGATCCGCACAGAAGCGGCAATGGAGATGCGCGCCGAGGCGCTGGGGCTCGAACTGCTGTTCACGATCAAGGACCTGGCTACTTATCTGCAAGTGAGCACAACGACGGTGTACCGGCTCATCAAAGACGGCGCCCTCACTGGTACGTGCATCGGGCAATCCCTGCGCTTCACGCGCAAGAACATCGAGGACCTGGTGGAGCTCTGCGTTGTATGCGCGAACCAGTGACGGCGAAGCGGCGGACACCCCGGGTATGATGCTCGGAAGTTCGTATGCGAAGAAGGAGGGAGGTGCTCGCTGGGACAGCTTGTCCCACCTGCTTTCCGGGGTTGCGCACCCCGGTCCCGCGGCAAGGCGCTAGCGCCCTGCACCCATCCGCCGTTTCGGGAATGACACGGGTTCCCGAAACGGTTTCCTCGGAGTTGCCGACGTGCATTACTGCGACCGGAACGCTTATTTGGGGATCCGCAGCGTCATCAGTAGCAAAACTACAACAAGGTGAGTTTATTACTAGTAGAATGAGACATATATGGGTACGGATCGCTACGACATTGCATAGACGGAGGTATTCGGATGGCTAAGTATCAATTACAGTCTAACGAGGGGGTTGTGCTCCAAGAGACGGGTATCTGCTACGAGCCCAATAAGCTCTCAACCGCTTACACGGACGAACTAATTCTGACCAACCTCAATTTGATTCATGTCCGCAAGGGCGTCTTCATGGGGACGAAGGGTGTTCGTTACATTCCCCTGAACCAGGTCAAGGTGATTGGCGGCAAGTGCCAGGCGCTTGTGGGGAAAGCGCAGAACGGACACGCTATCCTGCAGATTTACACGCAGCAGGGTACCGAGGAATTCGCGTTTCGGACCAAAGCAAAGAAGAACGCCGGCATTTGGGCGAACGAGATCAGCCGCTTGGTAACCGGCAGGGATTCTGAGAATGCGCTCGAAAGCCAGGATGCACCCGAATATGACTTCGAGGATACGGTCGTTGGCCAGCTTAAGTACGCATTTGGCGAAGTCGGTGCTGCCTTCGGCATCGGATTCGGCAAATCGGGCCAACAGCAGAAAAGCTCCGTCGAGCGTGTTTCGACAAAGTGCTCCGGTTGCCACGCCCCGATTACGGGCGTAAAGGGCAAGGCCGCTGTATGCAAGTATTGCGACACCGAGCAAGTGATATAAGAAGGTGAGATTGACATGGGACTTATAAAAGCAGCGACTGATTCACTAGGCGGAACCCTTGCCGACCAATGGCTTGACCTGATAACCGCTGGCTATTTCGACGAGTACACCGTTGTCGCTCCGGGCGTTCTGAAGTCCACCAACAACGGGCGCGGAAACAATCTCTTCGGATCGCAAGGCGTGATCTCAAACGGTTCCAAGATTTTCGTACCAGAAAACACCGCGGCGTATATCTTCAGCCAGGGAGGCATCGAGACCGTAGTGTCCGAGCCCGGTTCATACGAATACCAAGATGGCGAATCCAGTATCTTCAGCGGCGGCAACTCGGATTCGCTCTTCCAGAAGCTGGGCGACCGATTCTCCCATGGCGGAATCAGCTCATCCGAAAAGCGCATAGCGTTCGTAAATCTTCGCGAGATTCGCGACATCAAATTCGGCACCAGAGGCCCACAGGTCTACAACGACCATTACTACGAATGCGACCTTGAGATATACTCCTATGGCGGATTCTCCGTTAAGGTCGTCGACGCCGATAAGTTCATCCGCAACTTCGTTCCGGCGAACGTCAGCAGCTACACATTCGACGACCCCAAAGTTCGTGGCCAGATGGTTTCCGAATTTCTGCAGTCGTTCATCGTTGCGCTAAATGGCATGTCGAGCACATATCGCATCTCCCAGCTGCCCGCACGGGCGGTCGAGATTGCGAAGCGCATCTCTGAGGACACGTACAACGCGGGTTCATGGCCAGAGCGTTTCGGTATGCAGATCACGAAGGTTGCAATTGAGAATATCGAGCTATCCGACCATTCTCGTCAGCTCGTCAACCAGTTCTCTTCCAACCGAATGAACGTGAGGGCTTACGAGGACACCTCCGAGCGGGCTGGCAACATGGCCGCTCAGCAGAAAATTGCGCAAGGTATCCAGGACAATGGTCTTGGCGAAGGCGGCGGCATGCTATTCGCCATGAACATGGCGCAAGCCATTGGTCCACAGGGGCAGCCCGCGAAATCTTCCGCTCCCGAGATGTCTACGGACGAGAAGATTGAGACGCTGAAGAAGCTGAAGGAACTCGTTGATATGGGCATCCTGACCCAAGATGAGTTCGACCTTAAGAAGAAGGAGCTCCTCGGTCTGTAGCTCTCGAGTCGAGAGGGACCTGTACTCCGGAGCCGTTACGAACATGTAGCGGCTCCGTTGTATGTGAGCGTTTCGAATTAATCTGCGCCGTCTGGTTGGAGTGACTCGCATGAGCCGGGATCACCGGATTACCGAGCTTCTTGCGGCTCAACGCATCAGGAATCGTGTAAAAACACGGGAATGACTGACAGTGTTGACGCGCTCTGACCTGCGGTGGCGTGATTCGACAATCGAGTCACCCCAGCAAGCAGCCTGCGACTATTCTCGCTGGGAAATCTGGAAATGATTGCATGATTTCCGTTGTTTCTGAAACGAAAAGCGATTCAGGTGTCAACTATTCCCCGCGCCCCGAATCAGGTCTTGATTCGGGAATGATTCGGCAACCCGTGCGACTGGGTAGGCTGGATGAAATCACGTGCGACCAGGTAGTACTACATGGACGCACCCGCTCATAGAGTGGGATAAGATCCAGCAGAGATTCTTTTTAATTCCAGTTTGAATTAACTCCTCGCTCACGTTGCGAGGAGTTTTTTATTTATAAATAGTTGCGGATGATATCACGTTATCGTGATTTCTTTATAAAAAAACGATACATATGCCTACACTTGTATGGTTTTACGGGATAGTTATACGCATGTATTTCTTGGGCTCAGAATACAATCCGCCGCATATACACGCAATTTACGGTGAGAATACTGCAGCCTTTGATAGTAATTTGGGCGAGGAGATTGATGGGAGTCTGCCGCTTCGTGCTGCTGGTATGGTGCGCGAGTGGATAGAGATTCATCAAACTGAGCTTATGGTTATGTGGGAGACGTAAGAATTTAAGAAGATCGAGCCACTCGTCTAAAGAAGGCAGATTTTGAAATTTTATAAGGCTTGAATTGTCAAAGCAAGTGCAACGTTTGGTGATGGTAGACTTCCCAAGGGCACTTCCAACCCAGACGCTTACGTGGCCTTAGGTTGAGTTCATTATATACTGCCTCAATCTCTCTATCACTAATCGATGAGAGGTCTGTGCCTTTTGGAAAATACTCTCTGATGAGACCGTTAGTATTTTCATTGGTGCCTCTTTGCCAGGGATGATGTGGAAGACAGAAGTAGATACTTACTCCGATAGCTTCTTGAAGCTCTGCTGCACGAGCAAACTCAGATCCACGATCAAGCGTTATGGTTTTTACTACCTCACCTCTCAAAGCTTGCTGTATAGCTACATTGACATCGGCACTAGACCCTGATGCAGCTTTGCCACCAACAAGGTAGCCGCTCATACGGTCAACTTGTGTGACCAGGCGTGGCCCTTTGGCTTTACCGATGACGGTATCTCCTTCCCAGTCTCCAATACGTTGGCGATCTGCAACCTCTTTTGGTCTTTCGACAAGTTCATGAGTTATCCGTATTTTGCCTCTGCGCTCTATGAGGTGTTTTGTATGCCGTCGTTTACCTCGGTGTCTGAGTCTTCTGCGTACAGACTGTACACCTGGAAGTTCACAGTCTAGTTTTCCTGAGTGTATTGCTCTATATATAGTGCTACAGCTGACAGGAGCGTAGGAAAGTTCTAAGTGTAGTCTGCCTGCAATCTGCTCAGGTGAGAAGTGGCGACTACAGATAAGAAAGACAATACGTGCGCGAAGGCTTGGATCATCTAGTAGTGTCCGTTTCTTGCAAGCCTGACGTCGAGCATCGGTCTTTCTCTGAGCAGTCGAAGCCCTATAACAAAGATGCGCCACTCCAATGATTGTCCAACCGTTTCTTTTAATCTCCCGTGAAATACTTGATTTGTTTCGTCCGAGCTTACGAGCGATCTGGCTTATACTTTCATGATTTTTCCACCAGACCATAATGTCTTCGCGCTCTTCAATGCTAAGATGGCTATAGTGACCCATGGAAATCCTTTCAATGAACGTTGTCGTAAGCGCCATTGTAGACCCATGGGTCACTACCTTCTCTTTTGTTGTTGCACTAGCAATGAGAATTCAAGGGCAAATAGTTCAGACATGGCGAGAAAATCAGGCGCGCATAATGTCTCACTCGCAAGTCGCGCGCATAACGTCTCGCTCGGAGCATCGTCATGCGAAAACACGCACACTTTCCGCGGTTACTCAGTGGTGCCCGCGGTCTTCCTGCGGTTGCATTCGAGCTTCCAGCCAATTATCCAACCAACTGCAAGAACGTAATTCTCGATAGCGCCAATCAAATTTACCGACTCGTGGGCGCTCAAAAAATGAATGAAATGATTGGTTCCAATTCCGATACCACCCAGAATCAGCGCGAGCAAAATCGCACGTAGATAGACCCAATCGTAGTGGAAACACGTGGTAACTAAAATGATGAGCACCGCGAGATTCCAAAAACCAATCTCTCGCTGCCAACCGGTCGAAATACCATAAGCGGCATTGCTTCCCATGTACTCGGGAGCGACAATTTGCAGAATCGCCGCACCAGTCATCGCAACGATAACCAGCGCAAACATTACCTTCAAAAACCTGTTCATCGGTGTCTTCAAAACAAACTCTTTTCGTATCAATTTGTGGTTCCTGCACAGGCAACGTGAGCGTCGCTCGCGTCCCTACTCAATAAAACTTTTAATCTCTTCGAGGCGCTCAAGTGCAACTTGGCGACCTGTCAGGTATAGAGACAGCAGGGCCTCACCGGACTTCTCGTTAACTTTAACTTCAACAGGCTCGGGAGGCTCAAGCACCAGCACTCTGCCCTCTTCCTCCAGCTCAAAGAGCTGTTTGCGCTGATCCATGTAGCGCTCAGCGCGAGAAGCCAGCGCAGCTTCAAAGTACGGATACGCGGAGTAAAGCTGCGAGCGAATGGCAATCTGCTCGTTGACGTCGGTTTTTACGAAACCCCTATCCTGCGTGATAATGACCAGCGCTTTCTTTGCCGGCTTGTGGTCGGGAATGTCAACCGCGCGTTCCGCTTTGCCGTCGGGCAGACCAAGCGCGGCCGCAAACGGAATTGAATCGGTAGTTCCGCCGTCCAGATAACGATGTCCATCCAGCTCAACCATGCGAGAAACCGTTGGCATCGACGCAGACGCTCGGACCATGGTCACATCTTCCGGAAACTTTTTTACGTGTAGATACGCCGGCGTGCCAAACGTAACGTCGGACGCCACCGCGTACATCTGCATGGGATTTTGATTGAACGCCTCGTTATCGCAGGGGTCCAAATGGTTTTGGATCTCATCGAACATAAAATCCGCACCCGCAATATCACCAGTAGTTATCAGCGAACGGAGCGAAAGAAAGCGAGGATCGTCCCTAAAGGCCAGCATAATACGCATGGCGCGACCCATCTGCTTGGACCTGAAGCTCACGGCGTTGATAGCACCCGCGGAAACTCCCCACACGCTCTCAAAGTTAGTGACGCCCTTCTCGCGAAGCACATCAAGGATTCCAGCAGTAAAAATGCCTCGATAGCTGCCACCTTCTAGCACAAGTGCAGTCGATGATGAGTGCACGGGTGTCTGTTCCACGCCATCTATCTGCGAGAATTTCTGCTGCTGGTCTTCCATAACAACCTCCGAACTTTGTTATTCAGAGTGTACCCAATTTCTGCTCGGAC
>ERZ773069.1221-NODE-1221-length-15281-cov-8.281164_pt1 | contig 15281 bp, 17 predicted proteins | sample MGYA00580619_ERZ773069 | MGnify/ENA primary metagenome ERZ773069 (study PRJEB29015, sample SAMEA2738007) | human oral metagenome | biome: human oral; feature: human-associated habitat; material: dental | place: China | collected 2108 ...
TGCGTGCGGGAGCGTGCGACGTGTGGGCGAGCGACGCGCACGTCGACGTCATGGTGCGCCTTTCTCGCCTGCAGCCATGCCTGGCACGTGCGTCGTTTTGTCGACGGCATCACGGTGCGCCTCTCTCGCTTGCCATGACGTCCAACACGCGCGTTGCTGCTCGCGACTGCGTCCAATGTGCGCATAATATCGCCGACGACGTCCAACGCGCGCATAATATCGCCGAGTACGTCCAACACGCGCATTGTTTCGCCGAAAGCGTCCAACGCGTCTGGCCGCTCCACGTTTGCCCAGTTGGCGCGCCACGTCCAGACGCGTTTGACGTTCTCGTGTGTCACCCAGACGCGTGCGACGTACTGGCGTGTCGTTCAGACGCATTGGACGTTCTTGCTTGTCATTCAGACGCGTTGGACGCACTCGTGTCGACCAGCTACTCCGGCGTGTTCTTTACTCGGGCGAATCGAAGCATCGTGGCTTTGATGCGGGCGATAAAGAACACGCCGCCGCAGCTCATGTGGGCAAATGCAGCGGTCGGCGTTCTTTTCTCGCCTTGGATGGCGAGATTTCGTCGCTGAGAGCCGGTAGGGAACACGACGCCCGCAAGCAGAGCCAGCAAAGAACGCGCCACCCGCAAGCTGGGCCAGTAGGGAACACGACGCCCGCAAGCAGAGCTAGCAGAGGACGCGCCACCCGCAAGTCGCCGCTCCATGCGATGTGCCGCGTTCTTTACTGCTAAGGTTTTCTCTCGTTGGGGAAACTCCCACCAGTAAAGAACGGCCCGACGGCACGCCACCCCGCAACGGCCCGACGGCACGCCCATCCCGCGCGCCCAGGCGAGAGGAGCCGCATGACCACGCTGTACATCGATGCGGACGCGTGTCCCGTGACGGCCGACGCTCTTGCCGTGGCGCGCAGGCGCGGCGTGCCCGTGGTAATCGCCGGCAACAGCACGCAGAACCTGGAGCGACATGTCAGGCGAGACGACCCCCGCGACGTCGCTCACGCCCGTCGCGGCTTCTGGGTGGACGTGCTCGCGGTCTCCGTCGGGGCGGACAGTGCGGACTTCGCCATTACGGAGCGCTTGGAGCCGGGGGACGTTGTGGTGACCCAGGACATCGGCCTGGCGGCGATGGTCCTGGGCAGGGGCGCCGCCGCCATCGGGGTGCGCGGTCGCGTGTTCGACAGGGCGACCATAGACATGGAGCTCTTCATCCGGTACGAGGAGAAGAAGGTCCGCCGTGCGGGTGGCCGCACCAAGGGACCGGCGGCCTTCGCTTCGGAGGACCGTGCGCGCTTCCGCCACAACCTGGAGGGTCTGCTGGAGTAGGAAACCACATCCACGTTATCGTTGCGCGAAGCTCTCCAATGTCGCCTTCCTGGGAAGCATGTCTGCGATCAGATTCTCGGCGTCGTAGGCGAGCGCTTCGAACCCTGTTCGGGCCTGCCTTTCTCCCTCTTCGTCAATGCTTCGAGGAAGTGCATCGCACAGTTCCCTGGCAGTGCGGCGTAGGAGCTCTTCGCTGATGCCAAGCTCGTTCGCCAGTTCCACGAAGTCCTCGGGTATGACCTCGTCGATTATGCCGTGGCGTCCGATTCGCATCCCCATCTGCCTGCTGAAGCGATCGAAGAGCGTGGTCGGAACGATGTCATAGGCCGGAGCGAGCCTTGTCCATGCCCCCTCGTGCATGAGCGAGAGGTTTTTGAGGTGGTTGTCGCAGTTTCCTACCAGATAGTTGAGCAGCATGATGCGGGCAAGGCCCTGTATGTCCCTAAGCGGCTGAGAGGAGTGATTCCGCAGCAGGTGCGCTATGGCGCTCGCACTGCTTGGGTCAAGCTCCGCATACTTTGACCCGGGATAGATTCCCAGCGACTGGGCGAGGTCTTCTTGGTGGAGCCTTCGCACCGCCAGCCTTCCGTCCTCGAGGACCGTTGTCTGTCGATCAAACCGCTCGACGCAGATGGCGAGTCGGACTCTTCCCAAGGCGATGAGCTCGACCTTGGGTACAGTGACTCCGCACTTGCTGGCAGAGGACATGACGAGATACTCGAGCTCGGGAATGGCGTCTAACTGTCCGGATTTAAGTACGTGCGTAGAGGCTGCTCCCCCAAGGGGGCGCAGCCATACGGACTCGCCCTCCTTGCCCGGGCATCGGGCGAGCCCCATCTTATGTTGGGTTCCAGTGAGGGAGAGGCGAGAGGTCAGGCTGGCCTGGGCGGTTGCATCTGAGCTCGACAACGCCCCCGATACCTCATTCATGCCAATCGGCTCGTATCGTGCCCTTCCGAACGGGTCGTTTGCCTCATCGACTGGCTCCCTGGAAAAAGCTACGTCGCCCATGCATTCGAGGCTGTTGGACAGCATGGCGAGGTAGTCATCGTCTCGGACGGCCAGCTTGGCCGCGAGTGAACGTCGGTCCTCTCCTTCCGGGAGAAGGCCTTCGAGGTAGGGGCGAAACTCCGCCTCGGCAAAGGGATCCTCACGGAGGGGTAGAGAAAGCGATAGGGCCGGCTGCGTACGATCGGCGAGGTATGGGCGTGAGTATTCGAGTTGTCGCGTGCTGAGGTCGATTTCTCCAACTACCAGGGTGCTCGATCCGCCATGGCGCAGAATCCAGAGCTTATTTCCATGTGTTGGCATGACTTACCCCCTCGTCCGCGCGAACAGGTCGATGCCGAGCATGCGGGCGACTTGGGTCACCTTGTCGAACTCCGAGCTGCCCTTGCCGCGCTCGAGCTTCGAGACGAAGGTGATTCCCACGCCGGAGCCCTCGGCCAGCTCGGCCTGGGTGAAGCCCTGCTCCTTGCGGACGGACCTGATGAGGGCACCAAGGTCCCTCGCGTTGGTGACACGCGTCTCTGGCATCGTCGCTCCTCTCGAATGCGCTCGCATCAATTATAACGAAAGCTAATCGATTTTGTGCGTTCGCATCAATTCAAGCGAGAAGGGCTGAATTTAGTGCGTACGCATTGATTCTCGTCTGACCAAGCGACGAGGCGCGCAGGAGTTTCAGGACGTCGCAACGCCTTTCGTGCCACTCACGTATCTGTGCCGCTTGCGCCCTCGTGCGACTTGCGTTCCCGCTTGACTTCGGGCCGCGTCGCGTGCATACTCTCGTCCAGTAATTAGTCATTTGGCTAAATATTAAAACGAGGAGGTAGGAGCGGATGGCGGGGGAGGCATTCAAGACGCTCTCGGACCCGACGCGACGGCGCATCCTCGAGCTCCTGCGCGCGGGGGACCTCAGCGCGGGGCAGATCGCCGAGCAGTTCGACATCTCGAAGCCCTCGATCAGCAACCACCTGGGCATCCTGCGCTCGGCGGGCTTGGTGAGCTCGGAGCGCCAGGGACAGAGCATCGTCTATCACCTCAACATGACCGTGCTGCAAGAGGTCATGGAGTGGTTCTACTCGTTTGGAGAGAGGTAGGTCGCAATGGCGGTCAAGAGGCATTCGCGGCGCTTCATCTATGTGCTGGCTGCGGTCGCGCTCGTCAACTTCGTGGCGCACCTGCTGGTGTATCCCAGCCTTCCGGAGCAGGTCCCCACGCACTGGGGCGCATCCGGCGCGGCCGACGGCTATGGGCCCAGGTACATGGCGCTCGTACTGGCGGCGCTGCCGTTCCTGTTCCTGCTGCTGTTCCGCGTGATACCGTCCATCGACCCACGTCGGGAGGGCTACGAGCGCTCCTGGGGCGTGTGGCGTGGCTTCGTCTGCGGGTTCAGCCTGTACATGATGGCGTTCAGCTGGGTCACCGAGGCGACGGTCTTCGGGCTCATCCCCGAGGGGAGCGGCCTGGTCGGGAGCCTGACCTTCGCGGGGCTGGGCGTCCTGTTCGTGGTCCTGGGCAACTACATGCCGCGCGTGCGCCAGAACTACACCTTCGGTGTGAAGACCCCCTGGGCACTGGCGGACGAGCACAACTGGGACCGCACCCAGCGCATGGGCGGCATCGTCAGCGTGGTGTGGGGCGCGGCGATGCTCGCGTTGGCTCTGTTCGCGGGAGCGCTTGGCGGCGAGCTGCTCGTTGGCCTCTTCGTCGCGCTGATCCTGGGAGGCACGGCCTGGCTGTACCTGTACTCGTACCTGGTGTTCGTGGGGAGGCTGCGGTAGGGGAAGGCAGCGGGTTGAAGCGTTCAGAACTCGCCTGCGGTAGGGGAAGGCGGGCAGGGGAGAGGGTCCTGGTCGCGTTGACTGGCGGCCACGTCGGAACCGAATCGTTCAGAACTCGCCTGAGAGCGCACGATCCTGCAATCTCGGGCGAGTTCTGAACGACGCCCTTGCTTGAGACCCTATCCGGAGGAGCTGTGGGGCCCTCCTATTCCTCGGGTAGGCTCTTGACCACTCCCATGAAGTAGACGACGTGCCCCATCCAGACGACGCCCAGGACCACGCGGGCCCAGAGCGAGTGCATCATGACGAAGCCGATGCCCATGAGCAGCGTGACCATCGCCATGACGCGCAGCTTGGCGGCCCGCTTCATGCCCCTCTCCTGCACGTAGCTCCGGAGATTCTTCTGGTAGAAGCCCGTGCCCACGAACCAGTCGTGCAACCTCTGCGAGCTGCGCGAGAAGCAGTAGAGGGTCACGAGGAAGAACGGTACGCTCGGCAGGATGGGCAGGACGACCCCCAGCGTCCCCAGGGCGAGCGTGACGCATCCGACGGCGATGTAGACGTACCTCATGGGTTCCCCTCTGCGTGTATGCCTTGGCTAACAAAACAGAAGCCTAGTGCAAGCGCGGAAGATTTCCAAACTCGTTTATGCGGTCGACGATGCCGGGCGCTCTGGGTCTGTCCGGGCGTCGCGCGGGCACGGACCGGCGGTTCCCCGGCCTGTTGACATCGCGGGATGCGGTAACTTCGAGGGTAACCAGATAGAGATCACGGTGTAGTCGCGCCGCGATGGGTGAAGTTCGAGCCGCCTGCGCATGCACGTTCGCCGTGGTCACATCCGCGTGGGCATGTCCGGCGTGCGACCTTGCGGGCCCTGTTCCTCAGTTGTTCCTGACTCCTCGATCAGAGCGCCTGCGCTATACATATGCTATCTTTACTATACGAGCATTTGTCACAGTGCGAGGTGAGGTGGGAAGGTGGATGTCATGGTGGTCCAGATGAACACTCGCATTGACGCCTTGCTGAAGGAGCGAGGGGACAAGGTCCTCATGAAGGCTGGTCTCACGCCAACCAAGGCGGTCCGAGGCCTGTGGGAGCTCGCCGTGAGACATGAGGAGGAACCGGAGCTGCTGGCAGAGGTTCTTTCTGGTGCGAGCCTCCTGCCTCCCAAGGCGGAGGGAAGTGCTTCTCCCGGTGTGACTGACCGGCTCGCGGCGCTCCACGAAGGATGGGACATCGTTCGCAATTCGGGCCTCTCTGCCAGGGCGGTTGAGCTCTGCCTCTCTGATGCGATCCCGCTTGAGGAGCTACGCGAACGAGCGGCGCGGGAGCGGCTAGGCCATGCTGCCGGCCCGGATGCGGATGCGCCAAAGGTGTCGGAATAATGCAGCGACCCAGCAGGCTCCTCCTTGACACCAACGTTTGGATTAACAACTACCTGGGCAGTCGTCCTGGTCATGACGCGGCGCGAGACCTCATTACCTTTGCCCTCGAGCGCGAGCTGGAGCTGTACTTCTCTATCTCATCAGCAGCAGACATCTTCTACCTGCTGAAGACCGAGTTCAAGATTTGCTCTTGCAGGGCGGACGGCGAGCTCACGGAACCTGCGGCGCTCGCGGCAACGAATGCGGCATGGGCGTGCGTCAGGAACATGCGTCAGCTCGCGATGCCGGTAGGGCTCGACGCATCTGACTGCTGGTATGCAGACAAGCTGCAGGTGGTGCACCCTGATTTCGAGGATGACCTCATCATGGCCGCAGCTCGGCGCATTCATGCGAGCTACCTCGTCACAGAGGACAAGGCGCTGATCCAGAACGCGGTGGTGCCCTGCGCCAGCCCGGACCGACTGCTTTCCCTGCTTCAGGCGCTGGAGGCATAGCCTCGGCAAAGCCTGCATGACGGCAGAGCAGTCCAATCCGTCCAAGCGCTCGGGCTTTGACGTGAACTTGCCAGATGGCATTTGTTGACACGAAGCTTTGGGCGAGAATGGATGCCCGCAGGCAAGCGAGAGGACTGGCCCCAAGGAGGACGTGCATGAACATGCCGCAGAAGATGTTCCACGACTTTGTGATGGGCATGGTCAAGGACGAGAGGCGTGACGATGCCGAGCGCCTGATGGAGGAGGGCTTCGCCCGCCAGGACGCGGGAACCTTCGACGCGGCCTACCTCGCCTCCGTGACGCCGACCTACCTGGACGTCGTGAAGGAGGACCAGGTGGAGAAGGTCAGGGCGGCAATCGCGAGCTACGCCGCACGCCTCTAGGGGACTCCGCCAGGCAGACGAGGTCCCCTTGTCCAAGCCAGTGAATAAATCCGGGGCATAAAGTTGCCGAACGCGGCAAGTCGCCCGCAATTGTTGCCCTAACATGTATTGCTGTCGGCCGCCGGACGGCGTCGGCGACATCATCCGCCATGACTGAATCGAGGATTGTCATGAAGCGTCTGCGTGCGATGCGTGAGCCTCTGAAGTACGTCCAGGGCAAGGGTGCCCTCCTGAAGTTCCAGGAGGAGATGGGCTACATGGGCAAGCGCTGGCTGTTCGTGTGCTCCAACAGCGGCTACAAGGCCTGCCACGACAAGATCGAGCAGAGCTTCGGCGACGCCGACGACTACCGTCGCTACGAGGTCTTCGGCGGCATCTCCAGCAAGGGTGAGATCGCCAAGATGCAGGCGATCGTCGAGGCGGACAACATCGACGCCGTGGTCGCCGTCGGCGGCGGCTCCGCGGTCGACACCGCCAAGGCGACCGCCTACTACTCCGGCAAGAAGATCGTCATCATCCCGACCGTCGCCGCGACCGACGCGCCCTGTACCGGCCTCTCCGTCATCTACAACGACGACGGCAGCTTCGACAAGTACCTCTTCTATCCCGAGAACCCCGCTGCGGTCATGGTCGACACCCAGGTCATCGCCGACGCTCCCGTGCGCTTCCTCGTGGCGGGCATGGGTGACGCCCTGGGCACCTACTTCGAGGGTCGCGCGTCCATCCGCACCGAGTCTCCGAGCCTCGAGGGCACCGGCATCACCCGTGCGGGCATGGCGCTGGCCAAGCTCTGCTACGAGACCCTGCGCGACTACAGCTCCCAGGCCATCGTCGCCTGCCAGAACCACGTGGTCACCCCTGCCTTCGAGAACGTGGTCGAGGCCTGTGTGTACCTCTCCGGCGTGGGCGCCGACAACGTCAACTGCGCCGCGGCCCACTCCTTCTACAACGGCCTGACCTCGCTGGGCGGCCACAGCGCGCCCCACGGCAACTGCGTCGCCTTTGGCACGCTGGTCCAGCTGGTGCTCGAGGGCGTTCCCGAGGAGGAGTTCGTGGACGTCCAGGACTACTGCCTCGAGGTCGGCCTGCCCACGACCCTGGCCGAGCTGGGCGTGACCACCGACGAGCAGGTCTGGAAGATCGCCGAGGCGGCCTGCGTGCCGGGCGAGACCATCCACAACCTCGCCGGCGACGTCACCCCCGACGAGCTGCACGACGCCATCGTCGCGACCGATGCGATGGGCAAGGCCCTTAGGGGAGAGTAGCCCCCCTGGGCGGGCGTACGCCAGCCTGACGCTCGTGATGCGGGCCCGGGCACCCTTGGGTGCCCGGGCCCGTTGCTGAACGGACGCGCGCGCAGGTCGTCAGACCAGCTTCCATCGGGCGCTTAGGATGCGCTTGTTCCAGAAGTCCGCATAGGCACCGTCTCGTTCGAGAAGCTCGTCATGAGTCCCCGACTCCTCCACGGTTCCCCGGGCGTTCAGCACGACGATTCGGTCGGCCATCTTGATGGTCTCGAGCTTGTGGGCGACGGCGATCACCGTGGAGGACCTGCGAAGCACCTCGATCGACCGGACGATGTTCGCCTCGTTTTCGGCATCGAGCGCCGACGTCGCCTCGTCGAGGATCAGGATGCGCGGATTCTTCAAGATGGCGCGTGCAATCGCGATGCGCTGACGCTGGCCGCCCGAAAGATTCAAGCCGCGTTCGCCAATCTTCGTCTCATATCCTTCAGGAAGCTGCAGGATGAATTCCTCGGCGTTCGCCGCACGCGCCGCCTCCTCGATCTCTTCATCCGTCGCGTCGAGCCTGCCATAGCGGATGTTTTCGCGCACGCTGCTCGAAAAGAGCATCGTTTCCTGCGGCACGATGCCGATCTGCTCGCGCAAGGAGTCGAGCGTCACGTCGCGCACGTCGTGACCGTCGATCTCGATCACACCTTCGTTCACCTCGTAGAAACGCGGGATGAGGTTCGCGATCGTCGACTTTCCCGCGCCCGAAGGGCCGACGAAAGCGACGAGCTGGCCGGGACTCGCCTCAAGCGACACATGGGAGAGCGCGGGAGCGCCCTCCTTGTAGGAAAAGGACACGTCCTTGACGGCGACGCGTCCTTCAATTTCGGGCAGCGGAACGGCCCCTTCCTTGTCATGAATCGTCTCTTCCATGTCGATCACGTCAAAGACGCGATCGGCCGCCGCCATCGCACGCTGCACGGTGCCGTAGATGCGGCTGATGCGCTTGACCGGGTTCGCGAGATTCACGGCATACGTCAGAAACGCAACGAGAGCGCCTGCCGTCAGATCGCCTTGCACAACCTCGTAGCCACCGATCCACAAGATAAAGGTGACCGTGATCGCCGCTAGGAACTCCACGGTCGGGGTCAGGAGACTCGTAAGCTGCACGTTCTTCATCTCAGCCTGGAAATTCAACTCGTTCTGCCGATGAAAGCGTTCAATCTCGTAGCGCTCGCGCACGAAGGACTTGACGACGCGCACGGCAGAGATGCTTTCCTGCAGAAGCGAATTGATGTCGGCAAGCCTTTCCTGTATGACGATGCCCGACTGCTTGAGCTTTTTGCCAAAAATATTCATCGCTTGTCCGACGAGCGGCACGGTGATGAGCGTGATGAACGTGAGCTTCCAGTCGAGATAAAACATGAGCACGATGGAGCCAACAAGCACGGAGCTTTCTGTCACAAGCTCGATGAGCTTATCGACGAGCGCGTTCTGCAGCGCCTGCACGTCGTTCGTCACGTAGCTCATGATCTCCCCCGTCTGATGGCGGTCGAAGTAGGCGAGCGGCATGCGCTGGAACTTCTCGAAGAGCGCCTCGCGGATGTCGATGACGACGCGCTGCCCGACGAAGGAAACGAGGTAGCTCTGCCCATAGTAGAATATGCCGCGGAAGAAAAAGACGACGATGATGCCACCCGCGATGAGGTTGAGCATCGCCATGTCGCGCTCCATGAGCACCTTGTCGATCATGTCCTTGATGATCCACGGCACATAAAGGTTCGCTGCCGCCGCAAGCACGATGCAGACGATGGCAAACGCCAGATGCTTCACATAGGGCCGTATGTAGTTCATCAAACGGATGTAGTTCTTCATGCTTCCCTCTCGTTTCCCCTTCCTGCGGCCGCTGCGAGCACATGCGCCGCGACGCGCACGGAAGCGCCCGGTGGCCCGAGCTGCAGCACGGCGACCTTGAGACGCGCCATGACGGAGTCGCGCTGCGGCTCGCCCTTATAGAGCTTCGCAGCTTCCTCGGCGATGCGCTCCGGCGTCACCTCGTCCTGCAGCAGTTCCGGCTCCGCCTCCTCTCCGAGGATGATGTTCGGCAGGCTGAAATGGTCGATCTTCACGAGCATCCTGCCGATGGCGTAGTTGAGCCTGCCCATGCGGTAGCAGACGACGGCGGGCAGATCCATCAGCGCCGCTTCCATGACGACCGTACCCGATGTCGCTATGGCGAAGTCGGCGGCACCCATGAGGTCGTAGACGTGCTCCTCCGTCAGTTCGACGGAAGCGCCCGACTTTTCGATATGGCGCTCGATCTCTTGGCGCTCGATCCCCGGCGCGACGGGCAGGAAAAAGCGCGTCTCAGGGCGCTTCTCCTTCAAGATCCGCACCGCCTTGAGCATGTCGGGCAGGAGAAACGAAATTTCCTGCCGGCGGCTGCCGGGCAGGAGCAGCGCGGCACGCTCGCCGTCCTTGAGTCCGAAAAAGGCGCGCGCCGCCTCCGGCTCCATGTCGGCGCGTACGGTGTCGACGAGCGGGTTGCCGAGGAAGGAGACGTTCGCGCCCGCCGTGACGTAGGGGCCGATCTCGTGATGGAAGATCGTGACGATCTCCTTGGCGATCGCCGCGCACTTCTTCGCACGCCCCTTGCGCCATGCCCAAGCCGACGGCGGGATGTAGGAAAAGACGGGGACGCCGAGCGCCTTCGCCTTCGCCGCAAGCCGCCAGTTGAAGTCGGGATAGTCGATGATGAGGAGGAGGTCGGGCTTTTCCTCGCGCATGGACTCGACGAGCGTCTTTTCCAACTGCAATAGGCGACCGAGTCCCAGGACAACCTCCCACACGCCCATGATGCTGTAGTCGCGACAGTCGCGCACGAGGCGCACGCCTGCCTCCGCCATCTTGGCTCCGCCGAAGCCGAAAAGCTCCACGTCCGGCTCCATCTCCAGCATTTCTTTCGCGAGGCGTGCGCCGTGCAAATCGCCTGACGCCTCGCCCGCCGACATCATGATTTTCATCTTGCCCCTCCTCTTCGAAAAGCACGGACAAACACCGCCCCCATCTTCACGCATCTGCACAAATCTGGGAACTTCATTCTATCAGCGCTTCCTTAAGCCGAAAAAGCGCGAGGATGCAGATCTTGCATCCACCGCGCAAATCGTCAAATCGCCGCGATCGCTATGCCGTTTTCGTCAGCGAGCGCCGCGACCTTCGCCTGATCGACGACGAGCACCCTGCCCGCCTCGATGGCGAGAGCTTTCGCCCCGGCGGCGATCATCGACTCGATCGTCGCCGTGCCGATCGCCGGCACATCGAAGCGCATGTCCTGCTGGGGCTTCGCCGCCTTGCCGACGGCAGCGCCGCCGCCCGAAAGCTCCCCGCCGCGCCTTATGCAGGCGTCCGTCCCCTCGATCGCTTCGAGCGCCATGACCGCCTTCGCCTTGACGACGGCGGTCTGCCCGATGTCGAGCCGGCCGATCTCCTTTGCCATGGCGAGCGCCATCTCCATATCGGCGCGTTCCTCTGCGGTAGGTTCACGCTTCGTCAGCGTGCCCGCAGGCGGCATCAGCGTCTTTAAGAGAGCCGTCTGATCGAAGGCTTCCAAGCCTTCCTTCGCAAGCTCCTTGACGAAGGCGAGCATGATCGTGTCGTCCTTCTTGTCGGGCAGCGACATCAGGAGCTGCATCATGCGCATGTCGGGCTGCTCGTGGCTGCCCGCAAAGAGAAGCTCCTTCGTAACCTTGCCGAGAAGCGTCACCTTCGTCACGCCGCGCTCCTTGAGGTAGTCGATGATCGCGCCGAGCTGTGCGACGTTGATCGCGCGATGATCGGATGCGACTTCCGCAAGTTCTTTATCCGTGCCCGCGAGAAGCGAAACGGCGCTGACCTCGATGCCGAGCGCCTTCGCCGCCTGTGCGCAGACGACGGGCAATCGCCCCACGCCGGCCAAAAGACCGATCTTTTCCAAAGATTTTCCCTCCGATTTCTATTCGTTCTCGCGGCGCTCGCGGCAGATGCCGCGATCCACGTTGCGCAGGAAGCGCAGGAAATGTTCGACCTCTTCGGACGTCTCGACCTCCTGCTCGATGACGGCGATCGCCTGTGCGAGGCTCAAGCCCGAGCGGAAGAGGATCTTGTAGGCGCGCTTGATATTGCGCCGCGCCTCGACCGCGATGCCCGCACGCGCGATGCCCACGCTGTTGAGTCCGACGACGCGCGCCGGATGACCGTCGACGATCGTATAGGGCACGCAGTCCTGCACGATCTTCGACATGCCGCCGATCATGACGTTGCGGCCGATCTTCACGAACTGATGAATGCCGCACATGCCGCCCAAGACCGCGCGATCCTCGACGATGGCATGGCCTGCGATCATCGCCGCGTTCGACATGATGACGTGATTGCCGACGACGCAGTTGTGCGCGACATGCGTGCAAGCCATGAGCAGGCTGTCGCTGCCGATGCGCGTCTCCTCGCCCTCGCCCGTCGCACGGTGGATGCTCGAATACTCGCGGATCGTCGTGCGGTCGCCGATGATCGTATAGCTCTTCTCGCCCTTGAATTTCAAGTCCTGCGGCTCCGCGCCGACCGAAGCGAACTGGAAGATATGGCTGTCTTTGCCGATGCTCGTCCAACTGTTGATGACGGCATGCGGCTCGATGCGCGTGCCCTCGCCGATCGAGACGTTCGCACCGATGACGGCGTGCGCACCGACCTTGACGTTCTCGGCGAGCGTCACATTCTCTTCAATCACAGCATACGGGCCGATCTCCACGCCCTTCGCCACATGCGCGCGAGGGCTTACGACCGCCGTTTCGTGGATATATGCCACCACTTTGCTGTCCATCATTTTTTCCACCCCTTATTCCACTCGAAAAGAGCTGACAGGATTTTCAATCTATGCTTTCTATAGAAATCGCTGAAACTATCCGCGATTCCTGTGCGGATAAAGCGCCATATTGTTATAATCCTGCAAATCCTGTCGTTTTTTGCCTGTGATATTCAGGCAAAATCGGCAATTTTCGGGGGTTGATAAAAGACTGGCACTCATTTTCCTGGCAAATCTGCCCCTTAAGAGAGATTTTCAGCTCTTTGCAGGGCGAAGGTGAAGTCCGCCTTGGCGACGAGCACACCGTCGACGTAGCCGTCGGCATGAAGCTTGCCAAAGTCGCCGTGCACCTTCGTGATCTTCGCCTTCGTCACGAGCTGATCGCCGGGCACGACGGGCTTCTTGAACTTCACGCCCTCCATGCCGCCGAAGAGTGCGAGCTTGCCGCGGTTCTCCTCGGGATAGAGCATCGTGATGCCGCCGACCTGTGCCATGGCCTCCAGAAGGAGCACGCCGGGCATGATCGGCGAGCCGGGGAAATGACCGCGGAAGAAGTCCTCCATCATCGTCACGCACTTGATGCCCGTCGCCGACTCGAACGGCACGAGTTCGATGATGCGGTCGACGAGAAGCATCGGCGGGCGATGCGGCAGGATCTTCTGAATTTCATTGATGTCCAAAATCATATAGTTTCGCTCCTTCTTTCCTAATTGAAACCGGCACAAAACGCGCCGGAGTTCGGCGCAAGCAGAAACCCCTTCTGCACTTTCATGCCAGAGAGGCGCAAATCGCCTTCGCGAGCTGCGCGTTCAGGGCATGCCCCGACTTCACGGCGAGAATATGCCCTCGTACGAAGCCCGCGAGACGCAGATCGCCGATGAGGTCGAGGATCTTGTGGCGCACAAGCTCGTCGGGGAAGCGCAGCTCGTTGAGCCAGCGCTCATCGTTGTAGACGATGACGTTTTCAAGCGTGCCGCCGAGTCCGAGTCCCGCTTTCTTCAGCGCCTCGACCTCGCCTTCATAAGCAATCGTACGCGCAGGGGCGATCTCCTTCTCGTAAGCGTCCTCGCTCATGAGGAAATCCCGGTACTGCGTGCCGACGAGCGCGTGCTCGTTGAGCGACGTAAAGCTCACGCGCAGGCCGCCGCCATAGGGAACGGCAACGAGGAAGCGTTCGCCGTCGTCGATGCGGTAGACGCGGTCGATGACGATCTCCTGCCGCTCCTTTTCCTGCTGCACCTTCCCCGCTTCTTTCAAAAGAGAGAAAAAGACGAGCGAGGAGCCGTCGGCGACGGGAGGCTCCTCGGCGTCGAGCTCGACAAAGCAGTTGTCGATGCCGAACGCCGCGAGCGCACTCATCAGATGCTCGACCGTGAAGACGCGCACGCCGCCCTCAGAGAGCGTCGTCGCGCGCACCGTCGACGTCACATGCGGCGCGGTCGCGCGAATCTTCGGCTCGCCCGCAACATCCTTGCGCACGAAGACGATTCCCGCATCGACGGGCGCCGGCAGGAGCGAGAGATGCACGAGGACGCCGGAATGAAGCCCCACGCCGTCGTAATCAACGCGCCGGGCAATCGTCGTCTGAAAGGGCAATAGAAATCCTCCTCCGCTGGAAAATGCAAAAGCCGGCAATATAAAGCCGCAGCTGCCAAATGCAGCCCTCCGTTTCAACGTCCTCTTATTGTACCATGAAATAAGGACGCATAATTGTTATTAGGCGGCTTTTCAGTAGAATCCGTTTCAACATTTTATTATTGTACCATGAAACCCCAAGAAGTCAAACCCGAAGGGTGCAGACTGATTGGCTAGGTTTCTGGTAAGGGCGACGCACTATGTCCACAAAGTGGACGTTTGTGCGTGTAGCTTACCATGAAACCCCAAGAAGTCAAACCCGAAGGGTGCAGACTGATTGGCCAGGTTTCTGGTAAGGGCGGCGCACTATTCATCCTTCCTGCTCGCCTTTTGGCAGCGCAAAATTCACGGGCAGCTCTTCGATGTCCGTTTCCAGACGTCGATAGTGGACGCCGGCAGCAGCGAACATGCGCTTCGAGGCGCGCGTGCTGTCGGTCGCCGCGTACTTGTCCGACAGGTAGATGACCTCCTTGATGCCGCTTTGGATGATCGCCTTGCAGCACTCGTTGCACGGAAAGAGCGACGTGTAGATGCGGCAGCCCTTCAAGGATGTGCTCGCGTTCAATATGGCGTTCAGTTCGGCATGCACGACATAGGCGTACTTCTTGTCGCCGAACTCGCCCGTGCTGCCCCACGGGAACTCCGCATCGGAGCAGCCGTTGGGCATGCCGTTGTAACCGACGCCGACGATGTGCTTATCCTCGTTGACAATGCAGGCGCCGACCTGCGTGTGCGGATCCTTGCTGCGGTACTTGGAAAAAAGGGCGATGCCCATGAAGTATTCATCCCACGATATGATCATGGCTTTTCCTCCCCTCGCATCTCAGACGATGCCGCCGCGTCGTCTGCGGCAGCCGCGTCGATCGCTCCCCCCGCTTCTCCCGCTTCCGACGATCCATCCGTGCCGCCCGCCGCTCCAAGCGTCGGCAGAACCGTGCCCAGAAGGGCGCGCAGGCCGTCGGCAGCGGCGTGCAGTTCGGCGATCTTCGCTTCCTCGCCCTCCTTGATTGCGAGGAGTTTCCCCGCATCCTGCGCCATCTTCTCATGCAGCGCACGCGCCTCGGCAAGAGCCGGCAGGAATCTTGCCGTCCCGTTTCCGCGTCCTGCCGTGCGCCTTGCCGCCTCCTCCAGGCGCGCCGCCGTATCGGCGAGAGCACGAAGCGCCGTGCGGCTCTCCCGTGCACCTGCACCGCCCGCCTCGATGGCCT
>ERZ773069.1223-NODE-1223-length-15270-cov-3.343345_pt1 | contig 15270 bp, 23 predicted proteins | sample MGYA00580619_ERZ773069 | MGnify/ENA primary metagenome ERZ773069 (study PRJEB29015, sample SAMEA2738007) | human oral metagenome | biome: human oral; feature: human-associated habitat; material: dental | place: China | collected 2108 ...
TTTATGTTATAATAGTAGCTAGAATAATTACGGAGAAAACTATGTCAAAAATTATAGTATTAAGTTTATGATTGTTTTATAGTGTCTTTATAGTCTAAATCCCTTGCTATTACTGATTTTTTATAAATTCATATAGTATTAGAAAGGGCTGGATAATCTTAAAAAGTCCACAAAAAGGTGAACAAAAAAGACCTAAAAAATAGGTCAAAAGTCAATGAGTTCAGCAGGCAAGAACTAGCACCCTACAAGGTGCTTTTTTGGTTATCAAAGTATTGCTGATGGATTTATTATATCACAATATCACGCGCTAAAACAGGAACGATTTTGCGCCAAACCTCGCTAGCTACCTTTCCCAAGTAGTTCGGCGGGTCGCTGGGTAAACGCCCTTTGTTCTGCCGATAATAAGGATTTTTAACCAAGCGAACTCACCTCCTAACTCTGGCTCCATGACACCCCTTAAAAATCTGAAAAATTGGCGCGCGACGTAAGAAGACACCTTACCGCGGCTCTCCTTGCACAAAAGGTGGGGCGGGGGGTGTTTAAGCTTTAAAACTTCAAAAAGGGAATTTTTTGCACAGAAAAGGGCAGCGTTCTTGAAATCCGAACAAACCCTACCCCGTTCAAAATCGTAAGGGGTATTTTCCGAATGTTGAAACGGACGAAAAGATATGCGGAAACGGTTAGCCCATGGGTAAACATCAGTAGAATGTGCTTCATTATGCAATTTCACAGGCTTTATCACTCAAGAGTTCAGCAAGTTTCTTTATTCCTGGACTCTTGAATCTGATTCGTTCGCAAGCAACTGTTTTGCTTTAGCTAACTTTCTGTAAAACGTACTCATGTCATATTGTTCTTGTTCGCATATGTCATATCTATCTCTATGCTCGATATATAGCATAGATAGCAGATTTCTGCTTTGATAATCTGCTACAGCGTCTATATAACTTTCCAGCTCTGCACGCAGTCTAATAGCCTCAACGCTTTTCTTTTCGATGTCATCTTTGACAGTTATTAACTCAACATAGATGTCATCTTGTTTGCGTTGCGCACCGCCTTTGACTTTGTCTGCGCTCCATTTAGCTGTGGATAAAAGCGAAGCTTCAATCTTATCTCTGCGTCTAATCAAGCTATCAATGTATGTGTCTATGTGCTTCAAACTTGTTAAAATCGCCTCAACTTTATTCACACTCGTTCCCCTTTATGTTATAATAGATTTGTAATTTTAATAACTAAGGGTCGGGTGTGTGCTCGGCTTTTTTGCTCTTTCATGATACTACAATAAATCATTAAAGCCAAATGCTGATATTTAACCATAGAAGCAGTAATAGTTCAAAGCTCTGTAGCTGATTGTGTGATTTATCTTTGTTTAATCACGCGCTTATATTCAACCTTTAGAGCTATAAAGTCAAAACTAAAAGAGGCGTTAGCCTCTTTGTTGTATTATTCATTGAGTAAACAACTTACTATCACATCATGGATAAACTGTTTTTGTTTTTCCTTTGGCAGCTGCAAGGCTTCAAGTAAAGACTGACTCTAAAGCTTGCTTGTCTGTACCTGCAATTAATTTCTTGATGATGTTTTAAAATTTCCTTTCTAGGTACTCGCAAAAATGAATCCGCTGCGCTTGTGTTGGCTGTACTGGTATCGGCGCACTATCCGCAATCAGCAAGAAGTAGGCTTCTGCGATTTGGGCGAATAATTTTACACGCGCTTCAGGATGTTTGTATAACTCATAAGCGTTTATGCTGGTGTCTTCTGTCCAGAGCTTTTAGCCTAGTTCAATCAGTTTAGGCATATCTACAAGTTCTATCGGTGTTATATCGTCCATGAAGTCACTATGTTTACGATTGAGTTCTTCCAGTACGTGATCTGCCTGTTCAAAGTATACTTGGTTCTGTCATAGCTCCCTCACTTTCTCTGGTTAAAAATTCCGCTTCATTCGTTTATCTGTGATGTCTGTCATAGTGAATACATTCCCCTCTGACTGCTTCCCAATTCGACTGATTAGCTTGTCATTATAGATTCTAGCCAACTCTTTTCCGTTGTGATTGGTGTTAATGATAGTTGTTTCCCGCTTGTCAAAAACCTTAAAAAGAAAAGTCTGTATCCAGTTGTTCGCTTCATCTTTCCGGCTGTTCATAATGCTTTCTGTGCCCAGATCATCAATAAAGAGATAATCAACCTCAGTCAGCAATTTCAGGGCGTCATACTCTGTAAAATCACTTTGTTTATATTGCCAACCTGACTGAATGCGCGTGATAATTTCAGCAATACTGACAAAGAGGATGCTCTTAGGTTCATTTTTAGCCTTGTAGCCCTCGTTGATGGTTTTAGCCATAGAGTAGCACAAATGACTTTTTCCAGTGCCTGGTTTGCCCATAATTAGCGTATTTCCCGTCATACCGTTTAGATATTGGTTAGCTTGCTTGATAGCAAATTCTTTGGCCTCGTGTTCCTCTTTGGTGGTTGTTTTGAATGTGCTAAAAGTGGCTTTTCCCAGTTCATTTGAGACTGTACTTTCACGCGCTAGCACATCATAGGTTGAATGATATAAATCATACCCTAGGGCTTTTTCTATGCCGTCTAGTTCATCTTGTTTAATCTTTTCTCGCATACATTCCTGACAATAAGGAGCAAGATAAGTCCCGTCAGGTTTTTCGAACTGTACCAGATTAATCTGATGGGTCGGACAAAGCTCATCAATTACCTTAGTCTTTTCGTTTAGCTGTTCTGTACTTAATAATTCCATCTTTTAGCCTTTCTATTAGGAGTAGATGAACGGATCTTGAATATCGTCATCAGACCCACCCTGTTTCTTTTGCTGAAACTGTTTCTGCTCATCCTCCACTTGTACCATTGTCTTAATACCGTTCTGTCTCCAGTTCTTGAGTATTGAATTGATATAGCTAAAAGATCGCTTGCTGTTATCTGCAGCCTTGTCTATGGCTGTTTTGATAACCTCTAACTCCATACCGTCAAGAGCGAGATATTCGGTTAAGATTTGATACTGTTGTCCGTCCATAACTCCTATACGCTGTTGGTAATAGCTAGAGATTTCAGCAGTAGGAGAAGCAGGAGCAGAAGAATCTTTTTTCTCTATCTCTGCTTCTTCTTCTAACTCTATCTCTTTCTCTATCTCTATCTCTGTCTTACACTTTTCAACGTTGTTAGGTTTATTTCTTACGTTGTAAGATTTGCCTATTTTTAAACGTTTATTTTTGCGATATTCTCGCATGTAAGCAGCTTGATCAGTTTCTTGCTGTATCATAGCTTTAGCTTGAAGTAATTCAGCGTTTTTATCCCCGTCTATTTGGATTAGACCGCATTTTGTAAAATAGGCCATAGTCATTTGTATATCGTCTTCGGAAACATCTAATTTTAAGGCTAGTTCTTCGGTTAACTCGTTAAAGTATCCCTCGTAGTACAATATACAATCACTTTCCAAACTTTCCAGCATTAAACGGATATAAATAACCGTCATAGTATAGCCACCAGGCATGTTTTTAAGCCGTTTTATAAAAATATTATCAAAAAACTTTTTATCAACTTTCAGCCAAAAATAGATTTTAGTTTTAGCCATTCTATCAATTCCTTTCTGTCTTTCTTCCCTATCATGAAATCCTAACGGCCTTAATCATGATGATTTCTTTACTGGCATAATCAATTTCTATTTCTACAATGCGATATTCAAATCCATTAAATTCAAGGTACATAGAGTTATCAAATGGAATATTAGGAAGATAACGGATAAGGAATACTTTTATATCCTGAACTGATTCCAAGGAATTTTGACTGTCCGTAGATGTTTTGTTAGCTGCTTTAAAATCTTTGATAGAAGTTTTGGACACTTCTGCCCAGCAGCTATAAACATCTTTACGGATGCCGTCAATGACTTCTCCGTCTTCGTTTTGCCCTCCGATTTTCTCAAAGATTGTAATGCGTGTGTTCATTTTTCTAGTATTCATTTTTACCACCTTTCATTATTTACTCCTAAAAATAGCAATATATCACTCACCCTGTAAAACACTTTTCGAGTGTCCTCTAGTGGTGGCTGATATCGTCTTAGCCCTGCCTTTTCCCAGCGCTGCAGGGTCTTATATTTTATGTCTAACTCAGTCATAACCTGCTGGGCTGTCATAAGTCCTGTGATATGAGGCAGCGCCTTATCCCGTGTCTTAAGGTATTTGTCGACTGTTTCCAGCAGTTCCATTTTTAGGCTTGTTTCTGTTTCATTGCTTAGTAACGCCATAATCTAACAACTCCTTATAACTTACAAGGTCGGCATTTAACAGTACACTTAGACGCTTTTGTTCTTTCTGTACTTGGTTGTAAAAAGCCTTTGCACCGTCTAGCAGTTCTGACTTATCCGCAGGTATAAAATAACCTCGATTAAAGCCGTGTCTGATACCGATAATAGGAACGCCGTAGCTCGTGATTAAGCGACTGATAATACTTTGTACCGTTCGTTCATCTAGCTTCAAAATAAGCCCTATCTCCGATCCTGTAGTTGGGTTTTCAGCGCCTACTTTGATAAGTTTCAGCACACGCTTATAGTTTTCTGGTAATGTAGTTTGTGTCATTTGCTCATCTCTCTTTCTTCGCTGACTAGGATAATCTGGCCTTTCTCCCACATATCACAAAAATCCATCAAAGTCTCTAAAACTTGTTCTAATTGCTTTTGTTCCTCGGCATTGTAGCAATCAAATTTATTTTCTAGGGAGAAATCTAGCATAGTTTGGTAAGCCTCTTCAAGCCAAACACCAAAGTTCTTTGCTCTTTCATTTGCAAGGTCAAAGCTGTTATTTTTGTTTGTCATACCCTAGTCTCCATAACTTCAAGCCATTTTTCAATCTTTCTTAGCTGCCGTTTAGTAACATATCCCCGGCGTTTGTAAGCAATAGCCCAGATTTTAAACAGCTCTGCACATATGCCAGCTAGAAAGAAGAGTAGCAGGGTTAGGAGTGCACCTAGTAGCTCGCTCATTTATCCAGTCCCTCCAATTCTTCAGCGTTATCACTGTTTAGTAGCTGAAAGGCAATTTTATCCAGCTTATTTATTAGCTTTTCATTTTGGATGTATGCCACTTCGTTATATTTTTTAGCCTGCCATAGGGCAACTGCTGTATCTTTATCTTGTGCAAATTCAAGCCCCTCTAGAGCTAGATTGTTCATTGATAAAATGTTCATGATGTCAGTTAGCTCACTGCCTAACTCTTTCAGATTGCTAGCAGATAATAAAACCGGTTGTGCTTGTGTTTTCTTTGTTGATGTCATAATAGTTACCTCGTTTGTTTGTAATTATGTTTCTGTGTCCATAACCTACATCATTATTAGTTGATATGCTGTAGGTTTTTTAATTCTTCAGGGTTGTCACATTCTAGTAGATGATAAGCTACACTATCTAGCTCTTTATACATTACTCCCATCTGCTCATATACTTGACCTAGATAATCGTTTAAGTAGCTCAATAGAATAACCTGATCCGGTTTGCTGTGCATAGTCAACATAAAGGTTTTGGTATATCCTTTTATCGTGTCTATGCCAGTCATAACATTAGTAATGCGTTCACCTTGCTCTTTAAATTGGTCTGCTGTTAGCGCTGTAGAAATTTGTTCTTGTTTTTTCATGATGTTTTACCTCGTGTAATTTTAAATAATTCACTAGTTTTAAGGAGTAGCGCCCTCCGTATGGTCAAAATGTCTTAGATATGCTATAATCTAGTTATAAATCTTTACTAAAACCCTTTTAATAACAGCTTGCCTGCTTGTTTATTTATTTATTGTGTTTTAGTCAGTGGTTGAAAGGCTTGATAGTTTGGTCGCTCTCAAAGCCTTTTTTATTTTTTCTTCTGTATGCTCCTTTCTACAGCGTTTTTTGAGACTTGTTTTTGTCGGGGGTATAATTATACCCGTGATGTGGTTTAAGAACTCAGAACTGCTTTCTTGGTACTCTCCTGAACCTTAAAATTGATTTTAAAGCAGTTTCTTTCTTGGTGGTTTAGCAAACGGACTGACTGTTCCATGTTTCATTTTGGCGCGAATATAAATTCGTTTGCCTCGTTCATCAAATTCCTCTGCGAGAATTTCGTAGAGGTGAAGCCGTTTTTCGATTGCGGTTATGTGTCTGCGGACACTCGTTTCAAATGTCCAAGTTTTATCCAACTCATCAAAATGAATTACTGTTTCACGTTCTTCTGGTAAATATGCCATATCGGTTTTTCTCCTTTGTTCTACGGTTGTCATATTGTTTTTTGGCATCTAAAACGTCTAACCCTATAATTTATCAAGAAAATATTTCCAGTTGTCAGAATCCCGGTATTCTTCGGAGCTACAGACCTTAAAATTGATTCTAGAATAATTTTTTATCACGCGCCTTGTTGGTGCGCTTTTTAAATGACCAGCTCAGTAAACTGCTTAACACGTTCAAGGCCTTTTACGATATCTGCTAGATTATCCATAGCTTGCAGCTTGCTGAGTTCTGCTTTAATTGTTTTCAAGTCTTCTTGCTCGTCAATTTCAATCATCAGCATTATAGGTCAACTCCTTTCTTTTGGTCTGAATACCATGGTTCTGATATCCTGATAGCTCATGCCTAGGTTAATCATAGCGATAACCATATCTTCTAAGGCTTGATATTTAACCAGTTCCTCACTGGTTAGACTGTCAATGCCAGTAGCACCACCACGCGCTGCCACCAGTTGTTTTTTATTCATGCCGCTAGTGCCTTTTAGCAAAAGATTTGTGATGGTGCTATGCGGATGCTTCGGAGCTTCTTTCCAGCTTTCTATGCTGTCGTGCAAAGTCTTGCGTTTTGGCTTTTCTAGAGCACGCTGAAGCTTAAACTGAGTTAGCTCGTCCCGCATTTCAAAGAATGCTTTGACTAGGTTTTCTTTGAAGTTAGCCACTTGCTCGGTATTCTTTAAGAACGTAATCAGCAAGGTTGCCTGTTGCTCGTTCAGAATATAATCCTTTGTGCTTTGTCCACTCTCTGAAGCTTGGATTTTAAATCCAACCTTTCCGAACCGTTCAAAGCGTTCAAGGTTCTTTCTGATTGTCCGTGTAATTGTGTGATGTTGTACCTCTGCACATTCCGCAACGATACTGCTCAATGTATACGGCTCTTTCTTGCCGTCCATGTATACTAGGTTCATTAGTTTCCTGTCTTTCATCTTTACTTTTGCATACTTTTGTTTTAAAAAAATATATCTTCAATGGTAATATTGGGAAATAATGGGAGCAACAACTTTTTAAAAGCCATTTTTTCAGAATCAGTGAATGAGTAACGACCGACTTCTTTGTTATGGTATGTCTGCTTTGTCATTCCTAATTTTTCTCCTAGCTCTTTTTGAGTTAAGCTCAACATATTTCTATATCCTCGGATTTTATTCATGTATCCACCTCCTTTACTTTTGCATACTTCGATTATAACTATCTTTTTTTAAAAAGTCAATACTTTTCTTTACTTAATAATAAAAAATAGTTATAATTTAAAATGAGGTGAAAAAATGGAAGTTAATAATATTGAAGTTGGAAACCGAATTAAGAGTATCAGGTTAGATCAAGGTGAGACAATGGAGGAATTTGGCAAAGTATTTAATACTAGTAAAGGAACTGTTAATAATTGGGAAAAAGGGCGCAATCTGCCTAATAAAGAAAACTTGCTAAAAATAGCAAGAATTGGTGGTATGACAGTGAGTCAGTTATTATATGGTGAGGCTGGAGGGAGTCATTATAACTGGGAAGCTGTAGAAGAACTTTTAAAAAAATTTTTTAATGGTGCCTCTATTGATAAACCAGCCTTACAAAGAACTCAAGCAGTTGTTGACAAAGCTTTCTTCTTAAATTTTGGTATAGAAGATATCGCTAATATCTATTTGTTCCAAAAAAACACATCTAAACCTTTGGAAAGTCTTGAGGACTTGCAAGATTATTTTGAACAAACAGCGGATGGATTATCAGCTTATTTAGAAGGCTCTACTGGGACAGAATTAATGGATTTAGAAATCCAGATAGCATTTTTAAACAGTTATGCATATAAAATCAAAAAGTACCTTGAAACTGGTGAATGGGCTTCTGATATCATTTCTAACATTAAGGAAAAATCTAGAAGAATAAGAGAAGATGACTAACCTCTTAACTTCAGTATCTATAGAAAGGGAAGTAGATGGAACCTGCTGAATATCTAAAATCTAGACTGGATAATCAAATTGATTGGTATGACACAAAAAGTCAACACCATCAAAAATGGTTTAAAATTTTAAAATATACAGAAGTGCTGATGGGCTTCTTAATTCCTCTATTAGCAATTTGCAAGCCAATAAAATTTGAACTTTGGTCTGCTGTATTTGCTGGTTCAATGTTGCTTTGTGAAAGCTTTATATCTATATCAAAGCATCATGATAATTGGATTGATTATCGTAGAACAACCGAATCTTTAAAACATGAAAAATATATGTTTTTAACAGGTACGGGGGTTTATAAAAACGAAAAAGATAGTTTCGCCTTACTTGTTGAACGTTGTGAAACTATTATCTCTAGCGAAAATATAAATTGGGCTAACTTGCAAACGGACACTATTCAACGAAAGGAAAAACAATGAGCGCGCATAGATGTTTTATATCTTTTAAAACTCATGACATGGAGTTCAAAAAATACATACAGGAAAATTTAGACGTGGATATGATTGACAAATCTCTAAACGAACCAATAGATTCTCAAGACGAAGACTATATAATGAGAAGAATAAGAGAAGACTATCTAAAAGATTCGACAGTCACTATTCATTTAATCGGCTCCAAAAGTGCTGAGAACAGTTTTATGCAAAATCAAAATTACATCAAAAGAGAATTACAGGCCTCACTATCAAATACTTCAGCAGGTAAAAGAAGTGGAATTTTAGGAGTAGTTCTACCTTCGATGTATGATCGTATTTATAGAGGAGAGCAGGCATGTTTTACTTGTTATAAAAATCATGATGTAGTCAAAATTAATGAAGATACTACTGTTAAAGAGTTTAGTTATAATTTTTATCTCCCTCTTGACAATGACAAACATGTATGGAGCGAAGAAGATCGGTATTGTATATTAGTTAAATGGGATGATTTTAAAAAGAATCCAAATAGATACATTGATCAAGCTTTTGATAAAAGGTCGTCTGATATTGTCAAAAAAATAAAGGTTAGACCTTAAAGATCTAACCTCAAATAATTTCATAAGTTTTCTCAAAAATATCTGGTTTGACAGGGTATTTTTCACCATCTACGCCTGTGACAATCCAATCTCCCGGAGAAGCCTTCATGACTCCTTCCAAAGTGTCAATATACATTTCTGTATCAATTCGAATAGCATCTACTATCACAGGAACCTTACGAACTTTAACCATGCTTCCTCCTCCTGACTTTTTCATTATTATAGCATAAAAATCAGTATTTCCAAAATGGGAACAACTGAGAATCTCCATTAGTATGGGGCTTAAATTTTGATAGTGTATTTTCTCGGCGTTCGCTCGGAGCTCAGCAAGTCATCAACGACTACTAAATTTCCCAACGTTGGGAAATTCAAAAAGCGACGATGTTGTCGCATATCAAAAACCATTTGTTAAATATTGCAACGTTGCAATATTTGGCAATTCTCTTTTTTAAAATCGTTCAACGTTGAACGATTTAGAAGAGCGACGATTAGATGTAGGGCAGTAGTTCCTAAATGTCGTAACGTTTCGACATTTGGACCATTATAGCTTATCCAACTGTTGGACAAGTCTATTTATTTTAATTCTTGCAGATTTTGCACAAACTTGGTAACACAGAAAGGAAACCGCATGACCTATAAACAAGACTATCTGGATGATATTCTAGTCCGCATGGCCTACCATTCCAGCGGGATTGAGGGAAATACTATATCCCTTCCTGAAACAGTCAGTATCATCTTAGAAAGCACCTTACCCGGTAAGCATAAGAGCATTCGGGAGTTCTACGAGATAGAGAACCACAAGCAGGCCTTTTCTTTGTTGTTAGATGGCTTAGCTAACCATACCCCTTTAACTCTGGGGCTAGTGCAAGAGTTCCACGCGCTATTGACAGACCGCCTGCAACATGATAGAGGGCAATTCAAAACCGTTCAAAACGCCATCATAGGGGCTGAGTTTAAGACGGCTTCACCGGAAGAAACACCTTTTTTGATGACCCAATGGGTAGATAACACTGTCTACAGGTTGGATATGTCAAAGAGCGAGCGCGAGATAATAGAAATACTAGCTGATACTCATATTCAGTTTGAACGTATTCACCCCTTTAGTGATGGTAACGGACGAACTGGCCGCCTTGTCCTGATGTACTTAGCTATGAAGTATCTAAGTGCTCCGGTTATTATCAGCAAGGACGATAGAGCCCAATACATGGAGTTTCTAGCTACTCAAAATATCCAAAATTTGGCTGACTTATTGCAGCAGTCACTATACGATGAAAAAGAGAGAATGAAGCAATTTTAGCACTGACGAACTTAGTCTCAAACGCTAACACCTCGTTTTTACTCCATAAGGCTGGCTCTAGCTTTATTCTGACGATATGAAATATGTTCCGGGTATAATTGTACCTCTGAACGAATCACGCGCCCAGAACAGCTCTTCTGACTGTCTCATGGTGTAAAAATAGACTTTAAAAACCTGAATTATTTTGGAAAGGGATTTTTAATGGTTAAAATCAACGCAAACGGTAAGGAAATAACTTTACTAGCCAATAATACTGACTATGTTAGCTTGACAGATATAGCTAAGTATCTGGATCCTGAAAATCCACGCTTTATTATCCAGAACTGGATGAGGAACAGAAACACTATTGAATTTTTGGGTGCTTGGGAAGCTATTAACAACCCGAATTTTAACCGCCTCGAATTCGATACGGTTAGAAATGCTTCAGGTACTAACGCATTTGTCCTCACTCCTCAACGTTGGATTTCAGAAACAAACGCTATCGGTATTACTTCAAAAGCTGGGCGTTATGGTGGAACCTATGCCCATTCAGATATAGCTTTTGAGTTCGCTTCTTGGATTTCTCCGGAATTCAAACTTTACATTATTCAAGACTATCAACGGCTTAAACAGGAAGAAGCTTACAGAAATCAGCTTGATTGGCAAGTTAACCGCTATATTGCAAAACTAAACTACACAATACAGACAGACGCTATAAAAGAGAATATAGTGCCAAGCCTGAAACCTAGTCAAATTTCTTTTGCTTATTCCTCTGAAGCTGATGTTATCAATGTTGCCTTATTTGGAATGACTGCCAAAGAATATAGAGCAAAAAAACCAACCAAAGAAGGGAACCAAAGAGATAACGCCACTATTGAACAATTATTAGTTCTGAACAACCTGCAAAATTTAAATGCTGAAATGATAAAGCAAGGACTGTCACAAAGTAACCGATTAACTGAACTCAATAGAATTGCCAAAGAACAGTTAGAAGTGCTTTATAAAAATAATCAAAAAACCCTTGATAGTCTCAAAAGATTAAATAATAAATAGGGGCATAAAACGCTTGTATTCGCATTTTAACCCTTAACCATATAAATTACCATCTCACACAAAACAAACGAAAATAGGAACATTCTCATAACTCCTAGCATGATTTAAACCTGATTCAATCTAAAATCTTTTTAATAACAGCTTGCCTGCTGATGGAAAGGTTTATCATGAAAATAACAGAAGTCAAAAAGAAAGACGGTAGCAAAGTTTACCGTGCTAGTGTTTACCTAGGTACTGATCAGGTAACGGGTAAGAAGGTCAAGACTAGTGTAACCGGACGAACAAAAAAAGAGGTTAAGAGTAAAGTAAAGCATGCACAGCTTGACTTTAAAGCCAACGGATCAACAGTTAAGAATGTAGTTGCAACAAAAATGTTTCGCGACTTGGCTAATTTATGGCTAGAAAGTTATAGGCTGACTGTTAAGCCTCAAACATATAGCGGAACCGTTTCAAGGCTCAACTGTCACATTCTCCCTATTTTGGGAGATATGAAATTATCTAAAATATCAGTCAGTGACATTCAAGTTTTAATCAATGACTTATCACTTCACTACATGAATTATAAAGCTGTCCGATCGATTATTCAAAAAATATTCCAATATGGGATATTGTTAGGAGTGGCAAGTAGCAACCCTGCTAGGGAGATTATATTGCCACGTCAAAGGCCGAAAGAAAACGCTAAGGTTAAGTTTATAGAACCAGAAGACCTAAAGGCCTTTCTTGATAACATAGAAAAACGGCAGCATAGGCGTTATGGTTTGTATTTTGAGTATGTCCTGTATCATGTTCTGTTATCCACGGGAATCAGGATAGGAGAAGCCTGCGCTTTGGAATGGGCAGATGTAGACCTAAAAAATGGTACAATAACCATCAACAAGACTTTTAACAAGGGCCTGAAGCTAATTAGCACTACAAAAACAAAATCAGGAAATAGAACAATAAGCATTGACCGAAAAACAATAAACTTATTACGGCTTTATCAAGTCAGGCAAAGGCAGCTATTTCTGGAAGCGGGCGCGCGTGTTCCGTCTGTTGTATTTGCTACCCCTACAAGAGAATATTTTGATTTAGCAATTAGGCAAAATGCTTTAAATACTCGGTGTAAAGAAGCTGGAATACCACGATTTACCTTCCATGCTTTCCGCCATACTCACGCTAGTTTATTGCTTAACGCTGGTATCAGCTATAAAGAATTACAATATAGGCTAGGACATTCTAATATTGCTATAACTCTGGATGTATATAGCCATTTGTCCAAGGACAAAGAAAAAGAGGCTGTTTCATATTACGAAAAAGCCATAAACAGCCTATAGGTCCACAAAAAGGTGAACAAATTTGAATTTTATTAAGTACGAACTTAACCAAAAGCCCGTTATATCAACGTTTAGAAAGGGTAAAAATTAAAACTATGTCAAAAATTATAGAATTACCAGAAAATCTTGCTAATCAGATTGCGGCTGGTGAGGTCATCGAGCGACCTAGCAGCGTGGTCAAGGAGTTGATAGAGAATTCCATTGATGCTGGTGCCACTCAAATTATAGTTGAGATTGAAGAAGCAGGGCTCAAGAGTATTCAAGTCATCGATAATGGTGAAGGAATTGAGCATGAGGAGGTTTCCTTGGCTTTGCGGCGGCACGCAACGAGTAAAATTAAGAAGCAAGCCGATCTTTTTCGGATTCGGACTTTAGGCTTTCGTGGTGAAGCGCTTCCGTCTATTGCTTCTGTTTCACGCTTGACAATTGAAACTGCGACAAATGGTGGAACACATGGGACGCGTTTAATTGCTCAGGGGGGAGAAATTGAAACTGTGGAACCAAGTAGTTGCCCTAAGGGTACCAAAATCAAAGTGGAAGACCTTTTTTTCAACACGCCTGCTCGCTTGAAATATATGAAAAGTCAGCAAGCAGAACTATCTCACATTGTAGATATGATTAACCGTTTGAGCTTAGCTCATCCAGAGGTCGCTTTTATCTTGCTCAATGATGGTAAAGAGTTGACTCGGACAGCAGGAACAGGAAATTTGCGTCAAGCAATTGCTGGTATCTATGGATTAACAACAGCAAAAAAAATGATTGAAATTTCAGCTTCTAATTTGGATTTTGAAGTATCAGGCTATATTAGTCTACCAGAGTTGACGCGTGCCAATCGTAACTACATCACCATTCTCATCAATGGTCGTTACATCAAGAACTTCCTGCTCAATCGAGCTATTCTTGATGGTTACGGTAGTAAGCTCATGGTTGGGCGATTCCCGATTGCTGTGATTGCTATCCAGATTGATCCTTACCTTGCGGATGTTAATGTTCATCCGACCAAGCAAGAAGTGCGGATTTCCAAGGAGCGAGAACTGATGGTCTTGATTTCGCAAGCTATTGCTGCGAGTTTAAAAGAACAGGATTTGATTCCGGATGCTTTGGAGAATTTAGCAAAATCAACCATTAACAGAGCAAATAAGTCGGAGCAGACGAGCCTTCCGCTCAAAGAAAACCGACTCTATTATGACAAAGAGAGAAATGACTTTTTTGTTAGACCTCAAGTATCAGAAAGCAATCTTCCTTTTGAGGAAAATGCTACATTTGATCAGCAGCATACTGATACAGATATGCTTGCTTCCAGAGCAGTTTCTGTCAAATTTGCAGCAAGGCAAACTCCTTCTTACGATCAACTAGATCATCCAGAACTGGATCAATCAAGCTTAGAAAGAGCTTTAGATAAGTTAGATGGAGAAGAAACTTCAACTTTTCCAGAACTGGAATATTTCGGGCAAATGCATGGCACGTACCTCTTTGCACAAGGAAATGGTGGTCTCTATATTATCGACCAGCATGCAGCGCAGGAGCGAGTCAAGTATGAGTATTATCGGGAAAAAATCGGTGATGTGGATGACAGTCAGCAGCAACTTTTGGTTCCCTATATCTTTGAATTTCCAGCGGACGATATGCTGCGGCTCAAGCAGCGGATGAATCTGCTGGAAGAAGTCGGAGTTTTCTTGGACGAATACGGCAGCAATCAGTTTATTCTGAGGGAATACCCTATCTGGATGAAGGAAGAGGAAATCGAGTCGGGTATCTATGAGATGTGTGATATGCTGCTCCTTACCAAGGAAGTTTCTATCAAGAAATACCGAGCTGAACTAGCGATTATGATGAGTTGCAAACGCTCTATTAAGGCCAATCATAGCTTAGATAATGATTCGGCACGTGATTTGATCTTCCAGTTATCGCAATGTGACAATCCCTACAATTGCCCTCACGGTCGTCCAGTTTTGGTAAACTTTACCAAATCTGATATGGAAAAAATGTTCCGTCGCATTCAGGAAAACCACACCAGCTTGCGAGAATTGGGCAAGTATTGAAACTATTTATAGAAACTCTAAAACAGCTTCAGCTAACAATGACTGAAGCTGTTTTTAAAATCATCTGCAAGACTTTCAGCTAGTAGATCTACTGAATAGCTTTTGTCCTTATGAAAAGTCCTATAGCTAAAAAGACAAGAGAAGAGACTTTCTGCCGAGCTTGACAAAAGGATTGACAGACTGTCTCTCTTGATAGATATTATGAATACCTCAATACTAGGCTATACAAATTTATAGTTAAGAGAAGAGCAAGATAGATATCCATGGATAAATAGCTAACTACCCAAGAATTTTGTAAAGTGATTTTCAAAAGGATAGAATAATTTCTTTTATTTTCTAACTCCAAAATATGATATACTAAAAGGGTTGAAAAGGAGACATGATGTACGAATATTTCAA
>ERZ773069.1227-NODE-1227-length-15232-cov-9.026883_pt1 | contig 15232 bp, 8 predicted proteins | sample MGYA00580619_ERZ773069 | MGnify/ENA primary metagenome ERZ773069 (study PRJEB29015, sample SAMEA2738007) | human oral metagenome | biome: human oral; feature: human-associated habitat; material: dental | place: China | collected 2108 ...
TCTACGGCACGATCGAGGGCGGCAGGAACGTCTACCTCGTCAACCCGCACGGCATTCTCTTCGCGAAGGGCTCCGAGGTCAATACGGGCGCACTCTACCTCTCGACGGCGAAGCCCGACGACATTTTGAAGAACGAAAATGTCTTTAGAGGGGGGGCAATTGTCCACTCACGGTGCTCGAGAAGGGTCAGTATATAAGCGTGGATGATATCGCCGCCATGCCCCGGCAGAGGGGAGATGTGCTGAACCTCGGCACGGTGCGGGCGAATCGACTCCACATCGAGGGGATAAACGTCACCGTCCTGAGTACGGATGCGGTGACGGATGCAAACGGCGCGGCGCTCACGGGGGCGAACGTCACGATCCGCAGCGTGTGGACGCCGCATATCGGCTACGATGTCGGCAATAAAATAGCGAGGAACTTCGACGTGAACGGCACGGCGATGCCGCACGATGTTTCCGACTATGCACATCCGAATACCGCCGCATCTGCAACATCGCGCGGGTGGGATATAGCGTCTTATAATACTGGCAGGGAGCATACGGACTATGACTATATGCGCGTACATGACGTCTACGAGCTCCAGCATATCGCGGCGAAGATGAACGGCAGATATATGCTCGCCGGCAATATCGACGCAGGCGTCACAAATACATGGAACAGGACTTCGAACGGCATAGAGGGCTTTCATCCGATTGGCGGTGGCAGCAGCGATGCAAAGTTTATGGGACAATTTGACGGCGTCGGACACACGATTGAGGGGCTTTACATACGGCACATAGATAAGAACCGGATCGGACTGTTCGGCAATGCCAATGGATCGTACATCGAAAATGTCTCCCTCAAGAACAGCCATGTGACGGGGCAGGATCAGGTCGGCGGCATTGTGGGATATGCACTGGGGGGGAACATTCGGAATGTCTCCTTCAGCGGCATGGTCGATGGCTCGCGTCAGGTTGGCGGCATTTTGGGAGCGGGGAGATACTTTACCATCCGGAGCACCTACAATGCGGGGACGGTCAGCGGGGACTCGGATGTCGGCGGCTTTGTAGGATTCAGTAACCACGTTCCCCTTTGGGACGTCTGGAATGTGGGCAATGTCAGAGCGACGGGGCGTAACATCGGCGGCATTGCGGGACATGTGCAGGATAGTACCATTCAGAACGCTCTGCATACGGGAACCGTGATACGACAGGGATCGGGCATAGAAGCGAGCGTTGGCGGCATTGTGGGAAACGCGGAGAGCGAAAAGATCAACCATGTTGTATGGAAGTCGGGCAGTGTAACGCAGGAGGGCGGCGCCTTTACCGCGGACGCGGTTGGCGTATCGAGCTTTGTTAGAACGACCGACGTCCAAGAGTGTACCGATGCGCAGCTGAAGCAGACGGCGACATACACGGATTGGAAGGATGAGGACGACAAGGCCGTTGTTGCCACCGAGGGCGGCAAGGGCACGCCGTGGCGCATCTATGACGGCAAGACCACGCCGCTGCTCACGGGACTGATGAAGGGCACAAAGCGACTTGAGAAGACCTACGACGGCAAAACATTCGGGGCCGGGGATGCGCACATCCATACGGACAGCACTGCCGAGAAGAATATCGGCGAATACGATGCGCAGGGCATCTACAGTGATCCGTTCGGCTATGATCTCATTGGCAGCACATACAAGGTTATACCGCGCGTGCTGACCCTTGGCACAGTTGCGGCGCAGAGTAAGACCTACGACGGTAACACATCCGCAGACGCGTCGAAGTTCCACGCGGCACTCGTGGGTGTCGTCAGCGGCGATGAAAATCTCGTGTCGGTGACCGCCACGGGCGCGGCATACAACAGCAAGGATGTCGCGTCGGCAAATGCGGTGAACTATACGGGCGTTGCGCTCGGAGGTACGGGCGCGGGGAACTATCGTATCGCGAGCACCGTACAGGGAGCGGGCAGTATCACGCCGAAGCAGCTGAATCTCGCACTGACGGGCGGCGCACGCTTTGACAAGACGTATGACGGCACGGCGAACGTCACGCAGTCGCTCACGAAGGACAGGAACTATACGCTCACGAATTTCGTCAACGGCGAGGGCGAAGGCATCACAATCACGGGCGCGGGGACATACACGGACAAGAACGCGGGCACGGGCAAAACCGTGACCTTTGGCGGGCTGACGCTCACGGGGGAGGGCGCGGGGAACTATTCCCTCTCTACGACCACCCTCACGACAACGGGCGACATCGCGAAGAGGGCGCTGACGCTCGAAGGGACGGCGGGCACACAGTTCACCAAGACCTATGACGGCAACGCGACGGTGACGCAGAACCTCGTGCGCGGTACGAACTATCGGCTTGCGGGCGTGGTCGAGGGCGAGGGCACGAACGTTGTCGCGCTGAACGAATCCGCCGCACAGGGCGCATACACGACCGCGAACGCACAGGCGGCGGGCGCGCAGCAGAACGTCACCTTTACGAACCTCGCGCTCACGGGTTCGGGCACGGGCAACTATACGCTTGCGACGAGCAAGACCTTTGAGAACGCGGGCAGGATTACGCCGAAGGAGCTGAATCTCGCGCTTGCGAATGGCACGCGCTTTGATAAGACCTACGACGGCAATGCAAACGTCACGCAGACGCTCGCGAAGGGGATGAACTATAGTCTCACGGGCTTCATCACGGGCGAGGGCACGGACATCGAACTCAATGCCGTCACAGGAAAATACGCCGACAAGAATGCCGCCAGAGATAAAGCCGTGACCTTTGGCAGACTGACCCTTAAAGGCACGGGCGCGGGGAACTATGTGCTGAATAGCCCCACGCTCACGGGTACGGGAACGATCGCGCGGCGTGCGCTGACGCTCGGCGCAGTCGCGGCGCAGAGCAAGACCTACGACGGCACGACCGCCGCAGATGCATCGCAGTTCCATGCGACGCTCGGTAATCTCGTCGCCGGTGAGGAAAACCTTGTAGCGGCGACTGCTGCGGGCGCGTCGTACAACGACAAGAACGTCGCCGGGGCAAATGCCGTGGGCTATACGGGCGTTTCCCTTACAGGCACAGGCGCGGGGAACTATGCTGTAGCCGACACAGCACAGGGCACAGGTACAATCACGCAGCGTGCGCTGACGCTTGGCACAGTCGCGGCGCAGACGAAGACCTACGACGGCACGAGAGCCGCTGACGCATCGAAGTTTCGCGCGGCACTGAATAATGCAGTCGCGGGGGACAGCGTGACGGCGACCGCTGCGGGCGCGGCGTACAACGATAAGAACGTCGCGCGGGCAAACGCCGTGAGCTATACGGGCATCGCCCTTACAGGCACGGGCGCAGGGAACTATAGTATCGCCGATACTGCGCAGGGCGCGGGCACAATCACGCGGCGTGCGTTGACCCTCGGCACAGTCACGGCGCAGACAAAGACCTACGACGGCACGACTGACGCAGACGCATCGCAGTTCCGCGCGGCACTGAACAATGCCGTCGCGGGGGATAATGTAACGGCAGCCGCTGCAGGTGCGACGTACAATGACCATAATGTCGCTGCGGCAAGAACCATTGACTACACGGGTGTCTCACTCGGAGGTTCGGATGCAGGGAATTACAGTCTCGCCGCCACAGCAGCGCAGGGTGAGGGCAGGATAACGCCGAAGGAGCTGAATCTCGCGCTCACGGGCGGCGCACGCTTTGACAAGACGTATGACGGCACGGCAAACGTCGCGCAGTCGCTCACGAAGGGGACGAACTACAATCTCAACGGCTTTGTCACGGGCGAGGGCACGGACATCGAACTCTCTGCCGTCACAGGAAAATACGCCGACAAGAACGCCGCCGCAGACAAAGCCGTCACGTTCGACGGACTGACGCTCACAGGCACGGGCGCGGGCAACTACACGCTCGACAAGAATGCGCTCACGGGCATCGGCACGATTGCGCCGCGTACGCTGACGCTCGGCACGGTGGCGGGGCAGACGAAAACCTACGACGGAAATACATTGGCAGACGCATCGAAGTTCGGCGCAGTGCTGAATAATGTCGTTGCGGGTGACAGCGTAACGGCGACTGCCACGGGCGCGGCGTACAACAGCAAGAACGTCGCTGCGGCACATCGCATTGACTACACAGGCGTCGCCCTCGCGGGTGCGGATGCGGGGAATTACACGCTCGCCGCGACCGCCGCGCAGGGCACAGGCACAATCGCGCACCGCGACCTCACGCTGACCGCCGACGCGCGGAGCATTGTGCAGGGTGAGGCACTTCCCTCCTTTACGGGACGTGCGGACGGCTTTGCGGACGGTGAAGATGCGTCCGTATTCGGTCCGGGGGGTATCACCTTTGGAACGTCGGCCGCCAATACCAACACGCCGGGCGGCTACGGAATTATTGGCCGCGTTGGGGGCGTCAGTGATGGTGTTTTCGGCAACTACCGCATTGGGCAGGCGGCGGGCAACGCGACTGCCTTAACCATCCATGCCGCAGCACTGCCGGGTGGACTTCTCGCCTCGCTCGTGCAGGATGCCGCGCCGCGCTTTGATATGGGCTTCGGGCAGGAGGTCTATGTATTCGGCTTGCCGCGTCCCATCCCCACGGCAACGCTCGGCATCTATCGCTTCGATGCGGAACGTGCCTTCGAAATTCAGGGGTTGCGCCTTTGACGGCGCATATCCGTGCTTCCTTAAATCTTTGTGAAAAGGAGTCTTTCCGTTGAAAATGAAAGAAAAACACGCGCGCTTTGGACTTGCCGTGCCCCTTGCGGCGGTGCTTCTGCTGCCGGGCACAGCCTTTGCAGCGACGAATTTGCCGCAGTCCGATGCGCATCTGCCCGAAAAGGTACAAGAAAACGCACTTGAAAGCAGCCTGCCGACCGTAGGCGGCGGCAGTGCGGCGGCAGCCTTCCGCCTTTCGCGCATCGATGTCGAGCAGGACGGCACGCAGCTCTCTGCTGCCGCGCTCGATGAAAGGACGGTACCGTACCTTCGCCGCACGCTCTCCGAAGCCGACATCAACGCGCTTCTCGCAGAGCTCACCCGATACGCACGCAGTCATGGCTATCCCGCCGCTGCCGCCTACCTCCCGCCGCAGACGAATGCGGAAGGGGCACTCACGATCCGCATCCTCGCAGGACGCTATGGGAAAATCTCGATTGACAATCGTGCCGCCATCGACGACGGACAGCTTCGTCGTCTCGCCCACGCGCTCCATACGGGCGCACCCATCGAGGGACGACGGCTTGAAAAGGCACTGTATAACATCGCCGCCCTCGGCGGCATCGAAGCGGCGGGATTGCTCTCGCCCGGCGCAGACTTCGGTACGAGCGACCTCACCATCCGCGTGCGGGACGGACAGCGGCAGAGCTTCGTCCTCTACAGCGAGAACTACGGCAGTAAGTCCTCGGGACGCTACCGCTACGGCGTGCAGGCGAACCTGTCGAACATCACCCGCAGCGGCGATCGTCTGAGCCTTGCCGCGATGCTCTCGAACGAAGACCTCCGGAACTACAGCATCAACTATACCCGCCCCGTCGGCGTGGATGGCACCATGCTCGGTCTCGGTGTCAGCCGCATGGACTACGAGCTTTCGGGCGCATTTCGCCGCCTTGGCGCACAGGGACACGCCGACACCGTGAGTCTCTTTGGCACATCGCCGCTCCTGCGCACCGCGCGGGACAGCGTCAGCCTCACCTACGGATGGGACTGGCGAAAACTCGAGGACGAGTACAAGAACGTCGGCATGACCCTCGAAAAGCACAGCAATGCCGCGCATATCGGCGTACGCGGCGAGATGGTCCGTCCGCGCACGCGTCTGACCTACGACCTCACCGCCTATCATGGCACGATTGCGTCCGACTCGGCGATGGCAGAGCGGCAGATGCGGCGTGCGGGGACAGAGGGCAGCTTTACCAAGGGCGTGCTGAATCTCGGCGTGCGGCAGGAACTCGGCGGACGTTTCCATCTGAACCTCAAGACACAGTTCCAGGCGGCGGGGGACAACCTCGACAGCTCCGAGGAGATCTACCTCGGCGGGGCAAATGGCGTGCGCGCCTACCCGCAGGGCGAGGGCTCGGGCGACAGCGGCTATCTTGCGAGTGCGGAGCTGGTCTATCGGACGGGCATCCCGCATCTCGATCTCAGCACCTACTATGACACGGGGCATGTGGTATACGCGCATGACGGCGTGGATGGCGGCACGACACTCAGCGGCTGGGGCATCGGCGTATCCTACAGCCGCCCCGGCGACTACTTCCTGCGGCTCGATTGGGCGCGGCGCATCGGCCTTGCGCGGAACGCGAGCGAGGAGGCAAAGGCAAAGAACCGTCTCTGGTTCATGGTCGGTAAAGTGTGGTAGTGAAAAGAAACAGAGGTGTTAGCGCACAAAGCGCCCCTTCCGTCACGCTGCGCGTGCCACCTCCCCCGCTGTGCCAGGGAAGGCTTGGGGATACGGCATATTAGCCTCCCCCGTCGCGACGGGGAAGGGGAACCGCGTGAGCGGTGGAAGGGGCGCCTTGGGCGCGCAAGACGAACAAAACGTAGAATAGGGCTGCTGCACAAGTCCTATATGTCCGACGGAGAAAATCTGAAGCTGCACGGTTGATTTTTCGGCGCGAAAACGCTATAATGGGGAAAATAAAGTGAAGGGGCGGCACGCCGAACCTTCCGCATAGACCACCTTTTAAGAGGTCCTGTGAGGCCTTAAGGGAGTTTTCAATGAAATATACTGTGCAGTCAGTCTATCCAATTTTAGAATGCAAAGCTTTCTTATGCCTTTCTTTGGGCATGGGAAAGCTTTTTTATTGAAAGGGGATGCACATGAGTCAGGAGTTATCACTCAAGGGACGCGATGTTCTGGCGCTCGAGGATTTTTCGGCGGAGGAGATTCGTCTGATCCTGAACACGGCGCGCGAGATGAAGAACATCGTCGGCCGTGACATTAAGAAGGTGCCGGCGCTCAGGGGAAAGGCGATCGTCACGCTGTTCTACGAGCCGAGCACGCGCACGCGCACGTCGTTCGAGCTCGCGGGGAAGTATCTCGGCGCGGATGTCGTGAATATCACGGCGAGCGCGTCGAGCATTGTCAAGGGGGAGAGTCTGCGCGATACGCTCTATACAATCGAAGCGATGGGCGTGGATGCAATCGTCATGCGCCACAAGGCGGAGGGTTCTGCCGCATACGCTGCCGATGCGGTGTCGCCCGTGATCGTCAATGCGGGGGACGGCGCGCACGCTCATCCGTCGCAGGGGCTGCTGAACCTCTATACGATCGAGGAGAACAAGGGGGGGCTCGCGGGGCTGAAGGTCGCCATTCTCGGCGATGTGCTGCACAGCCGCGTGGCACGTTCGGACATTCAGGGCATGCGCAAGATGGGCATGGACGTGCACATCGCTGGGCCGCGCCCGCTGCTGCCGCGCTTTCTCCACGAGGAGGAGGGCATTACGATTCATGACCGCATCGAGGATGCCGTCGAGGGTGCGGATGTGGTCGAGGTGCTGCGCATCCAGCTCGAGCGCATGAAGGGCGGGCTGTTCCCGTCGACGCGCGAGTATGCGCGCATTTACGGGCTGAACGACGAGCGTCTGGCGCTGGCGAATAAGGACGCGCTCGTGCTGCACCCGGGGCCGATGAACAAGGGCTGGGAAATCTCTGAGTCCGTCGCTTACGGTGTGCAGTCGCGCATTCAGGAGGAAGTGAAAAATGGGGTCGCCATCCGCATGGCGCTCTTCACATTGATTCTGATGGGAGGGAAGGCCTGATGGGGGCATTGCTGCTGAAAGGCGGGCGGGTGATCGATCCCGCCGCGAAGCGAAATGAAATCTGTGACGTTCTCATCGAGGACGGTGTGATTCGCGCGGTTGGAGCGAATCTGAGCGCCGATGGCGCGGAGGTGTATGACGCGTCCGGCAAGATTGTCTCGCCCGGATTCATCGATATGCACACGCATTTCCGTGAGCCGGGGCAGGAGGCGAAGGAGGACTTTGCCTCCGGCTCACGCGCGGGCGCTGCGGGCGGCTATACGACGATTGCGACAATGCCGAATACGCGGCCTGTGGTGGACGATGCGGCGCTTGTCACGAGCCTCAAGAAGCGTGCAGAGGATGTCGCCGTCATCCACATCGAGATCATCGGTGCGGTGACGAAGAATCAGGAGGGCAAGGAGCTCGCGGAGCTCGGCGATATGGTCGAGGCGGGGGCGGTGGCGTTCTCCGACGACGGGCATTTCGACCCGTCGGCAAAGGTGCTGCTCAGTGCGTACGACTATCTCGTCCCGTTTGACAAGGCGATCATCAATCACGAGGAAGATCCCTCCCTCGTCGAGGACGGCGCGATGAACGAGGGGCACAGGAGCGCGATGCTCGGCATCAAGGGGCGTCCGATTGTGGCGGAGGATATTGCCGTCGCGCGCGACATCATGCTCGCCGAGTATGCGGGCGCGCACGTCCATGTGGCGCATATCAGCTCGGGGCGCGCCGTGCAGCTCGTGCGCGAGGCAAAGGCGCGCGGCGTGCGCGTGACGACGGAGGTCACGCCGCATCATCTCACGATGACGGACGAGTGCGTTGACCCGCGCGACAGCTCGACGAAGGTCAACCCGCCGCTGCGCACGGCAAAGGATGTCGAGGCGATGGTCGCGGGGCTGCTCGATGGCACAATCGACATGGTGGTCACGGATCATTCGCCGCACGCACCCGAGGAGAAGGATCGCGAGTACATCTATGCACCGAGCGGATTCCCGGGGCTTGAGACGGCGCTCGGCGTCCTGCTGACCGATCTCGTGCACACGGGGAAGATTCCGATGGAGACGCTGATCGAGCGCATGACCTGCGCGCCCGCACGCGTGTTCAAACTGAATGCGGGGACGCTCGCCGAGGGCGCGCCTGCAGATGTCACGGTGATTGATCCGGAGCTCATTTGGACGGTCGATCCGAAGGCGTTCTATACGCGCGGCAGGCACTCGCCATTTGCTGGGCGCGAGCTCAAGGGAAGGGCTGTGCTGACTGTTGTGGATGGGAAGATTGTTATGAAGGACGGGGTCATTATCATATGAAAGGAAAACTGATTCTGGAGGACGGTTCGGTCTATACGGGCGAACTGCTCGACAGCGAAACAAGAACAGTTGGTGAAGTGGTATTCACCACGACGATGACAGGATATCAGGAGAGTCTGACCGATCCCTCCTTCTGCGGGCAGATCCTCACGATGACCTATCCGCTCATCGGGAACTACGGCACGGCTGAGAAATTCATGCAGTCCCGCCGCTCCTTTGTGCGCGGATTCGTCATCGGAGAGCTCTGCGACGTGCCGAACAACTGGCAGGCGGAGGAAAGTCTGACGGAATTTTTGCGGGAAAACAATATTCCGTGCCTTTACCACGTCGATACAAGGGCTGTGACACGTCATATCCGCTCTGCAGGTGCAATGAAGGGCGTGATTGTTCCCGAGAATATGTCGGAGTCTGAGATTGCAGCACTGCAAGGTGAAGAACTCCCGCGCAATGTCGTGGAGATCGTCACGACGCCCGAGGTCTATACGCTCGAGACGGAGACGCCCAACGCGCCGCATATTGTCGCAATGGATTTCGGCGTCAAGCGCAGCATCCTGCAGAACATCAACCGCATCGGGGCAAAGGTGACGGTTGTGCCCGCGCATACGAGCGCCGAGGAGGTACTTGCGCTGAATCCCGACGGCGTCTTTCTCTCGAACGGCCCCGGCGATCCGACGGATGTGCCGAAGATTGTCGAGGAGGTGCGAAAACTCGCGGGGAAGAAGCCGATCTTCGGCATCTGCCTTGGGCATCAGCTGCTCGCGCTCGCATTTGGTGCAAAGACGTACAAGATGAAGTTCGGCCATCGCGGCGGCAATCAGCCCGTCAAGAATCTGAAGATGGGCAAGGTGCACATCTCCGCGCAGAACCACGGCTATGCCGTCGATCCCGCATCGCTCGCGGGGACGCCACTCGTCGTGACGCATACGAATGTCAACGACGATACGATTGAAGGGCTGCGCCACACAGAGATGCCGATCTTCTCCGTGCAGTATCATCCCGAGGCTGCGCCGGGACCCGACGACAATATGTATCTCTTTGATGAGTTCTGGGATCTGATGAAGGGGGAGTGACGTATGCCGCGCAAGGAAAATCTAAAGAAGGTCATGGTCATCGGCTCCGGCCCCATCATCATCGGTCAGGCGGCGGAGTTTGACTACGCCGGCTCACAGGCGTGCCGTGCGCTGAAGGAGGACGGTCTGGAGGTCGTGCTCGTCAACAGTAACCCTGCGACCATTATGACGGACACGAATATCGCTGACCGCGTCTACATCGAGCCGCTGACGGTGGACTTCCTAGAGGAGATTATCTCCAAGGAGAAGCCGGACGGACTGCTTGCAACGCTCGGCGGACAGGCGGGGCTGAATCTCGCCGTGCAGCTTGCCGAGAAGGGCATTCTGGCGCAGCACGGCGTGGAGCTCCTCGGCACATCACTCGAGGCGATTGAGAAGGCGGAGGATCGCGAGCGCTTCAAGGAGACGATGGAAAAGCTCGGCGAGCCGATCCCCGAGAGTACGATTGTCGAGGATGTTCATGCGGCTGTTGCATTTGCAAACGAGATTGGATATCCTGTCATTGTGCGTCCTGCGTATACGATGGGCGGCACGGGCGGCGGCATTGCGGAGAATGAGGAAGAGCTCATTGCAACCGTCATCAAGGGGCTGAACTACTCGATGATCGGTCAGGTGCTCATCGAGCGCAGCGTTGCCGGATGGAAGGAAATCGAGTTCGAGGTCATCCGCGACGGCAACGACAACTGCATCACCGTTTGCAGTATGGAGAACTTCGATCCTGTCGGAGTACACACGGGAGATAGCATTGTTGTTGCTCCCGCACAGACACTTACAGATCACGAGTATCAGATGCTGCGCAGCGCGAGCCTCCGCATCATCCGCGAGCTGGGCATCGAGGGCGGCTGCAACGCGCAGTATGCACTCGATACGAAGAGCAACAGATACTATGTCATCGAGGTCAATCCGCGCGTCAGCCGCTCCTCGGCGCTCGCGTCGAAGGCGACGGGCTATCCGATTGCAAAGGTGTCCTCGAAGATTGCAATCGGCTACACGCTCGACGAGATTGTCAACTCCGTGACGAAGAAGACAAAGGCGTGCTTTGAGCCGACAATCGACTACTGCGTTGTGAAGTTCCCGCGCTGGCCATTCGATAAATTTATCTACGCTGACCATACGATCGGCACACAGATGAAGGCAACGGGCGAGGTTATGTCCATCGACCGCAGCTTTGAGGGTGCAATCCTCAAGGCGGTGCGCTCACTCGAGATCGGCGTGAACCGCCTCTATATGGAGCGCTTTGCGGACTGGGATGACGAGCGGATCGAAAAGCAGCTCTCCGCTGTGAACGACGAGCGCATCTTCGTCATTGCCGAGGCGCTGCGTCGCGGGAAGCTCTGCGTCGATGAGATCTCGGACATCACGAAGGTGGACAAGTGGTTCATCCATAAGCTCAAACATATCACGGATGTGGAGAACGAGCTTGCCGCATCGCCGCTCACGCCGAAGCTGCTCGCAGCGGCGAAGTGGGTGGGGCTTGCCGACACCTCCATCGCCGAGCTGACGCATAAGACGCGCGATGAGATTCGCACGATGCGCCGCAGTCACAATATACTGCCGTGCTACAAGATGGTCGATACCTGCGCGGCGGAGTTCGAGGCGATGACGCCGTACTATTACTCCACGTTCCGCGGCAGTGAGGACGAGGTCGCCGTCTCCAACCGCAAGAAGGTGATCGTGCTCGGCTCAGGGCCGATCCGCATCGGGCAGGGCGTCGAGTTCGACTACTGCTCCGTGCACTCCGTGTGGGCGCTGCGCGAGATGGGGATTGAGGCAATCATCATTAACAACAATCCGGAGACAGTCAGCACGGACTTCGACATCTCCGATCGCCTCTACTTCGAGCCGCTGACGGTTGAGGACGTGCTGAACATTGTGGACAAGGAGAAGCCGGACGGCGTCATTGTCCAGTTCGGCGGGCAGACTGCGATCAACCTCGCAGCGGAACTTGAGCGCGCAGGGCTGCGCGTCTATGGCACGTCCGTCAACGACATTGACCGCTCCGAGGATCGCGAGCGCTTTGACGAGGTACTGACGCAGACGGGCATCTCGCGCCCCGAGGGGATCAGCGTGACGAATCTCGCGGATGCCGTGGCGGGGGCGGCGCGCATCGGCTACCCCGTGATGGTGCGCCCCTCGTACGTCCTCGGCGGGCGTGCAATGGAGATCGTCTACAACGAGGAGGAACTGCGCGACTATATGAGCCGCGCGGTCAAGGTGACACCGGATCACCCCGTGCTCGTCGACCGCTATATGCAGGGCACAGAGGTCGAGGTCGACGCCATCTCGGACGGCGTGGATGTCGTTATCCCCGGCATCATGGAGCATATCGAGCGTGCGGGCATCCACTCGGGGGACAGCATTGCGGTCTATCCGCCGCAGACGCTTCCCGCGCGCGTGATCTATACCATCATCGACTACACGAAGCGGCTTGCCGTTGCCCTCCATGTGAAGGGGCTGCTCAACATCCAGTTCGTTGTTGCGCGCGATGAGGTCTTCATCATCGAGGTCAATCCGCGCTCGAGCCGCACGGTGCCGTTCCTCTCGAAGATCACGAACGTCAACATGGTCGGCGTTGCGACGCAGGTTGCCATGGGGGCGACGCTGAAGGAGCTCGGCTTCCACTCGGGGCTGATTCCACCGCGTCCCTATGTCGCCGTCAAAGCGCCCGTCTTCTCGTTTGCAAAGATGACGGATGTCGACATCTCCCTCGGCCCTGAGATGAAGTCGACGGGCGAGGTCATGGGGCTAGACTACCACTATGCGCGCGCCCTCTACAAGGCAATCGTCGGCTCGGGGCTGAACATCCCGACGAAGGGCTGTCTGCTCTTCACGGTTGCGAACAAGGACAAGGAGGAGCTCAAGCAACTTGCAAAGGCGTTCTCCGAGTTCAACTTCGACATTGTGGCGACGGAGGGCACGGCAAAGGCGATTGCCTCTCTCGGAATCGATGTCGAGGTCGTCGGCAAGGTGCATGAGCGCAGCTCGGACATCATCGAGATGATTAAGAGCGGCAAGATTAATATGGTCATCAATACGCTGACGCAGGGCAAGCACTCCGCGCGCGACGGCTTCAAGATCCGCCGCGCAACGGTGGAGCACGGCATTGCCTGTCTCACATCGCTCGATACGGCGTGGGAGGTGCTGCGCGTGCTCGAGTTCATGCGGAATCGCCGCCTCGTCTATGCGTTGGCAATACAGGACTATGTCGGCGGAGGGGATGATCTTGCCTAAGGTAATCGAAGAGGCACGCATCCTTTCGCATGAAGCCCCGATTGCCGGCGTCGACATCCTGACGCTCGATTCCCCCGTGATCGCACGAACGTCTCTACCGGGGCAGTTCGTGCAGGTCTCTGTGCCGGCAGACGGCGGATATCTGCGCCGTCCGCTCGGCATTGCAGAGGTCTCGCGTACAGATGGATGGATTCGTCTCATCTATCGGCAGGTGGGCAGCGGTACCGAGGCGTTGGCGCATGCGGAGACGGGTGCCACTGTTTCTGTACTTGGCTCTCTGGGACACGGTTTTACGACCGAGCTGCGGCATCCGCTTCTCGTCGGCGGCGGTATGGGGCTTACGCCACTCCTCTTCTTTGCAGCGGAGCATTCGAACGCCTCCGTGCTGATGGGCGGGCGCACGAAGGAGGAGGTCTTCTGGGAGGAGATCTACCGCCCTCATGTGCGTGAATGCTTTGTCACGACAGACGACGGTTCGTATGGCACGCAGGGCTTTGTGACGACGCTCCTGCCGAAACTACTGCAGGGGGGGGACTATGACGGCGTTGCCGTCTGCGGCCCGCCCGTGATGATGGAGCGCGTTGCCGCGATTGCGGCGGAACATGGCATTCCCTGCGAGGTGTCGCTCGAAAAGCGCATGGCGTGCGGTCTCGGCGCCTGCCTCTCCTGCGCTGTGGACACGCGCAGCGGGCGGCGTAAGGTCTGCAAGGACGGTCCCGTTTTTCCTGCGGGAGAGGTGTACTATGCCTCATAATGCACAGAGCTATCCCTATGACGAACTTCTGCGTACGAATATCGCTGGGATCGACATGCGGACGCCCGTCCTCACGGCGTCGGGCACGTTCGGCTTTGGTGAGGAGTTCGCGGACTTCGTCGATCTCGCGCGCCTCGGCGGCGTCATGGTGAAGGGCACAACGCTCGCACCACGGCGCGGCAATGACGGCGTGCGCATTGCGGAGACGCCGCAGGGCATGCTGAACTGTATCGGGTTGGAAAATCCGGGCGTCGATGTCTTCCTGACGGAGATTCTGCCGCGCATTCAGCCCTATGGGATGAACGTCATCGTCAACATCTCGGGCAGCTCGGTCGAGGACTATGCGGCGCTCGCCGCACGGCTCAACGTCGCGGGTGTTGCGGCGCTCGAGATCAATATCTCCTGCCCGAATGTCAAGGAGGGCGGCATTGTCTTCGGCACCGACCCGCACGCTGCGGCGGCAGTCGTGCGCGCTGTTGCCGCAGCGTCGGAAAAGCCCGTTATTGCAAAGCTCTCGCCGAATGTCACGAGCATTACGGAGATGGCGCTTGCCGTCGAGGAGGCGGGCGCGGATGTGATCTCGCTCATCAACACGCTCATCGGCATGCAGATCGACATCGTGCGTCGGCGTCCCGTGCTCGGCAACCGCACGGGCGGTCTCTCGGGGCCTGCCGTGAAGCCCGTCGCCGTGCGCATGGTCTGGGATGTGGCGCACGTGGTTCACGTGCCCGTCATCGGGATGGGCGGCATTTCCTCATGGCAGGATGCCGTTGAGTTCTTCCTCGCGGGCGCGTCCGCCGTGGCGGTCGGGACGGCGAACTTTATCGACCCTGCAATTACAATGAAGATCTGCGACGGTCTGGGACGTTATCTGCATGAGAATCAGATGTCGAGCATACGGGAACTCATTGGACAGGCATGGGAATAAACATATTTTTTCGAAAGAATTTCACGCAAAAGGGATTTTCTGTTCGTAAGGTTGGCTCTCATCCAGTATCGCACAAGGGCTAGGGGGACTTTTGACACCTGAGCCCCACATGTGGTATAATCTTCCCGTTGGTATGAGAAACCGAGACAATCGCGTCCATCTCGATGGGCGAGGAAAGTCCGAGCTCCATAGGGCAGTGTGCTGGATAACGTCCAGCGAGGGTGA
>ERZ773069.1229-NODE-1229-length-15213-cov-13.284602_pt1 | contig 15213 bp, 14 predicted proteins | sample MGYA00580619_ERZ773069 | MGnify/ENA primary metagenome ERZ773069 (study PRJEB29015, sample SAMEA2738007) | human oral metagenome | biome: human oral; feature: human-associated habitat; material: dental | place: China | collected 2108 ...
TAAGGTTTGAGAAATTGATATGCACTTATATATCTATTATCGCTGAATAGTTACGAGGCAAGATATTTAGAAAGTTGCTTTTATATAAGCGAAATCAATTCGATAAAAAGATTATTTTCAACTTATATAAACCAAAAACTAAAACAATGGAAATGAAAAGTATTTTCAAAACAATGGTGATGGCAGCTCTCTGCCTTGGTACAGTAACTCTCGCATCTTGCAGTGATGACAATGGTGACAAAAACACTGGTCTGAAGTTCAGTACTACTACAGTTAATGTGGCTCCCAGTGCCTCTGCAAACGTAACTATTGGTAATGGAACACAACCTTTCACAGTTAAATCTACTGACGAAAAGGTTGCTACCGTAAAGGTTGACAAGAATGTCATGACCGTTACAGGTGTCAAGGAGGGCAAGGCTTCCATTACAGTTACCGATAAGAACAAGCGCTTCGGCACTATCTCTGTCAATGTAATTACTCCACTTGCCTTTGACAAGACAAGCTTAAACATTGCCGTTGGTAAGGAGGATGTTGTTAACATCAAAACAGGTCAGGCTCCATACACGGTTAACGTGAAGGATAGCAAGATTGCAACTGCTACCGTTAAGGATGCTAAGATTACCATCAAGGGCGTGAAAGCAGGAACAACAACTGTTAACGTGCTTGACAAGAACAAGCTGGCAGGTACAATAACCGTAACTGTAAAGTAAAAAACTTACTACAGGATAAGGGTATATTGAAATGCAAACTAACAAACTGACAACTTTCTATTTGTAAGTATAAATAAAGTTTCTCATAGATCAATAAAGACCATTTCCTTACTCAAAAACAAGTTTTGAAATAGTCTTTTCCTCCTTAAGCAATACACTGCTTGAGGAGGATTTCTTTTGGTCTATAGGTCAATAACAACATATAACAAGAAAATAAAAAGATCTTTTAACGGACGGTTTTAGCCATCGATGCAACACGAAAAAGAAGGACCGAATATATCATAAATACAAATGTTTACGGAGGAAATAGTATCTATACTACGAAAAATTGCGGAGATCTGTGTAGGGGGTGAGGCTATTTATTCTTCCCTACAATCCCCCTCAACCAAAAGTAAGCCTCCTCCTGCAAACGGAAAAGATGCCACGAACAGCGGAGGGGCATATAACCGAATTTTCTTTTGATGGAAGGGTTTACTTGTTTTAGATTGATAGTTTGCCAAACATGGTGCATGACAGACAAACCATGCTGGCGGTCGGTTGGGGAGAGTTCATGGCGATGAAGGAAATAGAACATGTAAAGCCCCACTAAGTTGAGCCATCTCACCGTCTCAAAACAACGAAGAGTCTCCTCAGATGCACCCAAAGAAAGGAGCTGACAACGCATACTCTCGTTCGCTAAGAGAAAGTCGAAACGGCGAACACTGATGTTATGTGTTGTGGAAGAAATGTGCTGTCGATAATAATAAACACCCTCACAAAAGGCTACTTTGCGAGACTTTAGATAATGAATACGTGTTACATTCTCATCGCTATAGGTCAGAAGTGTGTCGTCATAAGGATAGGTATGGTGGATATCTCCTCTAATTGCATACACACCATGTATCTTCCATGTGAGGCTCTCCTTAAAAGCCTCTGCGCCTGACAACGTGTCGAAATGAGGCATAGGGAAGACCTTTTCCTCTCCATTCTCGTAATGATGGACAACCTGAAAGAGTACGGAATCAACCTCATCGGTGAAGGCTTCACATACTTTCTCAAGTGCCGTTGAAGCCAACCAGTCATCACTGTCCACAAAACAGATATAATCTCCGGAGGCATTGGATAGTGCCATGTTCCGAGCATAACCTATTCCATGATTCTCTTTCAGCGCAAAAACCTTCACACGTTCGTCCTTTTCAGCATACTGATGGAGTATCTCCAATGACTTATCCGTTGACGCATCATCGACACAAAGAACCTCAATGTCCTTCAAGGTCTGCGACAACAGCGAGTCAAGGCACTGCGGTAGGTAAGCTGCTGTGTTATAAACGGCTACAAGTATACTAATCTTTGGCATGGCGAACAAACTTATTCTTCACTTTACTTACTAAAGCATTCCATAGTCCCGACTTCGCTTTCATCACACGGAGAGAAACTATCGTACTGATAACGCATAACAAACTGGCTACACCCCACCGCATCCACTCGTCATCAGAACGCACACAAAGAAGCACAAGTAGTCCGATTGAGAAATGGAGTGCGGCATAGCGCATCACTGATGAGGACAGACGATAACCATAACGGACGTAAGCATAGCCATAGACACAGACAAGATTGAGCAGACCTGTTACTGCTATGCCTAATCCTGCACCAAAGAGTCCCCACTTCCAAAAGCCAAGAAGTACGAGTGAAACAAGTAAGATGTCATACAATCCCTCTAAGAGTAGATAGGATTTTGAGTCGCCTTTTGCCAAAGGAATATACTCAACAGGGAGGCGGATAGCACGTACATACATCGCCAACACCAACACTTGCGCCATGCTGAGGGCTGGAAGGAACTTATCAGAATAAAGGAAAAGAATCAGCTGGGGCAGGAATAAGAGGAAGAAAGTAAGCAAAGGAGAGATGAGAAGGAGTGTCACTTCTATCTGTCGGTTGACAATCTGATTAAAAGTAAACTTCAAGTTGTTTGCCCCAGAAAGGCGTGGAAAATAGTCAGTTTCCATTGCTGAGAAGATCATACCTGCATAAACCATCGTCATCATGAAGGCAGAATTATAGAAACCCACGGTTGCTATATCCGAAACATTATTGAGATAGCTGCGGATAATCAGGTCGGCACCAGAGCCCAAGATGCCTGCAAAGACAAAGGCTGTACCCAAACGAATCATACCCCAACCCTTGTCTAAGAACGTTTTTTGGAAGGAAACGCGGAAAGGATAGAGCCGACGAGAAACCATTATTGTCAATAATAGTTGCACCAATGCCATCAATACCAACGAAGGAACAATGGCTGCATTACCGAAGAAATAATAAAGTGGAACGGTTAAGACTAAGGCACCTAACACGTTATACACCGATATAGCAGCTAAGGCACGCAGTTTACGAACTCCCTTAAGGATAGCAAGCTCGCCTCCAGCTAAGGCAGTCAATGCTACACAAGGAGAAAGAAGAATGAAATGAAGCGTATGTCCGTCCCATGCAAAGGTGTAACGGCTAAGCAACGGACTCAGGAAAATACAGATAAAGAATCCCAACAAGGCAGCAAGCAGGCTCCATGAACGCACAAGGGCAATGTCTTCCGTCAGCTTCTCCTCATTATTCTGGTCGTAATCTTCTGATATATTGCGCACAGCACTCATAGATATTCCAAAGTTCGTAGAGTCACTGATGAGCTTGGTTGTGGAATTAAAAAGCGAGATAAGTCCTACTCCCTGCGGTCCGAGCAACATGGCAACAAACTTGTTGCGAACGATACCAATCAGCACATTCAGCACCTGTACACCACCAAAGAGGCTGATGTACTTCAAGATATGCAAATAGCTGTCAGTATTAGAGGCTTTTTTCATCACATTAACTAACGGATTTAAAAGTTTTTTATTATTTTTGCATCAAACAATTATTACATGAGATTATCTATCATCATCCCCATCTATAACGTTGAAGACACACTCCAGAGATGCTTGGAGAGTGTGTTAACGCAGATGGATAAGAGGATAGAGGTCATTCTCATTGATGATGGGTCGACGGATTCCTCTGGGAAGATAGCTGAAGACATGACCGTTAACAAGGGGAATTGTAGGCTTATCCACCAAACTAACAAGGGTCTTTCGGCAGCAAGAAACGCAGGAATAGAAGTGGCAACAGGGGATTATCTCACCTTTGTCGACTCTGATGACTTCGTTGCTGAGGGTACATACGATGCGTTGTTGGCTGTCTTGGCAGCACATACAGACTATGATATCCTTGAATATCCTGCTATGCTGTATTACGGAAGTGCGACGAGGCAACGACTGCTGACCTTTACGGACACAACAATCGGTTCTATTCGTGACTATTGGTTGGGCGGGGCTCACCTCCACACCTACGCTTGCAATAAGCTTTTTCGTCGTGAACTCTTTGCACAGACGCGCTTTCCAGAGGGCAGAGTGTTTGAAGATGTCTACACTTATCCTTACTTATTGCAGCAGGCAAAGGTAGTGGCAACTACTGCCACGGGCTTGTATTACTATTGTCAGAACGACAAAGGCATCACCGCTCAAGCAGGAGGAAAGGAATTGAACGACCTCTTAGAAGCGCATCTTAAGCACCTCAAGCTGTGGGGCGAACTGACACCTGCTTACTATCAGGCATTGGTTAATATTCAGTTGGATGTCTACGAGGCTACTCATGCAGCCCCTATCCTACCCGTTCTGCCCTATAAAGGAACCTTGAAACTCTTTATTCTCCACTTAATCGGATTAAAACGCTTATGTCAACTCAACCAGTTTATTCACAGAATAAGAAAGATAAGCCACTCGTAAGCTTCATCGTGACTTACTATAGCGAGCCTGTTGATATGCTAAAGGAGTGTATCAGCAGCATTTTGGCATTGAGTCTGAACGAGACAGAACGCCAGATTATCGTCGTGGATGACGGTGCTGACAATTCGCCTATCAACGAATTGCTTGCGCTTTCATCGAACATTGTCTACGTTAGGCAGCCTAACCGAGGATTGGGACAAGCACGGAACACAGGAATTGAACTGGCTGAAGGAAGTTTTATTCAGTTTGTTGATGGTGACGATTTGTTGCTGACAAGTGCCTATGAGCAGTGTTTAGATATCATCAGATACCGCGAAACGGATATGGTTTTATTCCAGTCAACTGACAAGAAAACGTCAAAACCGCTTGCTGATGCTGAGGGTCCGATAAGTGGAACGGAGTATATGACACATAATAACCTGCGGGGCAGTGTCTGTACAGTTCTTTTCCGCAAGGAGATTCTGCACGATCTTCGTTTCCCTAAAGGCATACTTCACGAGGATGAAGAGTTTACGCCACAACTCATGTTACGTGCTGAGAACCTTTATTTTACCAATAACAAGGCGTATTACTATCGTAAACGTGAGGGGTCTATCATGCACAAACGTGACAAGCGTTGGCATATCCACCGCCTTTCTGATGCCGAGCAGGTGCTTTATCGTTTGAAAGAGCGGGTTGACTATCTCCCTGTCAAAGAGCGTATTGCAATGGAACGACGTATCGCCCAACTGACAATGGACCATATTTACAACGTGATAACGATGACACATGACGAGACGCATCTCGACCATGTGCTACAACGCCTGTCCCGACATGGGCTTTTCCCGCTGCCCGACAAGGACTATACAAGTAAGTATAAGTGGTTCAGAAGAATGACCAACAGCAGTTTCGGGCGCAAGACATTAATTATGCTGTTAAGGCTAAACAAGGGATAAAACGCAAATAGACACGATATCTATCTGTCGTCTACGAACAGATCATTCCCTTACCAACTGACTCTTGTAAACTATTTTCATGCTGTTCAAAACGAATACATGCTCTTTTGGCTTCTAAAAGACAGCTAATTGACTTCGAAAAGATGCCCTTTAAGCCTCTTACTAACGCCCTTTTGAAGTCCTATTAAGCACCTTTTGGGATTCACCTTTGCAACTACCTGATAGCAAAAAACTTACAAGGGTATTGAAACGACCTACTTTTAGTCCTTTTCTCCGCCGTTTCATCGAATATTTTGTCAATATATTTCTTTGTCTTTTGGCGCTAAATCTCACACGGAGACACGGAGTTTACGGAGTCTTTTTTAATGACACAGAGGCACCGTCGGTGTAGGGAGCAACGGAGAAAACAACCCATAAAACTTGTATAAACGTAATTTATAAGTTACCTTTGAATAGCAAACTCGGTAATCATAATTATGACGTACTGATGAGAACTTCGTTCGAATAATTGTGAATTATGAATTGTGGATTATGGATTATGAATTGTGAATTATGAATTATGAATTATGAATTATGAATTATAGTAGTAATCATAATTATGAATTATGAATTATAAATTATGAATTATGAAAGTCCTACTATTAGGTGAATATAGCAACGTACATAACACGCTGGCACGAGGCTTGCATGAACTTGGACATACGGTAACGGTGGTGTCGAATGGGGATTTTTGGAAGAATTACCCACGTGATATTGATGTTTCCAGACGGTCGGGAAGGTTAGGTGGTATGCTTTTGATGGCTAAAATCTATACCTTACTTCCCCGTCTGCGAGGCTATGACATCGTACAATTTATCAATCCTGTGTTCTTTGAACTGAAGGCGGAACGGCTCTTTCCGCTCTTTCATTATCTGAAAAAACATAACAAAAAGGTTGTTCTCTGTGGCTTTGGAATGGATTATTATTGGGTAAACACCTGCTCAACGACGATGCCACTGCGTTACAGCGACTTCAATATCGGTAAGGAACTGCGCCAAAATAAGGAGGCGATAGTCGAGAGAGAGGATTGGATTGATACGGAGAAAGGGCGTCTGAACCTGCTGATGGCTGAGCAATGCGATGCTATTGTGACAGGACTCTACGAGTATTGGTGCTGTTACGAGCCGTATTTCCCTAAGAAGACAAGCTTTATCCCCTTCCCTATCGTTGTCGGTGAACCGCCTATCATAGCCGATGAAACACCCGAGAAACTGAATCTTTTTATTGGAATCAGTAAGAGTCGGTCGGTATATAAAGGGACTGACATCATGCTGCGAGCCGCTGAAACGGTGAAGAAACAATACCCCGACCGCCTCAAGCTCACTGTTGTTAACGGTCTACCCTTTGACGAATACGTGCGAACAATGCTCGATTCTGATGCTATCATGGACCAACTCTACAGCTATACGCCCTCGATGAATCCCCTTGAAGCGATGGCGCATGGTATTATCTGTATCGGTGGCGGTGAGCCAGAGAACTATGAAATCATCAACGAGACCACGCTCCGACCGATCATCAATGTCCTCCCGACTTACGAAAGCTGTGTTAGAGAGCTTACTCGCCTCGTCAATAACCTCTCTCTCATTCCACAATTGCGCCGCGATAGCTATGAATATGTACGCAAGCATCATGAGTATATCAAGGTTGCCCGCCAGTATGAAGATTTCTACCAATCGTTATAGACTATCTTTAGACGAAGAGACATACCGCAGGAAACACCCTGAAAAATCGTTACATAACTTCGTGCAAAAATCCTAAAATAAATACGAAAAACACCTATTAAAAGCAAGTCTGCAACTAACAGAAAATCAATCAGTTATAAAGTCGTGCAAGAAAAGGTGCTTAATTAGACTTCAAAAGGGCGTTAGTTACACCTCAAAAGGGCATCTTTTGCAAGCCAATTGGGCATCTTTTAGAAGCCAAAAGAGCATGTATTAGTTTTGAGATGCACGAAAATTGTTTACAAATGTCAGTAAACAAGGGAACAAGTTGTTTGTAGTAAGCAGAAAGACATGGTCATAAATAAACATCATAACTATTTGCCTTTTTAGCACTTTTAATTCTATGGCTTATCCCTGCTATAAGACCATTTGACACTGGATTGTCATACCATGCAAGTATATATTCTATTTTCTATCTACACATTTAACAGAAGAAACCAATAAAACAAAATCTGTGAAGAATCTAATAATCGATTGGAGGTTATGCTTATTGGATAGCCATAAAAACAATTTTACCACAGCCCAGCAAAGAGATGCCAAACTGTGGTAAAATATTTATTGATAGTTACTTATGCTTGAAAAGTTTTACTTTACAATGTACTTCTTGTTGTTTACAATGTAGATACCCTTAGGGAGTCCCTCTAATGAGGTAGCCCCAGTGCGAACCACTTGTCCATTGAGGTTGTAAACGGTACCCATCACCTCATTATTATTGCCATTTTCAACAACAATATTGTCAATACCAGTAACCATGTCCTCTTCAACACCATCAATGAAGAAACGGATAGTCCTTGCGTATGCCTCAGAACCTGTTGCAATCCAGCAACGGAATCCCTTGATTTTGAGAGGATTCTGTGTAAAGTACCACTTACCATCTTTTGAACCTAAAGCATAAGAGTTTGCAGGAACAACTTCATTAGTCTGATTGATAACTGAACCGCAGAACTGCAACTTCTCATCTGCTGTTGTAGATGTCGTAGCACTCTCCTTGATTACACCTTTGTTGTAGTTACTTAGCGTAGAAGGGTCTGTTTTTAACGACACATTATTGATAACATAGTAAGGAGCTGGTATACTTAGCGTTCTTCCACCCTTCAACTGCTTCTTATAAGGGTCCTCTCCTTCTATACCCGTTGGCTCTTTCTGCGGTTTGATAAGATAGAGTTTATTTGCTTCTATGGCAATTTCCTCATCATCTCTGTCAAGATTTACACTCTCAAATGATATACGGCTTTTAACAGTACTATGCTGTTTAGGTAAACGAGAAAGCTTAACATCCTCACCAAAGGCTGTCTTCACCTGATCAACTGTAAGATTAACAGGAAGCATGATGGAATTCCACGTATTAACCTTCATCGTACGCTTCAAAATAAGAGTACCTGCATTCTTATCGTCAACCTGCTCCTTTATATAATCGATACTGTTCTCTCTCTCGTCCAAGACAATATCATTAGTACCACAATACAGCAACTGTACATTATCCCAACAGGTCCAGTCACGTTCATCTGTAGAACCATCAATCTCCACACCTATATTCAAAATATCACCATCATGTGGTACATAAACTAATACGGAATTAGTATACTTACCTTCTTCAAACAGCTTTCCAGCTTTCACATAAGGACTTTCTTTAGTAACACGTCCCTTACCTCCTTTTTCCTTTTCCAAGTCATCATTACTATAAATACGCAGTAATTCATCCTTTGTATATTCAAAGTCAGATTTGAACTTATTCAGGGTAGTGCTTACATTAGAGATAGCTGCAGTATTTCCCTTTACCTTTGCAAAGAGACTTGATACCATACGGCTATTACCACTTCTATTATAGAAACCATTGCACGAAACCTTATACCAACCTCTCTTTATGGTTTTGACAGACTGTGTCACAGATCCATTTGCTTTTGCATTATTACCCACATTGCGAACATTTGCATTTGTATAGCCAGCATAGTTTGCCATATAATAATTTGGGCTTACGGCTCCATTACCTACATAAAAGGTATAATTATTATCTGCAGGTGTAAAAGCTCTTTCATTGTTTTCTTGGTAATACTTCCAATCGACTCCATTAACTACCCATTTATTAATGTAATTACTACTACGTGAGAAGTTCTGGTCATAAATAAGGAAGGTTGCATCAGAAGGAGCTTCATCAGAAGCATACTTTTCCTTAAAAGCGTCCTTCAAATCTTTCTTTGTCACAATTCTCCACTGGCAATTTTTATCACTCGTGTTTATATTTTTAGGAAAGTTTATCTCATTTACATTACTATGCTCTCGTCTATCCATGCGTAGATAACGAGTTCCTTTATAATCTCCGTCCTCTTCATTATAAAAAGAAATACAATAGGTCTTACCACCACTACCAGAAGAGATCTCTGTAAAAGTCCAGTCTATAATACCATTAAGATGCGTACCAGTACCATACGGATTATCAATTTTCGTATGATCAAAGACTGTACCTCTGTCAACATATACTCGGTTATAATTTATTATATTATTGTGACCAGGTGTATCCTTTCTACGACCGAATGCTATCAAACTTCCAGCACCTGTTCCAAGTGGTCCTTCCATCTTATACTTACCAGACCCATTGTTCTTAACATGAATCGGCATACCTACATTAAAACCGATAGCAACTGTTCCCCAGAAACTACCTGTGTTAAGAAACTTTTTAGTACCAACGTTGTAAAGGTAGATGGTATTCATATCCTCGTTGGAGTTATCAGCAACATTACTAATGGAATTTCCTTTCCATATATGCTTTGCATCTTGTCCCTGTGCCATTACACCTGTATGGGAAAATAAGCCTAATATAAACAAGGCTATTGTTATAAGTGTAAAATGTCTTGCCATCTTTACTATTCTTTTAAAATTTACTTCAGTTTAAACTAATAATTAATCTTCCCATATACTATGATTAATAACACCCCATGGTGTACTTGGCTTAGCACCAATACCTCCATCAGGATCTCCAGGGATAATACGGTCATTACCCTGACCATGCTGTTCAGGGGTACCATCTCCATCATTATCAATCTGTGATGCGCCAGGTAATTGCATTACCTCATCAGAATTAAAAACCACAAGTTCAGCAAGCGGCTTTTGGTAAACTTTTTTCTTCATTCTTCTATGTTTATATATATTCTTCTAATAAAGTGATTAATCTATACCTATTATTTATTATCAGAATTGCAGAGGGTATCTCACGATTTTCTGCTTCCATACTTAAGGTGATAGAACAATCAGATAAACAACAGTTATATCGATCATACAACACCTAAATGTATTGCGTAAGACACTAATCTACTTATTGTAGTGCTTGTAAAAAATCAGCAAGTTTATCCTGATATATTTCCGCTATCTTTCTCATTTTCTTGCACTATTCTAAATAGCCTTATATCTTTTGCGGTGCAAAGATACTATTTTTTCTACTCACAACTGATCTTTTAACCTAAATTAACTATAATTTAAATAATAAGATGGTTAATAATCATAAAAGCATAGACACACTCAAACCAAAATATAAAGAACTATATATAGCTACTATCCCTGCATAAGAATCACCTATACTTACAATCTTTTCCACAGATAATCAATACTTAGATAAGTGTTGGTTATCGCTCATTCTTATCATTAACTTAGAGCAAAGCGTCTTACAAAGAACTACTTACAACTCATTATAAGTATAGCTATCTTCCTACAATCATCTAACTATCAATCTAAAGTTACTCTTGTTTCTACAAAACATCCACAACATAGCAAACCTACATTTCTTGTAGAACAACTATACTCATAATTATAAAAATCTTATTATATATTACTCAAAAATATTTCATAGTATTAAATAAATTATTTAAGAACCTTATTTATGTATCTGCATTAAATTCATACTACCTTATCTTATAAGTAAAGATATAAAGAAAAAGGTGAAGCCTAAAGCTTCACCTTTTTCTTTTTACCATGACTTTCGTTACTCATACGGTCAAGTGCAGTAACGACATAGACATATTTTGTACTGCCGTCTTTATAATTAAGACGTAACTTATTGCCGTAAGGCATTCCCACAATCTTTGAAGGATCATCGAGATTGATTGGCTCACCGGCATAGAAACGATAAACGATATAACGGTAAGGAGCATCCTGCCAGCCCTCGCCCTTTGGAGCCTTCCACGTAAGGTAATAGTAGCCATCACTCTCCTGTCTTGCCTTCACCTTCTTTGGTTTCGATGGAGCCTCATCGTCAATGAATGGCATCAAAGGCTGCAAAGCTGGGTAACGCCAGTAGTTCGTGCGAAGCAGTGTACCATAGTTGCCTGGGTTATCAACAACCGACTTAGCATACCATAACACCGTACCATTCACATTCTGACACTGCTGATGCAGACGACGTTTCGCTGGAAGCTGATTTGAGTTAGGGTTCTGTGGGTCAGCATACTTCACCGTACGAAGTACATCCTCACCAATATACAACGGACGATTACCAGCATAGCGGTTCCACCAGCCGATGAGTTCCTTATAATCAGCTGCACGATTGCCAATCTCCCAGTAAATCTGTGGCACGCAATAGTCTATCCACCCATTGTTCACCCACTTAAGAACGTCGGCATAGAGGTCGTCATAGTTCTGCAAACCATTTGTACGACTACCATTCTTTGGGTCGTTCTTCTGATTTCGATAGATACCAAAAGGAGACACACCAAACTTCACCCAAGGCTTACGACGATGGATAGACTCACCCAACTGCTTGATGAAAAGGTCTACATTATTACGTCTCCAATCGTTGATATTGGTGAAACCACGTCTGTCATGCTGGAAGTAAGCTTGGTCTGGAATGGTCTGTCCTGCAGCAGGATAAGGATAGAAATAGTCATCAATATGTAAGCCATCAATATCATATCGGCTCACGATATCATCAACCACTGCACAGATATAATTGCGATTCTCTGGCAGTGCAGGGTTGAGGATGTAAAGTCCATCGTATGAGAAAACACGATTTGGGTTGGTTACTGCTACATGATTCGTTGCCAACTGTGTGGTATTCTTTGTCTTAGCACGATAGGGATTAATCCACGCATGAAGCTCCATACCACGGTCGTGACACTCCGTAATCATCCATTGCAATGGGTCCCAATAAGGCGAAGGAGGTGTACCCTGACGCCCTGTAAGGAACTTACTCCATGGCTCATACTTACTTGGATAGAGCGCATCACACTCTGCACGCACCTGAAAGATGATAGCATTCACACCATCTCGCTGCAGTTCGTCCAACTGATAACGCAACGTACGCTGCATCTCCTCTGTACCAATACCTTGGAACTGTCCGTTCACACACTGAATCCACGCACCGCGGAACTCTCGTTTCTTAGCTGGGACCTGTCCATACACGGCATTAGCCGTCCCAATGCAAAGCACTGCGGCAATCAATAATCTCAAAAGAGAATGAAGTTGTCTCATTATTTTAATTTAGTTATATGCAAACCGACAAAAGCAGCCCCTCCCCCTTCCCCTCCCCCGTAGGGAGGGGAGTAGTATGCGTGATACCCCTTGTAGGTTTGGGAATGACTGTTAAGCTTTCCCAAGTTAATTAATCAGAATCAGGATTTTCATCACTCCCAAGCAAACAGTTTCCAGCACTCCCCCTCTCCCTTCGGAGAGGGGGCTGGGGGGTGAGGCTTTGTGTTGGGGGGTGAGGTTTTATCTCCTCCCTGCCATCTTCCTAAACGTCTGGCGGTGGAAGCGGCGTTCAGCCTCTAAGACGCGCAGTAGTTTGGTGGCAGGAATCATCTTTAGCATTTCCTTATGATAACGCTGTTCTATCTGTTTTAATTGTATTTCATAGGCGTCAGCCTGTTCAATCATCTTACTTGCCTCACGTTCTGACGACGGCTTTGCACAAAATATAGCACGTAACTTATCGAAATAGACACGCTGTTTACTACGCATCTCATCAAAGACAGGGAACAGTCGTGCTGCCTCTTGCGCACTCAATCCTGCCTCTTTAGTAATGAAGTTATGCGACTCTGCCTTGATTCTGTTAAAATCAAACTTCCCCTGTGCGTGCAGCAAAGACACACTAAAGAAAACGCAAAGCAATAGGATTATTCTTTTATATTTCATACTTCCTTCTCCTCTATTATTCTTCACTCGCCAGATAAGCATACATATCCGACTCGTCTATCATAAAGTAATCGGCTGCCTGATCGAAATCATCTTCTGATGAAGCCGATGCCTCGTGCGCTCCCTGCGCCAAATGACTGCTTGGCGAAGCATGCTTCCCTTGCCCACCATCAAACTCATGATAAGCAAGGAAGCCTACCAACACAACACCGATTGTCATCGCTGCTGCTGCCAATGGGCGGAGATAATGTACCATCGCACGACGTGGTTTTACCGTCACAACCGTCGCTTTCTGCTCTTCAGTTGGTATCTGAGCCATCACACGGGAAGACAATTCAGAGAAGTAATTCTCTGGAACTGTGAAAGGCCGCTGCGTGCCATATTCCTTTTGTAAGTGATTCGTTGATTCCATAAAGTTTTTTCTTTGATATAACTTAGACTGCAGAAAGGCTGAATGGTTTAATTATCAAGGTAAAATATTATTCATACCGCTTCACGTAGTCAGTAATCTTCTGTACAGCAATGTGATAAGAGGCTTTCAGCGAGCCCTCGCTTGTACCTAATATCTCACTCATCTCGGAGTATTTCATCTCGTCATAATAACGAAGTGTGAACACCGTACGCTGCACATCGGGCAAGGTTGCAATGGCTTCCTGCAACACTGCCTGACTCTTATCCCCATCGAAGTAGTCGTCTGCTAATAAGCGATTGGCTACTGATAGGTCGGCATCAGCACTGGAGAGTGCTGCCGTCTTCTGATGACGAAGGAAATCGAGCGACTCGTTAATGGCTATGCGATAGAGCCAAGTGGACAATTTAGCTTTTCCCTGAAAGGTCGGAAGACTCTTCCATGCTTTGAGAAACGTGTTTTGCAATACGTCGTCAGCATCCTCATGTGTAAGGACTATACTACGAATCTTCCAATACAGCGATTGGCTGTACTGGTCAACAATCACGGGGAAAACCTTCTGTCTTCCTTCGGGACTCGCCAACAGGCGAATCACTTCAGCTTCATCGAGGGGAGTCACTACTCTTCAGGAAAAGGTTTTGATTGTCAAGTGCTTAACAGCGCCTTAACGAATTGACACCTTGCGGACTACATTACCCACCTTGACAATGTAGCATCCCTTCGGGAGGTTGAGCGTATAGTGCTTATCGTCACCGTCAACCTTCACGCTCATCACGCGTACACCCGTCACATTATAGATTGCCAACTGTTCGTTCTCAGCACCAACCACATGCAACACGTTACCAACAACCGAGATTGAAATAGTCTGAACGTCTAAGTCAATCAAATCAATCGCTGCACGCGCCTGCACCGGTGCGGTGAAGCCTACAGAGAGCAGTAATGTGAAAAGAAAAGGAGTAAATATATTTTTTATCATAGACTATGCTTTTATGTTAGCTACAAAGATAACAAATTTAGGAATACATCTACTTATTTTATTGCATTAGTCTATTAAGATTTAATATAAATTAATACTATAATTCAGAATTCATAATTCACAATTCATAATTATGATTACTACTATAATTCAAAATTCACAATTCAGAATTCATAATTATGATTACTACTGCCTGCTATATTCATTGATGCAAGCAACTTGTTTACTCGTAAACCAGTCAACTCGTAAACTACCAATAAGCATTAACGTAATTAGAGAAATTCGTAGTCAGTAAAGGTACATATCATAAAGGTTAAACCTCAAAGTTCAAAGGCTAAAAAATCGTAGTCGGCTTCTGAATTTATTTTACATTTAGATGTAAGAAAAGACAGGATTTTTAGTTAAGAATCAGCAATTTCTGCACCCTCATAAGTCTTTTATTATCAAATAGTTGCAGAAGCGGTTTTCAAAAGGTGCTTAATTGGACTTCAAAAGGGCGTTAGTAAGGGGCTTAAAGGGCA
>ERZ773069.1233-NODE-1233-length-15184-cov-2.787626_pt1 | contig 15184 bp, 17 predicted proteins | sample MGYA00580619_ERZ773069 | MGnify/ENA primary metagenome ERZ773069 (study PRJEB29015, sample SAMEA2738007) | human oral metagenome | biome: human oral; feature: human-associated habitat; material: dental | place: China | collected 2108 ...
TTTCCTTATACTTTACAATTAAACAATAATTTAAAAAATATATATGAATATTTAAAAGGAATATATAACTCTGTTCTTTTAAAAGATATAGTAGCAAGGTTGAAAATTTCTGATGTTATGAGACTTGAAAGTGTTGTAAAATATATATTTGATAATATTGGTAATCTGACTTCAATATCAAAGATTGCAAACACTTTAACTTCAATGGGAAGAAAAACTGATACTAAAACTATTGAAAAGTATATAAAAGGGCTTGTTGATGGTCTACTTATATATGAAGTTAATAGATACAATATAAAAGGTAAAGAATTTTTATCAACATTATCAAAATATTATGTTTCAGACTTAGGGCTTAGACAAATGATTTTAGGTAATAGAAATATTGATATGGGTCATATTTTAGAAAATATAATTTATCTTGAATTACTTAGAAGAAAAACTAATGTCTATGTTGGACAGTTTGATAAAAATGAAATTGACTTTGTTGTTATCAATTCAAATGAAATTGAATATTATCAGGTTGCTTTAACTGTTTTAGATGAGAATACTTTAAAAAGGGAGTTAGCTGCATTTAAAAATATGAAAGATAACTATCCTAAGTATTTAATAACATTAGATGATGTACTACCAAACACTGATTATGATGGAATAAAAGTAATTAATGTTTTGGAGTGGTTGTTGGGAGAATAATTTAAAAGAGGGGATTAATATGATTAAATTTACAGATGAAAAAGATAGTAAGATTAAATTTACTGATTTTATCAAAAGTTTTACAGAAGGAAAAGATTTAAATAGAATAAAGGTTAAATTCCATAAAAATGCTGATTTTTGTTCAGAAGAAAAGGATACAACACAACATTTATTTGAGGATGACGAAAGTAAAGAAAGTATGTGGACTACACTTAATAGCTGGCGTGGAAATTCTAAAAATAAAGAAAAAAGTAGTCTGCTTGATTGTTATGATTACTTAATCACATTTTCACAGTATAATTTATATGGTTCAGATTTTTATATTTTTGGTGGAATTTATGAAATCAAAAAAATATTTCCTGAAAAATATGGAAAAAATGGATATGATATAGCATTATTAGAAGATTATAAAGAATATAGAAAAAGATTAGTTATCAAATGTAAGACTGGTAGAGTTTTTGAAAGAAGGTATCTTTCTTTAAAAGATAATGACATAGAAATTTTTGAACTTTTTCCAAACATTGCCACAGAAAAATTTAATGGTTATCAAAATGTAAGTCTTATGTATAAGGACTTAAAAATTGCTTTAAATGATCCTACTTGGATAGGAGCACTTAAAAATGTAAAAGCTGTCTATGTTATTACAGATACATCAAATGGAAAATTATATATAGGTTCTGCCTATGGTAGTGGTGGATTATTAAATAGATGGAATAAATATGTAACTAACTTAACTGGTGAAAACAAAGAATTTGAAGTACTTGTAAAAGAAAAAGGAGAAAATTACATCCCAAATAATTTTAAATACTCTATACTTGAAATTTTTGATACTAAGACAAAAGATGAGTATATATTAGAAAGAGAAAGCTATTGGAAAAATGTTTTTGAAACTAAAAAATTTGGAATGAATTGGAATTAAAAGTTTATGGATTTTATTTCTGAAAATAAGAGGTAGTAAAATGAAAATATTTAATATTGATAATGGTTGGAATATAAAATTACCTGAAAATTGGAAAGAAGAAAGAGATAATGTTGATGGATATCATATATATTATCCTACTGATAGTGATTTAACTATTAGAGTAATATCCTTTCATTTTTTTAGGAATATAGAAAATGATTGGAAAGTACTTGCACCAGTTGATGTCTTATCTGAAATTTTTAATGAAAGTATTAAAAAGATAGAACTAGGAAATAATACAAAAGTAGAAGAAAAAAAATTAAATTTAAATGAGTTTAAAATAGAAGACTTTAAAGTTGAATGTTTTGAATCTGAGTATTATGAAAATAATGAAAAAGTTTATAATATTTCTTGTGGAATTATGATTACAGGGTATTTACTAGTTATTAATTTGTATTCTGCTTCAAAGGAAGAAGTTGAAAATGCAATAAAATATATTTATAGTATTGAGAAAACAGAATAAATTTTATTCCTAAAAATGGAGGGCAATTAAAATATGCAAATCATATTACTTATTTTTAAACTACTTGGATTTTTAATTCCTGAGAAAAAAAATTTTTATATAGCTGATAAATGGACAATAGAATTACCAGACAAATGGGATACAACTTCCAAAGAGATTGAACTTGATGTGGAAAGTGATAATCATCCTATTATTCAGACTATATTTTTTGAACCAGGTAGCTATTTAAATATAAAAGCTTATTATCTTGATATTTCTAAAGATGATATATATAAAAAAGTGGAAGCTGATATTCCAGATGTAATAGCAGTATTTGAAAATATAATTAGTAAAATAGAAAATAAGAAAGAATATCATATCCCAAATTATAGAAGTTCAAAATTTAAATCTTATGAATACACTTATAATGAATATGATAAGAACTTTTATGCAATTACAACAGGTATTTTTATGAAAGGATGCTTATTAAAAATTGATGTATCGTCTACAATAGAAAAAGAAGTGAAAACAGCAATATCTTATTTACTTAGTATAAAAGAAGCAGACCCAAAAAAGACAGCATTTCTTAAGAAGGTCGATAGTTATAGAAAACATGCATAAAAATTTTTTAAAAGGAGAGATAATGAATAACAAATTTTACGGTATAGGTGTTGGAGTTGGTGATCCTGAAAAAATCACTATAAAAGCAATAAACACCTTAAAAAAATTAGATGTAGTAATATTACCAGAGGCAAAAAAAGATGACGGTAGTGTTGCTTATGAAATTGCAAAACAATATATGAAAGAAGATGTGGAAAAGGTTTTTGTTGAATTTCCTATGCTTAAATCTCTTGAAGAAAGAGAAAATGCAAGAAAAGAAAATGCTAAAATAGTTCAAAAACTTTTAGATGAAGGAAAGAATGTTGGTTTCTTAACTATTGGAGACACTATGACGTACAGTACTTATGTCTATATTTTGGAACATCTTCCTGAAAAATATCTTGTTGAAACAGTTCCAGGAGTTTCATCATTTGTTGATATGGCATCAAGATTTAATTTCCCACTTATGATAGGAGATGAAACTTTAAAAGTTGTATCACTTAACAAAAAAACTAATATTGAATTTGAATTAGAAAATAATGACAATATAGTTTTTATGAAGGTTAGTAGAAACTTTGAAAACTTAAAACAAGCATTAATAAAAACAGGAAATATAGATAAAATTATTATGGTTTCAGATTGTGGAAAAGAAAGTCAAAAAGTTTATTATGACATAAAAGATTTAACAGAAGATGATATTCCATATTTTACAACTCTAATTGTAAAAAAAGGTGGATTTGAAAAATGGAGAAAATTTAATAAATAAGGAGAGACCATATTATGAAAAAATTATTAGCTATATTATTTTTAATTATTGCAATTCAAGGTATTGCTGAAACAGTAGTAAAAGGAACTTATGAAGCAAAAAGAAAAAGATACGTTGAGTTAACTCAAACGTTAGAGAAAGAAATATTCTTAAATTATACTCTACCAGATAATAAAAAGGAAATTGTAACTTACAAAGGTGTTGATTATGATATTTTAGTAAGTAAAAATGATTTATTAGAAGTTTATAATAGAGGAAGAAAAGAACCAATAGAAGATATTAAAAATAAGATATCATATAAAGATAAAAAATTTGATTACATCCATAATGACTTTGCTGAATTAATTGAAAACAATAAAGCTGTTGTCTATGATAGGAAAAATGATAAAGAAATAAATTATCTTATAAAAGTGAAATATAGTAATGCAATTTTTTATGATAAGGGTAGAGGTTCTCTTTACAATGGATATAATTTCTATGCTGATAAAGAATGGACAGAATTAGTCTTACAATCTGATGTAATAACTCAATTTGGAGTTGAAATACATTCTAGTATAGGAGATAACCCATATAATAGAGAATTGAGTCCAGAAGCTAAGAAAAATTTTGAAAATAATAAAAGTTTTAATCAAAGAAAAGAATTATATGAAAAAGCTATGCAAACACCAGATGTGACTCAAAGTTTTAGTTACTAAAATTAATTTTATAAAATAATGAAGAAAGGATTTTAAAAATGGAAAAATATAAAGAAAAAGTTTACTTTATAGGAGCAGGACCTGGTGATCCTGAATTAATAACTATTAAAGGACAAAGAATAGTTAAAGAGGCTGATGTTATTATTTATGCTGGTTCATTAGTTCCAAAAGAAGTTATAGATTGTCATAAAGATGGAGCAGAGATTTATAACTCAGCATCTATGTCACTAGATGAAGTTATAGATGTTACTGTAAAAGCTATAAAAGCTAACAAAAAAGTGGCAAGAGTTCATACAGGAGACCCAGCAATCTATGGTGCACATAGAGAACAAATGGATATGCTAGATGAATATGGAATAGAATATGAAGTTATTCCAGGAGTAAGTTCATTTTTAGCTTCTGCTGCTGCTTTAAAAAAAGAATTTACTTTACCAAATGTTTCGCAAACTGTGATTTGTACAAGAATAGAAGGAAGAACTTCTGTTCCTGAAAAAGAAAGTTTAGAAAGTTTAGCAAAACATAGAGCTTCTATGGCAATATTTTTATCAGTTCATATGATAGATAAAGTTGTTGAAACTCTAGCGACTTCTTATCCTATGACAACACCTGTGGCAGTTGTTCAAAGAGCAAGTTGGCCAGACCAAAAAATAGTTTTAGGAACTCTTGAAACTATTGAACAAAAAGTAAAAGAAGCAGGAATAAATAAAACTGCACAAATATTAGTTGGAGATTTCTTAGGTGATGAATATGAAAAATCTAAATTATATGATAAATATTTTACTCATGAATATAGAGAAGCTGTAAAAAAATAAAATCTGGAGGTATTTTTATGAAATACAATGATTTAATACCAGAGTTAGTAGTTTCTAATATCAATATCTCAAGAGATTTTTATGTAAATATGTTAGGCTTTAAAGTTGAATATGAAAGAGAAGAGGACAAATTTATATTTTTGTCACTTGGAAATATCCAATTAATGTTAGAAGAAGGTTCTGAAGAGGAATTATCTCAAATGGAATATCCTTTTGGAAAAGGAATTAATTTTACATTTGGTGTCAATAATGTTGATGAACTTTATTCAAAATTTAAAATAAAAAAGAATTTATTAAAAAGAGATATTGAGATAAGAGAATTTAGAGTTAATGATGAAATTATTTATACAAAAGAATTTTCAATATTAGATCCTGATGGCTATTTTATTAGAATATCAGAATAGTGTTGTTATAGTTGAAAGATAGTTTAATAAAATTTGCATCGTATTTTTGCAACAAAAATCAGACGTAAAATTTTACATCGCATTTATGACTGATTTATAATTTCTCTTGGAGGATGATATGAAAGAAAGTAAAGAGCTTGAATTAAAATCAACAATAACAAATACTTTTTTAAAGACAGTTAGTGCTTTTTCTAATTATAATTCGGGAAAAATTATATTTGGTGTTGATGATAATGGAAAAATTATTGGTTTAGAAAATATAGAAGAACTTTGTTTAGATTTAGAAAATAAAATAAATGATAATATAAGTCCTAAACCTGATTTTAGATTCATAAAAGATACTAAAAAAAATATAATTACCCTTATAGTTGAAGAAGGATTTAATAAACCATATCTCTGTAAAGGAAAGGCATATAAAAGAAACGATACTTCAACAGTGGAAGTTGACAGAATAGAATTTAATAGACTAACATTATTAGGGTTAAATCAGTATTATGAAGAATTAAAAGCTAAAAAGCAAAATTTAAAATTTGAAGTTTTAACAAAGGAATTAGAAGAAAAATTATCATTAAAAAATTTTTCAAAAGATGTTTTAAAAACTTTAAATTTATATGATGATAAAATTGGTTACAATAATGCTGCCGAACTCTTTGCTGATAACAATACTTTTTCAGGAACTGATATTGCAAAATTTGGAAAAAATATAGATGAAATTTTAGATAGAAATTTATTTATAAATATGTCTATTATTTCTCAATTTCAAAAAACTTTGGAAGTTTTTAATAGATATTATAAATATGAGCAAATTATAGGTTCAGAAAGAATTGAAAAAGAATTGATACCAGAAAGGGCATTTAGAGAAGTGATAGCAAATGCTTTAATTCATAGAACTTGGGATGTTAATTCTAATATAAAAGTATCTATGTATGAAGATAAAATAGAGGTTTCTTCTCCAGATGGGTTACCAAGTGGAATAAGTGAAAAAGAGTATTTGAATGGACAAATTTCTCAACTTAGAAATCCTATTTTAGCAAATATATTTTTTAGATTAAAATATATTGAAATGTTTGGAACTGGTATAAGAAGGATTAACGAAAGCTATAAAGATTATGCAGTTAAACCAGCTTTTGAAATATTTGAAAACTCAATCAAAATAACTTTACCAATAATTACAACTAAACTATTTCTGACAACTGATGAAAAAATAGTGATGGATATTTTGGAAAAAGGTGCAATATTATCAAGTGGAGAAATTTTACAGATGACTGAATTTAAAAAAGATAAATTAAATAGGCTATTAAAAAAATTAATTCAAAAGAATTATATTGATGTAATAGGAAATGGGAGAGGAACTAAGTATTTAAAAAAATGAAAACATTAAATGAAAAAACTTGGCAATATGAAAAACATGGTATTGATGGAGAAGTAGAGTTATTTGGAGTAAATATTTTTGATTATAAATGGGAAGATACTCATACTGTTACTGTTTTAGATCCAAAATATAATAACGAATATCATTTTAATGTTTACAAAGTAATTATAGATGGAAAAGAATATGAGTTTGCAGCAGGAGAAGTTAGTAATAATGTTTGGTGCTTTTATCTACCTAAGGAGTAACTATGAAAAGAAAATTTATCAATGTTACAAAGGAATATATAGAAAACTTAGCTCCTACAGATTTTTGTGTTGAACTTATTCAACCTGCTTGGGAGACAGTGAATATTTATGGAAGTTATGAGGAATATGAAGAGTCATTAAAACCTTATACAACTGAACAAAGATACTTACTTGCAATGCATTGGCTTGGAGCAGAGGTTGATAATGGAGGTTTTCAACAATTTTTAAGTAACTCTACTGGTATTGTTTGGGAAGATGCATATAAAGGATATCAAGCTATTGGCTCAGAAAAATTAGCCTATTTAATTGAAGAACTAATAAAAATTTATGGTAGAGATATACCTTTTGATAGAGAAGAAAGAGGAAATATATTAGATAGTTTTAGTCAAGAAAAATTGGCAGAAATAGATGCAATTACAGATCTATATTATGAAATTGAAGAGCCTGAATGGAGAAAAGTTACTCTTTGGGTAAAAGCTAACAGTGAAAAATTTTTTATTCAAGCTGAAATAAATGATTATAGTAGATAAACATATACTTTAGACTAAGGAAGATATTATGAAGAATAAAATTGAAGAAAGTTATAATAAATGCCTTAATCTTTTCAAAGAAGGTAAGAGAGATACTGAAGAATATAAAAAAGAACTTGAAAATGTAATAGAGTTAGCTAAAGACAATAATGAATTTAAACTTTGTTATTTCAATGCTAAATTTAGATTAGCTCAATTCTATAATGAAAAACATAAGTATGACTTATCTAAAAAACATTTTTTAGAATTAATTAATGATAAAAATATGGAAGAGTTTAAGTTAGATGCAATAATGCATCATGCATATAATCTAAGAATTCTAAAAAAATATGATGAAGCTACTTTTTGGTATGAGAAATTATCTGAACTTTCAACTTCAAAATATTATGATGAAGTTGTTTTAGAAGGTTTAGCTAAATGTGCTACTATGGTTAATGATTTAGAAAAAGAAAGAGAAAACTATCGTATCTTACTTTTAAGTTGTTTAAATAAAGAAGATTTTAAAGGCTTAGCTGAAAAAATTCTCAATTTAAAAAGTCAGTTATTGAGTACAGTAGACCAAAAACAAAAAGAAAAAATAAATACTGAAATTATTTACTTAAATAATGACCTAGATACTGCATACTACAAACTAATAGATTTAAAAATGAAAATAGCAAAAAGTTATTTTAATGAAAAAAAATATGAAGATTGCAGAAAAGAAGTACAAACTATATTTGAATTCTTGGAGTACAGTATAAGCGACATGCAGGACTATGCTATTACAAATGCTAATATGCTTTTAGGAAAAACTTATTTTGAAGAAGCTAACTTTGAAAAAGCAAAAGAATATTTTGAACCTATTGCTGATACTCCTAAAGAAGATAAATATTATAAATATATGATTAGTGATATACATGCTGCTAGAAATTTTTTAGCAAAGATGAAATAAAAGTAATTAGAAAATGTTTTTATTTTTAATTAATTGTAATTTAGAAATTTATTAAAAAGGGGATAATAATGGAAATAAAATTAAAGTCTTATTTTATAGAAATTCCAGATGATAGATTAAATTTATTTAGTAAAATAAAAAATAAATTAGATAAAAATAATCTTTATGATAAATTATTACTGATATTCAAACAATAGATATAATAGATCCTAAAAAATTTAAAAGTATAAAAAATGATGAAAAAAAGATTTTTAAAAAAGAAAATAAACTTATTGGGACTGTTTATTATGGAAAATATGGAATTGAACGTAGAGTATATAATATTGAAAATGAAGAAAAAGAAGAAATCACTGAAAACGAAGCTATTCAAGATAGATATTTATACTTTATAAATAGATTTAGAGATGAAAAAAATTCAAAAGACTATATTATTTTTATTATTGAAACAAAAGAAAATAAAAGTCCCCTAGAAATGTTTTACTATCATTTTAAAGATAAATACAATTTAATAATAGAAGCTGTTACTGAAAAAGATATAATGGAATATTTTTTGAAAAATTCAGTTATTGATATGAGATATGTGAGCTATAAAGAAAAAGATGTAAATAATATTTTTGGAAAACTTCTTGATGAAAAAGAAATAGTAGAAATAAAACCAGACATAAAAAAAGTAGAGTTAAAAATTAAATTAGATTCTGATTTAAAAGAAAAAGAAAAAATAGAAATTCTTAATTCCCATTTTAGGAGTAAAATTTCTCATGATGAGTATATTTCATTAAGTCTAAAGAATGGTAGAAAAATAAAAATAACAAATCAAAAGGTTGAACTTGATAAATATTTTTATGTAGAGGATGTTGAAAAATTTTATTCTGAAGACGGAGAACTTTTACTAGAAAAAATAGAAGGAATTTTAGATGATAATTTTGAATATATCAAAAATATTCTAATAGGCGGAAAAAATGTTTAGTTGGGGTATTATTACTATATTCATAATAATAGCTACATTCTATATAAAATGGATATTTTTTGATAACACAAAAGATTCTAAAATTTCATTTAAAGAAATTTTTAAAAATTTAGATTATCTAAAGACTTCCAAAAATAAAATTAATATGAAAGATTTATTGATGTTTTTAATATTTCCATTTATAATTTCAATTACTTCTATTTTTATTTTAGAAATAAGAATAGACTTTAATAATTCTTTAACACTTATTATTAGTATAATATCGTCAATATTATTAAATTTTTGGACTATTTTATTGACCGCAAGAGATAAAATGGAAAAAGAAAAATATAAGTATGTAATTAATCTTTCCAGTAATATAGTTCTAGAAATTTTCATATCAATAATTTTTATCATATTATTTATATTTAAAGAATTAAAACTAGATTTTCTTGATGAAATAATAAGTAAAATAAATTTAATAAAAATTATAAAAACAGTATATTTATTTTTAATATTACTTTATACGATTAACTTTTTAATGATTTTACAAAGAATTTATTTAATATCAAATTATGAAAAAAAAGATAAAAATAATAATTAGTGATATACATGCTGCTAGAAATTTTTTAGCAAAGATGAAATAAAAATTTTCCCTTCAATATTGATTTATATCATAAATATGCTATACTAAAAATAAAAAATGTATTTTGATAGATAAGGAGAAATTATGAGCAAATTTATAGAAAAAAATATTAGTTTACTATGATGGAGAAAAAGCTGAAATCTTTTTTGTAGAATCTCTTGAAATTGAGTGGAGTGATGAAGAAATAGAATATTCAAAACTTTGGAAAACTTTTCGTGAACTACTCACGGCTAACACCCTACGAGTGCTAGAGCCACGAGTGTTCTAACACATTTTATAAAAGAAAGAGAAAATAAAAAGCTTCAACAAAGTAACCTTCCAAAATATTATTGGAAATATCTTGTTGAAGATATGTAGAAAGGAAAAAATATGAAATTAGCATTCTGGACTGTAACCAAAGGTGCAGGAAATATTGCAAGAGAATATAAAGAAAAATTACAAGAACACTTAAAAGAAGATAGTATTGATGTTTTTACTTTAAAAAAATATGATGTAGAAAATACTATTCAAATAGAAGATTTTACAGCTAATATAAATGAAAAATTTTCTCAATATGATGGACATATTTTCATTATGGCAAGTGGAATTGTAATTAGAAAAATAGCAAGTCTAATAGGAACTAAGGATAAAGACCCTGCTGTACTTTTAATAGATGAAGGAAAACACTTTGTGATTTCTCTTTTATCAGGACATTTAGGAGGAGCAAATGAATTGACTCATTCACTTGCCAATATTTTAAAACTTGTTCCTGTTATTACAACAAGTTCTGATGTTACAGGGAAAATAGCAGTGGATACTATATCTCAAAAATTAAATGCGGAGCTTGAAGATTTAAAATCGGCTAAAGATGTAACATCTCTTATAGTTAATGGGCAAAAAGTTAATATACTTTTACCTAAAAATGTAAAAGTAACTGATAATATTTCAGCAGATGGTTTTATTCTAGTATCAAACAAGAAAAATATTGAATATACTAGAATTTATCCTAAAAATTTAATTTTAGGTATTGGTTGTAAGAAAGATACAAAGGCGGAAGATATTTTAAGAGCTATTGAAGATTGTTTAGACAAAAATAATTTAGACATAAAATCAGTTAAAAAAGTGGCAACTGTTGATGTAAAAGAAAATGAACAAGGCTTGATAGATGCTGTAAAATTTCTGAATTTAAATTTAGAAATAATCTCAAGAGATGAAATCAAAAAAGTTCAAGACCAATTTGAAGGTTCAGACTTTGTTGAAAAGAATATTGGGGTTAGGGCTGTATCAGAACCTGTTGCACTTTTATCATCAACAGGAAATGGAAAATTTTTAGTAATGAAAGAAAAATACAATGGTATAACAATTTCAATTTATGAAGAGGAGATAGATAAATATGAGTAATGGAAAAATTTATGTAGTAGGAATAGGACCTGGAAATATGGAAGATATAAGTATAAGAGCGTATAATATTTTAAAAAATATAAATGTTATAGCTGGATATACAACTTATGTTGACTTAGTTAAAGATGAATTTCCAGATAAAGAATTTTTAGTTTCAGGAATGAAAAGAGAAATTGAAAGATGTAGAGAAGTTTTAGAAGTTGCTAAAACAGGTAAAAATGTTGCCTTAATTAGTAGTGGAGATGCTGGAATTTATGGTATGGCAGGTATAATGCTAGAAGTCGCTATGGGAAGTGGAGTAGAAGTGGAAGTTATTCCAGGAATTACTTCAACAATAGCAGGAGCAGCATTAGTTGGAGCTCCTCTTATGCATGACCAAGCTATAATAAGTTTAAGTGACTTATTGACTGATTGGGAAGTTATTAAGAAAAGAATTGATTGTGCAAGTCAAGGAGATTTTGCAATTTCACTTTATAATCCTAAGAGTAAAGGAAGAACTGAACAAATAGTTGAAGCAAGAGAAATTATGTTAAAACATAAATTACCTACTACTCCTGTTGCTTTACTAAGACATATAGGAAGAAAAGAAGAAAATTATACTTTAACAACATTGGAAGACTTTTTAAATTTTGATATAGATATGTTCACAATAGTATTGGTTGGAAACTCTAATACTTATGTACAAGATGGAAAAATGATTACACCTAGAGGATATGAAAAAAAATCTAATTGGGGAAAATAAGATGTTCATTGGCTATTAATAGGCTATAGGTTCGTTTAAAGAACTTTTTGTCTATTAATAGTCCCTTGCAACTTATTAATTTTTTTTGTATAATAGTTTTGTATTGCAATATAATAGAAAGAAGGAAATAATGATTTGGGTTATCGGCGGTACTAAGGATTCAAGAGACTTTTTAGAAAAATTTGTAGAATATGAAAATGATATTATAGTTTCAACTGCAACAGAATATGGAGCAAAATTAATAGAAAATTTACCTGTAAAAACTTCATCTGAAAAAATGGATAAGGAAGCTATGCTAAAATTTGTAGAAAATAATAAAATTACTAAAGTTATAGATACAAGTCACCCTTATGCTTTTGAAGTTTCAAAAAATGCTATGGATGTTGCTGAAGAAAAGAATATTCAATATTTTAGATTTGAAAGAGAAAAAGTTGATATACTACCTAAAAAGTATAAAAATTTTGAAGAGATTAAAGATTTGATAGAATATGTTGAAAATTTAGAAGGAAATATTTTAGTTACTTTAGGAAGTAACAATGTTCCACTATTTAAAGATTTAAAAAATTTATCTAATATCTATTTTAGAATTTTACCCAGATGGGATATGGTAAAAAGATGTGAAGATAATAATATACTTCCTAAAAATATTATTGCTATGCAAGGACCTTTCACTGAAAATATGAATATAGCAATGATGGAACAATTTAATATTAAGTATCTTATTACTAAAAAAGCAGGAGATACAGGGGGAGAAAGAGAAAAAGTAAGTGCTTGTGACAAGCTAGATGTTGAAATTATCTATCTTGATAAAAAAGAAATGTCTTATAGAAATTGCTATACTGACATAGATGTACTAATAAAAAATTTAATAAAATAAAAATAAATAAAATAGAAGCTGTTACAAATTTTTAGTGACAGCTATATTTTTAAAGGGGGAGAAGTTATGGATAAGAGGGGAAATATCATTGCACTTTATCAATACATAGCTGAAGTAGTCAAAAGTATAAAGACAGAAAAAAAAGATATTCATAATGAGGAATGGTGCTATTTTTTAGAAGATCTTCCTAAATATTCAGGAGTCACACTCAATTATTTAGACAACAAAAACAACCTAGCTAATCAAAAAATTTTACAAGTTGAAAAATTACCTTTTTTAGAGCCTTTAGCTATAGATAAGGGGCTTTTAGATTGGCTAAGTGGTGATTGGGGAGACTATAAATCACCTATAAAATTATTATCAGAAAAAATTATTAAAGAAAATGATGCTTCAAAAGTTGTTAATATTTCAAAAAAAGAAAAAGAAATGTTAGATAAACTTTTAAAAGATAGAAAATTATGGGTAGAGGAACAGAAGAAAATAGCAGTTGTTAGAAACCTTTTTGATGCACTATACAATAAGTATTTAGTGTTAGATAGAGATTCTGATAGTCTTGAATTAGTCTTTGCAAATGGACTTGTAAGAGTTCCTAATGAAGATATATATTATCCTATTTTATTAAAGAAAGCTAATTTTACTATTGATACAGAAAAAAATATAATCTCTATCACTGATGTTTCTGATAATGATTTTATAACACAAGAGCTATATTTAAATTTTCTAGCAGAAGTTGAAAATATAAACCTAGACAAAGTTTTTTACTTAGAGGATAAAATTGTAGAAAATAATATTCACCCTATTTCTAAAAATGATATGATAAAAGACTTTTTTAGAGAATTTATTCATAACTTAAATCCAAGAGCCCAATTCATAGAAGATATAAGAAAAGATAATAAGGAAAATATAATAACTATTGAATGGAAACCTATACTTTTTATTAGAAAAAAAGATGATGGAAAAGTAGAAGCTATCAATAACATAATTAAAGATATTGAAAATGGTGGAGAAATCCCTGAATATTTAAGTGAATTAGTTGGAGTTATTGGAAGTGATAAAAGAACTATCGAACAAGTTCCTGATATCCTTTTCACAAAGGAAACTAATAATGAACAAGTAGAAATTATTAAAAGTCTATACTCACATAGAGCTGTAGTAGTTCAAGGACCTCCAGGAACTGGAAAAACTCATACTATCGCTAATCTACTTGGACATTTTCTAGCAGAGGGAAAAAATGTTTTAATAACAAGTCAAACAAAAAAAGCTTTAGATGTTTTAAAAGAAAAAATCCCTACTGACATTCAAGACTTATGTATTTCAATGGTAGATGATGATAGTAGTGACTTAGAAAGTTCAGTAGAAAGTATTTCAGAAAAACTAGGCTATTTAAATTTGGAAAATCTTAAAAAAGAGTATGAAGAAATTGAAAATCAAAGAAATGAGCTAAAGGAAGATATAAAACATATTAAAAGAAAAATATTTAATATAAAATATCAAGAAAGCCAGCCTATAATCTATAACAATGAAAGTATTACTTTAAAAGAAGCTGGGGAATTTTTAAGAAAAAATCAAAGAGAATTGGATAGAATCCCTGGTATCGTAAGTAGTGGTGTTTCTTGCCCTATAAATAATGAAAATCTTGCTTTCTTAAAGTCAGGATATAAGAAAAGTGTAAGTAAAGAAGAAGAAAAGGAAATAGAATTAGGTTTAAATAAAGTTTCTGATTTTTGGAATTTAGAAGAATTTAAAGAGACACTTGAAGCTAAAAAAGAAATTAGACTTAAACTAGAACTTCTTTTAAAAAATAGAAAATATCATATAAATGATGAAATATTATATATAGATGATAATATAATAATAGATTTAGAAAAATTTAAAAAGTATACTCATATAGATAATATTATTCCAGATGAATTAAAAATAATTGAAGATTGGAAAAAAGATGCCTGTATTGCTGGAACCGAAAATTCTGGTGATAGAAAAATCTGGTTAGAATTTATTAAAGATATTAGAAGATTATATGACCTTACTAATATGACAAAAGACCAACTATTTAAAAAAGAAGTAGTGTATAAAGATATTGATGTTAGTATGGCTAAGAAACTAATTATTGGATTAAAAAAAGGAATTGAAAGACCTGGATTTTTC
>ERZ773069.1234-NODE-1234-length-15180-cov-2.614413_pt1 | contig 15180 bp, 14 predicted proteins | sample MGYA00580619_ERZ773069 | MGnify/ENA primary metagenome ERZ773069 (study PRJEB29015, sample SAMEA2738007) | human oral metagenome | biome: human oral; feature: human-associated habitat; material: dental | place: China | collected 2108 ...
CGGGAAGTACAGGAATTGATGGATCGTATCACTCTTTCTACGACGGATATACTGCTCGGTTTTCAAAAAGAAGAAGCGGTTCCCTTATCTTTGGAGGAAATCATTCGTGTGTATACTTCCGCCGGAAAGGTATATGCCGTTATGGAAGAAGGGGAATATCAGCTTCATTACCGGCTTTACGAGGTGGAGGAGAGGGTCAATCCGAAGTATTTTGTACGGATTTCGCAGTCGGAAATTGTGAATTTACGAAAAGTGAAGCGCTTTGATTTATCCCTTACAGGAACGATTGGGGTTTTGTTTTCTGATGGAAGCTTCAGTTATGTGTCCAGAAGATTCGTATCAAAGATTAAGCAGTGTCTGGAGATAGGAGGTAGAAAATGAAGAAAAATGTATCCCGTGTGTTGTATTCTTTTCCAATTGGGATTTCTTGTAGCGTGGGAATTTCTCTTCTCCTGTCCCTTCTTTTTGGAGAGGGGAAATACTATCCCTTTGCTGCTCCTCTGGTTTCATTTACGGGAAGTGAAGTAAAGGCGATGCTTCTGCAAACGATACTATCAGGGATACTGGGCAGTGTCTTTGGCGGAATGAGTTTTATATGGGAAATAGAGAGATGGAGTATTTTAAAACAAACCGCGGTATACTTTCTCTCGGTATCTATTCCGATGATGGGAATCAGTTATCTTCTTTATTGGATGGAACACAGTCTTAACGGTTTTTTACTCTACTTTTTGATTTTTGTAATAGTGTTCTTTGTGGTTTGGCTTTTCAATTTCGCGATTTATTGGTTTAAGGTGAGAAGAATAAATGAGGAATTAGATTTAGAAAAGAAATAGAAAACGGAAAAATTCCCTTAAAAATCAATTCGCGGAAGCGGGGCGGAAATGCTATAATGAAGTAATACTCAAAGTAGCTGTTCGGATAGCAATGGATAAGGGGAGAGCAACATGAAAGCAAAATCCGTAGTAAGCAACTATCGTTTCTTAATCATTTTACTTCTAGCCATGATACTCGGTGCAGTGACGGGAGCAGTTCTTCCGCAGTTTGCCCATTCTATCAGCTTCCTTGGAACCATCTTTATTCGGATGATGTTCTGTATTGTAGTGCCGATGGTTTTTGCCTCGATTTCCTCCGCCATGGCAAATATCAAGAGTCGAAGAAGAGCGGGAAAGATTATGGGGGTTACGGTTTTAACCTTTGTGCTGACGGGAGCGGCAGCGGCGATTGTCTATTTTTTGCTCTGTCAGATTTTTCCGCCGGTGACTTCTCCCTGGGCAAGTATGGCGAAAGAGAAAGTCGGAGAGCACGCTACGATGACGGAGATGATTATGAATTTCTTTACCGTAGAAGATTTCTCCATGCTTCTTTCCCGTAAAGCCATGCTCCCTCTCATTATTTTTTCCCTGCTTTTTGGCTTTTCCGTTAATCTGGCAGGGGAGGAAGGAAAGAAAGTAGCGGCATTTCTGGACAGTTTGACCACGGTTATGATGAAGTTCGTACAAGTGGTGACGTATTATGCGCCGATAGCCTTTTTTGCTATTTTTGCAGACCTGGTTTCCACCTATGGTTCTCAAATTACGGAGAGCTATGCAAGGGCTCTGCTTCTATATTATCCCGTTTGCTTTATTTATATCTTTACCGCTTTTCCGCTGATGGCTTTCATCGGAGCAGGAAGAGAAGGGGTGAAGGTCATGTTTTCGCACATCGTAAAGCCGGCGATTGTGTCTCTCGGAACCTGTTCCTCCGTGGCAACGATTCCCAGTAATATGGAAGCGGCTGCCGAAAGCGGGATATCGAAGGATGTTTCAGATATTGTGATTCCCTTGGGCGCGACCATGCACATGGATGGCTCCTGTTTCTCCTGCGTGCTGAAGATTGTCTTTGTTATGGAGGCGTTAGGTACACCGGTAAAGTTTTCGGATCTTCCGGCCATCGTTCTCGTTGCCGTGCTTTCCGCTGTAGGAATGAGCGGTGTACCGGGAGGAGGATATATCGGGGAGTATATCATTGCGTCTATTTTCTTTCCAAATAATATGGAACTTGCCTTTCCGATTCTGGTTGCCATCGGAAACCTGATTGATCCTCCGGCGACGATGATTAATGCTGCCGGCGACTATGTTGTGTCCTTTATCGTGTCCCGCTTTGTTGATGGGAAGGATTGGTTGAAGAAAGGAATACAGGGGAAGGCAGAGTAGGATAAACAGAAGCCGGTGGAGCTGAAAAGCAGAGTAGAAAAAAAGAACTTGGTAGAGCGGATAGGGAACGAAGGGGAAAAGGATATAGATGGTAGAGGAATTTTTCGCATTGGGGAAAGATTGGCAGTTAAAAAGAGGGGATTTAGCGGATCTTTCCGCAGTGGCAAAGGTAGAAAAGGCCTGTTTCCCGCCTTTGGAAGCGGCGACGGAAGAAAGTTTTCGGGAGAGATTAAAGTTCTATGGAAATCATTTTCTTCTTTTGTATAAAGAAGATCAGCTCATTTCCTTTGTGGACGGTTTCTGCACGAATGAAGAGAATTTGACTGACTTAATGTATGAAGACGCATCTCTGCATGATGAAAAGGGAAGATGGCAGATGATTTTCGGGGTGAATACCATGCCATCCTACCGCAGAAAAGGAATTGCTTCCAGAATGTTGGAAGAGTTCATTCGAATGGCGAAAGAAGAAGGAAGAGAGGGACTGGTTCTTACCTGTAAGAAAGAAAAAATCCCTTTTTATTCACGGCTCGGTTTTGCTTTGGAAGGTCTTTCCGAATCGGTACACGGGAATGTTGAGTGGTATCAGATGCGCCTGCGGTTTTCATAATTCTTATTCTTTTTATATTCTACTATTTTAATTCTATAAAATATTTCTTGTATTTACCGAATGTACATTGTATATTGTATTTAATTTTGTACAAACGGAGATACAAACACTTCTTAAGAATGCATTGAGAAGACAGAAGAGTAGAGCGCATATAGCAAAGTAGTAGCTTATAGAAAATGCTGATTCTTCATTAGAAAAAAGATAGTAGTAAAGGAAAGAATAGGTATGGATAGTCAATATATTGCTTTGGGAATTTTGATTCCATTCGTGGGCACGAGCCTTGGTTCCGCCTGCGTATATTTTTTGAAGGGAAATAAGACTACAGGGGGAAATGCACCAGTAATTCCTCCGGATGTAGAGAAGGGCTTAACGGGATTTGCGGCAGGGGTCATGGTTGCGGCATCCATCTGGAGCTTACTGATTCCGGCGATGGAAGAGAGCAGCAGTCTCGGAAGACTCGCTTTTCTTCCGGCGGTTATCGGCTTTTGGATTGGAACGCTCTTTCTCTTTGCCTTAGATAAGCTGATTCCGCACCTTCATCTCAATGCGGAGAAGGCGGAGGGGCCGAGGAGTTCTTTTCAACGTACGACCATGATGCTCCTTGCGGTAACGATTCACAATATTCCGGAAGGCATGGCGGTGGGAGTAGTATATGCCGGAATGCTTACCGGAGATGTAGGACTCTCGCTTGGTGCGGCACTTGCGCTTTCCATTGGTATTGCCATTCAAAACTTTCCGGAAGGGGCGATTATTTCCATGCCCCTGCACGCAAATGGACAGAATAAACATAAGGCTTTCGTGAATGGTGTTCTTTCCGGAGCAGTGGAGCCGGTTGCAGCGGTTCTTATGCTTCTTTTTGCCCCGGTATTTTCTCCTCTTATGCCCTATTTCCTCTCCTTTGCGGCAGGTGCAATGATTTATGTGGTTGTCGAAGAGTTGATTCTGGAAACCGCAGAAGGGGAGCACTCAAACTGGGGAGTGTTGTTCTTCGCCGTAGGATTTACCGTCATGATGGCACTGGATGTAGCGTTGGGGTAGCTATATCCATCCACCGTCAAAGGGAATGACCTGTGCGGTGAGATAGAGCGGCGCCTTGGAAAGAAGAAGCAGGAAATTGGCGGCTTCTTCTACTGTTGCCATTCTGCCGTAGGGAATTTCTTCTTCCAGAATGTTTCGCTCTTCCCCTGTGAGCCAGGCATTCATGTTGGTATCTACTGCACCGAAAGCGACTGCATTTACAGCGATGTGCGAAGGCGCAAGTTCTTTTCCGAGTGCTTTTACAAAGCTGTTGATGCCTCCCTTTGTGAGAGAATATAAGCTTTCCATGGAGGCGCCGACATTTCCCCAGACAGAGGAACTGAAAAGAATCCGTCCTTCTTTCGCCCGGAGCAGATAAGGAATCATTCGCTGCACGAGTTGAAAGGGTTCCAGAAGATTTGCCTGAAGGAGCTTGTCGGTTTCATCATCACTATACTCTTGCGTAAGACGCAAGATGGACTTTCCCTGATTGATTACTAAGACCAGTTCGTCTATTCCTACGCGTTCTGTTTCTTTAGCATGAAAATAGCCTTCCAAAAATGCGGAGGAAAAGCTCCCCTCTTTTAGAGTGATTTCCATCGGGGAGAGTTTATCTACCGTGCATTTTTCGTCATAGACTCGTCTTCCTGCGAGTTGAGACTTGGGGGAATTCCCTTCGATTTCCGTCTTTAATTCTTCCAGTAAGGCTATATTTTTTTCGCAGTTTAAGAGCAGGGAATACCCTTCTTTGGCAAAGGTCTTGGCGGTCTCTCTTCCGATGCCTCTGGATGCACCGCTGATGATGGCAAGCTTCATTTTTTACCTCGTTTACAATGGTTACAATTTTTTAGCATTTCGATTTTTATCACTTTCATTTTTTATCATTTTTTTTATTATTCGATTTCTTTATTTTTAGTCAAAAGAAAGCGGCTCTGCAAGGATAATTTTACCATGCAAAGCCGGTTTTTGCGGATCATCCGCTTTTAATTGAAACCGTAGAATTTTTGGGTTAAACGGTAGGCGAGAATCGTCAGCTTGTTTCCGATCTTTCCGGGGAGGTTTACGCCCTGCCCGAGGAAACTGCTGCGCATTTTGAACCAGAGTGCAAAGTGCTCTTTCTTTAAGTAATCCCAAAGCTCCTTTTTCTTTTCGAGATTCTCCTCTTTCTCCGACTTGATGGAAAGGACGGAAGACACCGTCGTGATGATTTCCAGATAAAGAATCATATAGTTACGAAGTTTCTTGGGCTGTACCTTCATAACATCACAGGAATCAATCATCAGTCGGTTCACTCGAAACTGCTGGTCCAGGCGTCCGATCATGACCGTTTCGTTTACGGACTGATCTTCTCTTCCGATATAGTAGCGGTAGAGATTTCTGTTAAAATAGTACAGCTTCTTGACGTGCGGAAGCGGTAAATACACGAACAGATTGTCCACATAGAAGGTGTGCTTCGGAAGGACAAGACCGGCATCCCGGAGTAATTTTGTGCGATAGATGACGGAGTGCATCAGAATATACTGACCAAGATGGAAACGCCGCATTTCATTCCAGCCGAAGATTCTTTCTTCCGGAAAGGCATTACTGTAGGACATCACTTTTTTATTTTCCTGTCCGACCTTGTCATAAACAAAATTGGCAACAAAGAGATCAATGCTGTCACCGGACAAAGTAATATTCCGGATTCTTTCCAGAACTTCCAGAAGCACATCGGAATCCAGCCAGTCATCCGAATCGACGACTTTAAAGTAGAGCCCTCCGGCATTCTTCAGACCGGTATTCACGGCCTCTCCGTGACCTCCGTTTTCCTGATGGACTGCTTTACAGATACCGGGGTAGTTTCTTTCGTACTCTTTGGCAATTTCCAGGGTATTGTCTTTCTGTGAACCGTCGTCGACGATGATGATTTCGACTTCTTCCCCACCGGGAAGGATGCTTTCGATGCATTTACGCATGTAGGCGGAAGAATTATAGCAAGGGATAGCAAAACTGATTAATTTCATAGATTCTCCATTCCTTCAGGACCAAATACTTCTGACAATATAGCATAAAAAGAAAGCGAAGGATAGCGGTTTTAAGAGGCTCGCCTAGAGCAGATCGGAAAGCGTGTAGCGGTTTACTACAGCATAGATGGCATCATCGATTTCTTTATATAACGGAAAAGTAGGGCAGGAAGCGGATTTTGCGCAACGCGCCCCCTCTCTTACACATTCTACAGGAGCAAGAGTGCCTTCCGCAGCATCGAGAATTTCTCCAACCCGAATGAGACTCGCTTCCTTTGAGAGAAGGTAGCCGCCTTTCGCACCGCGAATACTTTTTAAGAGCTTCCCTTTCACCATAAGAGCAATGATTTGCTCGAGATATTTGATGGAGATACCCTGCCTCTCCGCAATTTCTTTGATGGAAACCGGTGTATTTTCCTTCTCATTTTTGGCAATATCAATCAATGTACTTAGAGCATAACGCCCTTTTGTAGAAATCATCATGCTGTTAATTCTCCTTCATAAACTAATATCCTAGCACAACGCTAGGAGATTCGCAAGAGAGCAGCATAGCACTTGAAAACATTGCTTCTTTTTTTATAATAAAATGAGAAGTTTTAGTGAGGAGGCAATATGGGAAAGATTGATTTTGCGGTGAATGAAGAGGGAAACAGAGTAGGAATCTGTTCCGATAAGTTGAATCGGCACGGTTTTATAGCCGGTGCTACGGGAACCGGAAAGACGGTGAGCCTGAAGGTTCTTGCGGAACGGTTTTCCGACCTCTCCATTCCGGTGTTCCTGTCGGACTTTAAGGGGGATTTATCCGGCTTATATAAGGCGGGCGTTCCTACTGAAAAGCTGGAAGAAAGGAAAAAGCGCTGCGGTCTTACGGAAGCGGAATTTTCCTATAGAGCCTTTCCCGTGAATTTCTTTTCCTTCACGAAAGAAGGAGGGATTCCTCTTCGTACGACCGTTTCAGAGATGGGTCCCCTACTTTTAAGCCGTATTTTAGGACTGTCGGATGTGCAGGGGGATATCCTTCGTATTATTTTTCGTATCGCCGATGAGGAAGGTCTCCTTCTGCTCGATTTAAAAGACCTCCGCGCAATGCTCCAGTACGTCGCTCTGCATAACAAAGACTATGAGAAAAGTTATGGGAAGTTATCTACGCAGAGCTTAAACGCCATTCTGCGTTCTGTGGTCGCTCTGGAGGATCGAGGCGGAGCGGAATTTTTTGGAGAACCGGCAATCGATGTCCGGGATTTTTTCAGAGTGAATGCCGAAGGGAAAGGGGTCATTTCTATTTTAGATGCAAAATCGGTGGCTTCCGATCCGACGATATATTCGACCTTTCTCCTTTACCTTCTTTCCGAATTGTATGAGAATTTACCGGAAGTGGGAGATCTTACGGCACCTCGTATGGTTTTCTTCTTTGATGAAGCACATCTTCTGTTTCAGGACTGCGAAAAAGCGCTGCTGGAGAAGATTACCCAGGTGACCAGGCTGATTCGGAGCAAGGGTATCGGAATCTACTATGTGAGTCAGAATCCGGCTGATATTCCGGAAAGTATCCTTTCCCAGCTGGGCAACAAAATCCAGCATGGACTTTCCGCTTATACACCCGGAGAGCGGAAGAAGCTGAAAGCGGTAGCGGACAGTTTTCGGGAGAATCCTTCGTTTGATACGCTGGAAGTCCTGGAGAATCTGGGAACCGGAGAAGCCCTCGTTTCCTGCCTTACCGAGGAGGGGAAGCCCACGACCGTGGAGAAGGTTATGATTTTCCCGCCACAGTCCTTCCTCGGAGAAATCAGCCCTGAGGAGAAAGAGAAAGCAAAGAATAGCTCGGATCTTGCCATAAAATATGATGAAACGGTCGACCGGGATTCCGCATACGAGATGCAGGAAAGAAAGGGAATCAGCGATAAAGAGGAAGAAGAAAAGCGCATGGCGGAGGAAGAGCTTGTGCGTGAAGAAGAGAAGAACAGAAAAGAGAGCAGCCGTGCGGAAAGCAGAGTAGTGAAGTCGGTCGGCCGTTCCGTTTCCGGTGCCATCGGGAGAGAGGTCGGGTATAGCGTAGGGAAAGCGGTATTTGGAAAAGGAATCGGAAGACGTCTCGGTGGAAACATTGGGGCAGCTCTCGGAAGAGGCATTCTGGAAACCCTTTTTGGAAAATAGAAAAGGGAGAAGAGCTACTCAGACATTGACAAGGTCGGAACCGTTTCCTCCGGGACGGACGAGAACGAGAACAGCGAGGGCGACAAGGACAAGGATGTCTATCCAGAGAAAAGGGGATCGGAAAAAGAGTGTCAGACTTCTTTTTTCTTCCGGAGAAGGGAGAAGAGCAGGTAAGTTTTTCCGATTTTTGATGAGATATACCAGACCGTACACCGTGCCGAGAAGGAGAAACAAGCCGTATAAGCTGCTGATGAACTTGTTATTTTGCCCCAGATTATTTACCAGGATGGCAAGGGCATTGTTCGTTGTATGCAGCAGGATGGAAAAGGGCAAACCATAGCGGTCGCGGATAGAGAAGAGGACAAATCCCATCAGGAAGGCCGGAATGAATTGCAGAAAATTGCTGTGAATTAAGGCAAAGAAAAAGGAAGTGGCAAAGGCCGTAAAAAACCGCCCGAAGGAGCGGAAGCGTTTATAGAGGACATGGCGGAATACCGTTTCTTCCACAAGAGGGGCGAGAAGAATGGTATAGAAAAGCATAGGAAAATCGCCTAAACTTCCTCCTTTTGCCGCCATTTCCGAGTACGTTAAATCCATGCCCATTTTTTCGAAAAGGAAAATGAGCGGAGAAGTGAGAAGAGCGGAAACCCACTGTGCACCGCAGAAGAGGAAGAAATAGTGGAGGAAACGAAGCGGGGTGAAAGAGGGGGAAACCGGCTCTGCTTCCCTATTTTCCAAAGCTTCCTCTTTATAGGAATGCCGAAAAAGAAAGGACAGAAATCCAAGACAGAGGAGAACTGTGATGCTCATGGCATAGTACATGCTGTCCGTATTTTGGGAAGGAAAGAGGGATTCTAAGAGAAGCACCGTTCCTGCAGAAAGAAACTGGAGCAGGAGCGCATAGGCAAAGAATCCTATAGCAGTGACATTAAAGTAGTGTTTTATCTGTTTTTCTCTCATTTTGTAGTCCTCTTCTGTTACAATAGTTTCGTGTAGTCTTTCCCGATTAAAGGGAAGTTCATACTAACAATGATTTTCAAAAAAGACAAGAGATGAGCCTGGAAGGAGAAAGGGTTTCGAGACGCATGCGAGAAAAAAATTGGTATATTTATGGGAAAAAGGCGGATTTTGAAGCGCTTGCCGAAAAATTGGATTTGGATCCGGTTTTAGTCCGTATTTTACGAAATAGAGACTTGCAAACGGAGGAGGAGATGCGGGAGTTCCTCTTTGGAGAAGAAATTCCCTCTCCTTTATTTTTACCGGATAGCATTCGTTTCCTCAATCGTCTCGAACGGGCGATAGAGAAAAAAGAAAAGATTCGGATCGTAGGGGATTATGATGTGGACGGTATTTGTGCAACAACCATCCTCTATCTTGCCATTTCCCGCTTTACGGAGGAGGGACGCCTCAGTTATGTTATTCCCCACCGTATTAATGACGGGTATGGGATAAACCGGCATATTATTGAAGAGGCGAAAGAAGAGGGGATGCAGCTTCTTATCACCTGCGACAACGGCATTTCCGCTTTTGAAGAGCTCTTTTTTGCAAAGGAGTGCGGAATGGATGTCCTTCTTACGGATCATCATGATCTGAGGGTGGATGAAGAGGGGAGGAAGATGTATCCGGAAGCATTTGCGGTGGTCAATCCCAAACGCCCGGACAGTAAGTACAAAAACCCGGAGATTTGCGGTGCGATGGTGGTGTATCTTCTCATGAAGATGCTTTTAGAGAAACGGGAAAGCGGGGAAGAGAGGGAGAGGACACTGGAGGAGCTCTTATGTTTTGCCGGGATTGCGACCGTATGTGATGTCATGCCGCTGAAGAAAGAAAATCGGGTGATGGTGAAGAAGACACTCTCTCTGCTTCCCGACACGAAAAATACCGGCTTAAAGTCCTTACTTTCGCTCTACTGGAAGGAGGGGGAGAGAGAACTCAGTGCCTTTACTTTGGGATTCCAGTTGGGACCCGCAATCAATGCATCCGGAAGACTGGAGAGCGCGATGGAGGCCATTTCTCTTTTCCTGGAAAAAGATAGCAGAAAGGCTCTGGAGAAGGCGGAACGCTTGAAACTTTTAAATGAAGAGCGAAAGAGTCTTACGGGAAATGCGGTGGAAGAGGCGAAGAAGCTTGCGTTAAAGGAAGCCGGAAAGCGGGTTCTGCTTCTGTATTTACCGGAGCTCCATGAAAGTCTTGCCGGAATTGTGGCAGGAAGGATTAAAGAGGAGTTCTATCGCCCTACTTTTGTCGTTACCAAAACGGAAGGAGGACTGGTGAAAGGCTCAGGCAGGTCCATTCCGCCTTATCCCATGGCGGAAAGCCTGGAAAAGGAGAAAGAATTGCTTACGCGCTTCGGAGGACATCCTATGGCGGCAGGCTTCAGTCTTGAAGAGAAGAACCTCCCCCTTTTAAAAGAAAAGCTGGAAGAGGATTGCCTGTTACGGGAAGAGGACCTTGTCGAAAAACTCTGGATTGATTCCATACTTCCTTTTTCGCACTGCACGGAGGAGTTTACTACCTCTTTGGATATTCTTGCACCATTTGGAAAGGGAAATGAGAAACCGTCTTTTGCGGAAAGAGAAGTGGAGATGGTAGGGCTTAGAGTCCTCGGGGAACATCGTAATGTAGTGAAACTGAGTCTCATGGACCGGAAGGGATACCGGATAGAGGGAATCTATTTCACGGATGGAGATGCTTTTTTAGAGGAGAAAGGCGAGCGTAAGAAGATGCATATCGTCTATTATCCGAGAATCAATCGCTATAACGGAAATACCACAGTGCAGGCGGTCATTTCTGCACATCAGTTTGTATAGGATTCGAAAATTTCAATAAATTTATTTATTTTTCCCCGTCTTTGTGCTATTCTTTCCTCTGCTTTTTAGAACTGTATTCTGCATTGGAACCGTATCTTTCGTAGAAGACGTGTTTTGTCCATTCTATATGGAATGACCGCTTAGCTTTTTACAAGAAGTTCCGGCAAGAAGAAAAGAGAGGGAGAAAATAGAAAGATGAATAAGAAAGAGAAAATCCTTTTTTTGCTCCATTTTATATTGTTGCTTTTAGAGTGCATCGTTGTGCTGGATGCGTTTATGGATGAAGGGCTTCGTACACTTCGTTTTTATACGACGGATTCCAATCTTCTTTGCGGTGTTGCGTCTCTCTTGTATCTTCTATTCCGTCTTCCCGTGTTGAACAAGGGAGGAAAAGGCGTGCTCAGTCGATATTTCCAGGAGAAAGGGGGAGTGGTTTCTCCCGACCGTTTCCTTAGCCTCTTGCGTTTTCTTTCCACTGCCTGCCTTTTAGTGACCTTTACCGTCGTGCTTCTTGTTTTGGCACCGGAAAATGGATATGCTCATGAGTTCCTTTTGGGAAAACGCGTCTATAGTCATTTGATCTGTCCGTTTCTCTCGTTTTTTCTCTTTCTTTTGGAAGAAGGAGAGACTCCGTATAAATGGGTGAAGAGTGCCTTATTCATAACCCTTCTCTATGCGATTCCGATGATTCTTCTTAATGCCCTGGGGGTACTTTCCGGACCGTACAGTTTTTTGAAGATACGGGAGCAGAGTATCGGGAAAACAATATTCTGGATTGTTGTCATCCTCTCCGGAAATGCGCTACTGTCCTTTGCTGCACTTTATCTAAAGAAAAGATTGCATAGAAGAGGAGAATAAACAGAACGGGATATAGAAGACTCCGTTCGGATGCAAAGCAAGAAAACCGGAATTCTCGCACTGAAAAAGAACCCTTATCCCCGCGCGGGGATAAGGGTTTTTTTTATTCTTAACGAGTATCACGCGGGGCGGTATTTCGTTTGCATTTAACCGAGAGAGAGTTGTTCTCTCCGCAGCACCCGATAGAGTCCCATATACACAGCCGTAGCCACGATGGTGGAAGTTACGGCATTAAAAGCCGTTGCAAAGAGACTGAAGTTGAAAGCGGCTTTTGCAGCCGATTTTCCTAAAAGCAGAACTTTGTAAACGTAGCCGATGGTGGGATCCATGATGACATTTGCAAAAAGACCGGCGGCAGAGGCGAGGAGCACCCAGAAAAAGATCTTCTTCCTGTCATGCAGTTCCTGAATCTTTCCGATGCGATGTGCAACGAGACCGACTACCAAACCGATGATGGTTTTACAGAGTAAAGTTTCCGGTACATAAATCACATAAACCGGGTCCAAGAAATCTCCGATGGCCATACCGATTGCACCGGAGATGCCTCCGAGCGGGCCGCCGAGAATCAGTGCGCCGATGACCACTACGGCATTTCCGAGGTGAACGGAAGTGGCGTCTGTTCCGATGGGAATCTTGATTTGCAAAAAAGTGAATACGACATAGGATAGCGCGGCAAAGAGTGCGCAAAGGGTAAGTTTTCGTATTTTCTGGTTCATTCTGTCCTCCGTCTCTGTGGAAAGAAGCCAAAGCCTTCTTTCTTTTTTTAGTATCCGTGTCACCGTAAGCGGAGAAGTTCTCGTTTCTTTTTCCTCCGTTTTCTGAACACGAAACCTTATGGTTTTGGATAATAACACAATCTGGTATTGATAAAATATCCAATTTATTAAAATTATATAAGACCAGATTTAAAGAGTGCAAAAAATAGCTTTTGTCCGGGGGGATGTGTCGCTTGGCAGAGTAAAAATAGAGATTCGTCGTTTCTTAAAGAAGAAGCTTTTTTGCTAAAGGTTCAACAAAGGATATCCACTAAGTTATAACTATAGGCTATAACAAAATCCAATTTTCCGGTATTAGACAGGTTTTTTTCCCTATGCTAAAGTCTGGCACATAAGAGATAAGGAGGAAGTAAAATGAGTAAGAAGAGAAGAGCGGAAAGAAATTTTTCTTTTGACACAAAGGCAATTCATGTTGGACAGGAAATCGCCGACCCGGCAAGCGGAGCGAGAGCCGTTCCCATTTACCAGAGTACATCCTTTGTCTTTGACAATGCCGATCATGCGGCAGCAAGATTTGCCCTGAAGGATGCGGGAAATATCTATGGAAGACTGACGAACCCGACACAGGGGGTGTTAGAGGAAAGAATCGCCGCATTGGAGGGAGGCGTTGCCGCTCTTGCCGTGTCTTCCGGTGCAGCTGCGGTAACCTATGCTTTTAAGGCGGTGGCGCATAAGGGAGACCATATCGTGAGTGCCAGAAACATTTACGGTGGAACGTATAATTTTTTGAAACATACCTTCCCGGAGTATGGTGTGGAAACCACTTTTGTGGATCCGTTTGATTTAAAAGAAGCGGAGAAAGCCATACAGGAGAATACGAAGGCACTCTATATCGAGTCTCTCGGAAATCCGAACGGAGAGGTCGTCGATATCGAGGCGTGGGCGAAGCTTAGTCATCAGCACGGTTTACCTCTCATTGTGGATAATACCTTCGCAACTCCGTATCTGATTCGACCTTTTGCGTACGGGGCGGACATCGTTGTCCATTCCGCCACGAAGTTCATCGGCGGACATGGAACGACGCTTGGGGGAATCGTGGTAGACGGCGGTAAGTTTGATTGGACAAAGGGAAACAAGTGGCCTTGGCTTTCCGAACCGAATGTGTCCTATCACGGGGTTAGCTTTGCAAAGGACACGGCACCGGCTGTCATTGCAACCTATTTACGAGCGATTGTGCTTCGGGATGAAGGAGCCGCCATCGCACCCTTGAATGCCTGGCTTCTGATTCAGGGAATAGAGACGCTTCCGCTCCGTGTGGAGAGGCATCGTGAAAATGCATTAAAGGTGGTGGAGTATCTTGCCGGGCATCCGAAGGTGGAGTCCGTTTCGCATCCGGCAGTTTCGAAAGATCCTGCGCAGGAGAAGCTGTATAAGAAGTATCTCCCAAACGGCGGCGGCTCTATTTTCACTTTTGACGTGAAGGGGAATGAGCGTACAGCGAAAGATTTTATTGACAATTTGGAACTCTTCTCTCTGCTTGCAAATGTGGCGGATATCAAGTCCTTAGTGATTCACCCTGCAACAACCACCCATTCCGAGAGTACGAAGGAAGAACTTCTTACCCAGGGAATCAAGGAGAATACGGTGCGTCTTTCTATCGGAATCGAGAATATTCAGGATATCCTGGAGGATTTGGAAGAGGCATTTAAAGCAATTTAATTGTCCGGAAATAAGAGGAAAGGAAGCAGAGCCGACTTTGCACTACATTCTTTATTATAAATAAAACACAGGTGTTTTTGAGACAGAGACGGAAGGGAATCCTATCCCGCTATGGAGGAATCCTTTCCGTCTCTTTTTACTTTTTCTTGTCATAGGAAGAGGAAAGAAGTAAGATAGCGAATAAACGGTATTCATTCCGTTTTTATTTCGGTGTGAAAAAGGAAGCGGAAGAAGGAGATTCCCGGGGAACAAGTATGCATCACTTTTTTGTAGAGAAAAATGAGATAACAGGAGAAGAAATTCGACTGCATGGAGAGAATTTTCATCATCTAAAGAATGTGCTTCGGGGAGAAATAGGAGAGGAAATTATCATTTCTACCGGAGAAGATGCGGATTATCACTGTAAAATCAGGTCCTATACGGAAGACTGTGCGGTGCTTTCCATTTCTTTTCTGGAAGCTTTGCATGAACTTGAGACAAAGCTGATTCTTCTTCAGGCACTTCCCAAGGCGGAGAAAATGGAACTGATTATACAGAAAGCGGTAGAGCTCGGCGTAACGGATGTGCTTCCTCTTGCCGCTGAAAACTGCATTGTAAAACTCGGAGGAGAGAAGGCGGAGAAGAAGAGAGGGCGCTGGCAGGCTATCGCGGAGGCGGCGGCAAAGCAGTCCAAGCGCTCGCGGATTCCCTCCGTTTTTCCCGTGTGTTCCTGGAAAGAAGCATTTTCCGCTGTAGAGAAAGCGGACTTAAAACTCCTTCCTTATGAAAATGAAAAAGGCGTGCGCTTCACGAAAGAGCAGCTCATAAAAGTGGAAGAACTGGCAGGAAAGAAAGGAAGTTCTATCGCCGTTGCCATAGGCCCGGAAGGGGGATTTTCACGAGAAGAGGTAGAACGGGCGCGTGCGGAGGGCTTTCTTCCTATCAGTCTCGGAAAGCGCATCCTTCGTACGGAGACTGCGGCGATTGCCGTACTGAGCCTACTTATGATGCATCTGGAGTTTGGAAGCGGATAAAGGAATAGAAATGAGTAGTAGAAGTGAAGACGTAGACAGGATGACTCGTAAAGAGAACATATAATGAAGAGAAGAGGGAGAAGAACAGAAT
>ERZ773069.1236-NODE-1236-length-15147-cov-81.105354_pt1 | contig 15147 bp, 16 predicted proteins | sample MGYA00580619_ERZ773069 | MGnify/ENA primary metagenome ERZ773069 (study PRJEB29015, sample SAMEA2738007) | human oral metagenome | biome: human oral; feature: human-associated habitat; material: dental | place: China | collected 2108 ...
CGCTGAAGGACGCCATGGAGCACCCCGAGAAGTACCCGAACCTGACCGTTCGCGTTTCCGGCTACGCCGTCAACTTCGTCAAGCTCACCCGTGAGCAGCAGCTGGACGTTCTGTCCCGCACCTTCCACCACTCGGCCTGATCGCTGATTGGAGTGGGGCGTCGGGCAACGCTCGGCGCCCCACTGCTATGCCTGCGTTCGTCGGCGCTCTGCGCTGACGATCCCCGGCCTCGTTCCCATCACGGACGCCTCCCACTCAACCGCGAAGAAGGAAACATGTCGCAGCCCCTCGCCCTTCCCACGTTCCGCGAGCAGGACTTCCAAGCTCCCCAATCACGTACCGTCGGCGCTGGCGTCGAGGGCCTGGAGGAGATTACGGACCTGGAGCGCTCCGAGCGCCTGCGCCGCATGCGCGAGGGGACGCTGGGGTCCATTCACTCCTGGGAGCTCGTCACCGCCGTTGACGGTCCCGGCACGCGCATGACGGTGTTCCTCAACGGCTGCCCGTTGCGTTGCCTGTATTGCCACAACCCCGACACGTTCCTCATGAAGGACGGCGCTCCCGTGTCCGACACGGAGCTTCTCTCTCGCATCGCGCGCTACCGCCGTATTTTCCGCACGACGAAGGGCGGTATCACCCTGTCAGGCGGCGAGGTCCTCATGCAGCCCCAGTTCGCCAAGCGCATCCTGATGGGCGCTAAGGAGATGGGCGTGCACACCTGCATCGACACCTCCGGCTTCCTGGGCGCGAACTGCGACGACGAGATGCTCGATGCGATCGACCTGGTGCTCCTCGACGTCAAGAGCGGCAACGAAGAGACCTACAAGAAGGCAACGGGACGCGCGCTGGCGCCCACGATCGAGTTTGGCGATCGCATCGCCGCGCGCGGCGGCGCGACCCGCATCTGGATTCGTTTCGTCCTCGTTCCAGGCTTGACCGACGATCCGGAGAACGTACGCCAGGTCGGCGAGATTGTCTCGCGTTGGAAGGACGTCATTGACCGCATCGAGGTGCTGCCCTTCCACCAGCTGGGAAAGGACAAGTGGCATTCGCTGGGTCTGGACTACCAGCTGGAGGACACGAAGGCTCCCACGCCCGAGGCCACGGAGGAAGTGCGCAACTACTTCCGGTCGCTGGGCTTCGAGGTCCACTGACGACAGCGTCGCGGCCCCGGGAGGACGTGAGTCAGTTCAGCTGCTCATTCCCCCGGGGTCCACGTATATCCGCTGCTGCCCCACCCGCGCTCGCGAATGACCTGCCCGGCTTCGTCCGCGTAGGGCTGTGCGAGGCGGTCGACGTAGAGGGTCCCGTGCAGGTGGTCGTATTCGTGCTGGAAGATGCGCGCGAGCCAGCCGCGGGCGGCGACCTCGATGGGGGTGCCCGACACGTCGTATCCGCGTAGGACGGCGCCGAGTGCGCGACGCAGCGGGTAGCCGTATCCGGGCACGGAGAGGCACCCCTCGGACTCGCAGGTGGCATCGGGGCGGGTGGGCAGGATCGCTCCCGCGCCCTCGTCATCCCAGACGAGGTCGAGGGTCGGGTTGACGACGACACCGCTGAGCGCTGTGTTAAAGCCTCGGCGAGGCCCCTCGTCGAGCTGGAGGACGTCGCGGTAGCGGCTGTCAAACGCGCCACTCCCGGCGTAGCGCCACACGAAGATCTGAGATCCAACGCCGACCTGCGGTGCCGCGAGGCCGACCCCGGGCGCGGCGTGCATTGTCTCGATCATGTCGGCGACGAGATCACTCAGCTCGGAGTCGAAGGAGTCGATCGGCGCAGCGACTCGATGTAGGACCGGCTCGCCCGTGATGCAGATCGGCAGGATGCTCATGCTTTTTCTCCCGTGTGTCCGTGCGGAATAACACCGACGCCCGCCGCTTCGAGAGCGCGCGGGGTGGTCGGGTCCAGGTATTTGATGACGAGGGCCGGATTACCGACCGCGATGGAGTTGGCTGGGATCGATCGGGTGACAACGGCGCCCGCGCCGATAATCGAATTTTCGCCGATGGTCACCCCCGGGCACACGACGACGGAGCCTCCGAGCCACACGTTGTCTTCCAGGGTGATCGGGGCGGAGGATTCCCATTTCGCGCGACGAGGCCCGGGTTCGGTCGGATGGATCGCCGTGTAGAGCGAGCAGTTGGGGCCGATGAGGACGTCGGCGCCGATGACGACCGGGGCGACGTCGAGCACGGTCAGGCCATAGTTGACCCACGATCGCTCGCCGATGGAGATGTTGTACCCGTAGTCGACGCGCAGGGGCGGTCGAATGTCGACGCCCTCCCCCACCTCGCCGAGGACCTGGGAGAGCAGGTAGCGGGCGATGTCCGGGTCGGTGGGATGCGCCTGCTCGTAGAGGCTCAGGAGGCGAACCGCGCGCTTCGCTGATGCGGCGAGTTCGTCATCCGCGACGTAGTAGTCGCCGTCGCTCATGCGCTGCGCGGGGGTGCGCTGGTCGTTGCGGAATCGGGGGTCGTCGAAGTTCGTTCCCGGGGAAATGGTCATGCGACCAGGGTAGTCGAGGCCCTCTCGAGGCGGGGGGCGCGGCGCGCGTCCAGGTGGCCGAGGAGGGCGAGCAGCTGGGAAATGTCGGCGGCGGGATCCTCGGGGTGCCACTGCACGCCGATCACGGGTGCGTCGATTGTCTCAATGGCTTCGATGGTGCCGTCCGGGGCATAGGCGCTCACCTGCAGGCCCTCGCCCACGCGTGCCACGCGCTGGTGATGGGCGGATGAGATGATCAGCTCGGAGTCGGTGAGGACGGGAGCCAGAGCACTCCCGAGATTCGTTCCCTCGCCGACGCGCACACTGTGGCGGATGAAGCGGTGGTCGGACAGGATCCGGTTGTTCGTGTGCGTACCGTGGGCGCCCTCGATGTGCTGCTCGAGCGTACCGCCGAGAGCCGTATTGATGATCTGCATGCCGCGGCAAATCCCCAGAAGCGGGGTCCCCGTGCGCACGGCGTAGTTGACGAGGGCGATCTGTCCGCGGTCGGCTCGATACCAGTGGCGTCCCTCGGCCTGATATCCCTGAGAGGCACCGTACAGGCTGGGGTGGACATCCTCGCCGCCCATGATGATGATCGCGTCGGCGTGCTGGGCGCGCAGCGCTGCCCCCTCGGCGCCATCTTCCTGCGCGTACTCGCGAATAACGTTCCAGGTAGGCTGGGCGGCCTGAAGAAGACGATCCCACAGGCGCATGCAGATGTTGTTGTATGCCTCGTCCCCCGGGCGTGCCGGCAGGACGTTGGAAATCAACAACGTCGGCTTCGTGTGGTTCGTCATGGTTCCTATCATGGCAGTCTCGTCTGCGCGGTGCGCGGCACGTTCACGGGGTGGCCAATTGTGACAGCGGGCGTCCACTCTCCAAACGGCTTGAGAATACCGCTCGCCCACGAACGGCGAGGCCGGGGCTGGTCCGCGCGTGTGCGCCCCAGTGCCCCGGCCTCGTTCATCTGTGCTCAGTTCACAGACACGAAGTGATCGACGCGGGCGAGCAGCTCGGCCTTCTTCTCATCCGAGATCCACGCGATCTCGATGGAGTTGCGGGCGATGCGCTCCAGGTCGGCGCGGCTGCGCTCGAAGCGCTCGGCGAAAGCCAGGTAGTTGTCGCCAATGTAGCCGCCGAAGTAGGCGGGATCGTCGGAGTTCAGGCTGACCTTGACGCCGGCGGCGGTCAGTTCGATGATCTCCTTGCCTTTCATTTCCTCCGTGACGAAGGAATTGGACAGCGGGCACGAGGTCAGGCCGATACCGTGGTCGCGCGCGTAGGCAACAAGCTCGGGGTCTTCGACGATGTTCGTGCCGTGGTCGAGACGCTCGGCACCCAGCTCGGTGAGGGCCGCACGGATGTTGTTGATCGAGCCGACCTGGTCGATGTCGCAGTGCATCGTCACGTGCAGGCCGGCCTCGCGAGCAAGCTCGAAGACGCGGGCGAACTTGGTGGGCGGGTTATCGCGCTCGTCGGAGTCCAGGCCCACGCCAATGAACATGTCCTTGTAGGGCAGCGCTGCCTGCAGTGTCTCGAAGGCAGACTCGGCGCTCATATCGCGCAGGAAGCACAGGATCAGGTCGGCGGACAGACCCGCCTCGCGCGCCTCAACGACGGCACGGTAGTAACCGCGGATGACCGTCTCGATCGCGATGCCGCGCGAGGTGTGGGCCTGCGGGTCGAAGAAGCATTCGGCACGCACGACGCCGTTCGCGCGGGCACGCTCAAAGTAGGCGGCGGCCAGATCGTGAAAGTCATCCTCATCTTGGAGGACATCCATGGCCGGGTAGTAGACGGCCAGGAAGGACGTCAGGTCGTTGAACTGGTAGGTGGCGCGCACCTCCTCGACCGTGGACTGGCCGATGTCGACGCCGTTCTTGCGGGCCAGGGCCAGCTTCAGGTCGGGCTCGAGGGTGCCTTCCAGGTGCAGGTGCAGCTCGGCCTTGGGCAGGCCGAACGCAAAGTCGCGGGTCACGTCAGTGCTCATGTGTCCTCCACAGATAACGGGGCGGGTATCGCGGAACAATTGTCCCACTCCACCCGCCCCGTGCTCAGGGAGGCCATATTGCGAACGGGGACGATGCTCACGCCCCGCCCGGCGTGTCAGGCTCGTTGGCTCATGCCAGCGCGCCCATCGGGTCCCACGCAGGCAGGTGCTGCGGGTCCTCGGTGATGGCGGCGCGCAGGTCCTCAGGCAGGTCATCCACGTGCACGGCCACCTCAAAGACATTGGCGTCGAACCATGCGGCGTCCATCGTGAAGAAGCCCTTGTCGCCGTGGTCCTCGCCCCAGGAGTTCTCCACGCGGAAGCGGCGAGCGTTGCCCTCCTCGTCGATGTCGACGCCGGTGAAGAGCATCGCGTGGTTCATCGCGGACTCGCCGGTGTTGACACGCTGCTCCTTCGAGGTGGAGAAGTCCACGCCGAAGAGGTTGTCGTAGTCGTACAGGCCCTCAACGAAGAGGCCGGAGGCGCGATCGGACTGCTGGCCACAGTCGGCGCCGAACCACACGGCGCGGCCCGAAGCAAGAACGGAGGCCGTGATCTCACGGATCTGCTCAACCGGGGTGTTCACGTAGAGGATCGGGCGGCCGCCGACGACGTTGCCCATGTGATCGACGGTGAGGGTGTGGCCCTTCGGGTGCTCGGCGCGCGGATCGTCGACGAGGCACACGTACTGCGTGAGATCCACGTCCACGTAGCGCTGGTAGAACTCACGCGGGGTGAGCACGCCGTCACGGTGGAACTCGCCCTTGTCGTCGCGCCACTCCCACTCGAAGGAGGCCGGGGGCTCACCCAGGCAGATGACGAGGATACGCCACACGTCGGCCAGGGCGGCCTCCTTGACCTCGTCGATCTCTTCCTCGGAGGCACCGGCCTCAACGAGAGAACGCAGCTCGAGGGCGGTGCGACGCAGAACGACCTTCAGGCGGGCGTTCATGGGGGCGGTGTGACTGGAGGACTCGGTTTCGGGCATCGCGACCTTGGGGACGAGGCCGTGCTTGAGGTAGACGGAGACCGCCATGTCCCACTGGCCGCCGTCGGAGAGCACGTCGCCGAGCAGGAACTGCAGGAGGCGACCGTCGAGCTCTTCGGTCTTCGCGGTGGCGATGATATCGGTGAGGAAGAAGTTGGCGCGTTCGAACTTGTCCCAGAACAGCACGTAGTTCTGCGAGAACTCAAAGTCCTTGAGGCCGAGGTGGGTGCGCGTCGTCGAACGCAGCAGGTTGAGGGAGGAGAAGAGCCAGCAGCGGCCGGACTTCTTCTGAGACGTCACCTTCCAGTCGTCCACCTTGTGGGACACGACCGTGGGTGTGGCGACCACCTTGGCGCGATCGAAGGCGACCGGCTCGACGCCGGCGTGGGCGACGGCGTTGCGTGCGACCGCGCGGGCGGAGTCTGAGGATGCGTGGAGAGAGGCGACAAATTCGTCTGTGATCTCGTGTGCCATAGGACGAGGCGTTCCTTTCAATCGAGAGCCATTCTCTTTAAGAATACGCTTCTCGTAGTGATGCAGACGACTCAACTCCGTTTAGAATGAGTGTTATTCATGTTCAGGCAATGCGAAGGAGCATTAATGGTGGATCGGCGCGCTTCGGGGCGCGAGATCGTTTTACAGGCTGGGGACTACACGGCACGGATCGTCACCGTCGGCGCAGGCCTGGCGGGCTTGCGCTACCGCGGGCATCAACTCGTCGTCCCCCACGGCGTGGGCGAATGCCCTCCTGGCTATCTCGGCAAGGTCCTCATGCCGTGGCCAAACCGCATCGCGGGCGGCTCGTACACATGGAAGGGCACCACCTACGATCTGCCTGTCGACGAACACACTTTCGGCACGTCCCTCCACGGTTTTGTGCCCTTCCAGGAGTGGGAGATTGCCGAGGCCAATGCCTCCTCAGTCATCTTGACGACGCTCATCGCTGCACGCTACTCCTACCCGTGGACGCTTCTTGCGTCCGCGCGTTACAGGTTGGATCCGGACGCGGGCCTCACCGTCGAGTTGTCCGCGACGAACATCGGCGAGGGTACCGCCCCCTACGGCGTCGGCTTCCACCCCTACCTCGCCGTCGACGGGCTACCGGCAGACGAGCTGGAGCTCGAGAATCCCGCCGCCATCATCTACGAGGCGAACGCGTCGATGATCCCGGTAGACGCCCACGACGTGGCCGCCTTCGGGCTAGACTTCCGCTCTCCCGCTCTCATCGGAGAGTCCCGGCTGGACCACGCCTTCGCTGGATTGCCGGAACACGCCTGGACCGTGACGCTACGCGATCCCGCCTCAGGAGTGGGCGTCTCCCTGTCGTCGGATGCGCGCTGGCTGCAGGTCTACTCGGCGGATTACATCGGCCGCATGGGTGTGGCCGTCGAGCCGATGAGCTGCCCGCCGAACGCCTTCAACTCGGGCACGGACGTGGTCGCACTAGGCGCAGGCGAGACCCACACACTCAGCGCAAGGATCTCTGGCTTCCAGAGTTGAAAGCTCCTAGTATGTGCCCGCGGCGGCGCGGATCAGCGTCAGGGCGACCGCCCCGGCCGTGGAGGAACGCAGGACGTTATCTCCCAGCCCGATCATGCGGGCACCGCCGTCCACCAGCTGCGTGGTCTCCTCGGGCCCGATGCCGCCCTCAGGACCAACGATGAGGGCGATGCGCGCAGGCAGTCTCCCGTCCGCACGGGATTGCTGAACCAGGGCGAGAGCGGCCCCGAGCGAATCTGCCGCCTCCTCGTGGCAGACGAAGGCAACCCCGGCCGCCTCCGTCAAGGAGGCGAGCCAGGAGGCGAGCTCGCGACTATCCTTGACGTCCTCAACGACCGGGACGAAGGCGCGGCGGGACTGCTTGGCGGCCGCGCGAGCCACGCTCTCCCACTTCGCGCGCCCCTTCTCGGCCTTCGGCCCCTTCCACTGGACGATGGCGCGCTGCGACGCCCAGGGAATAACCCGGTCGATGCCGATCTCCGTGCAGATTTCGACGGCTGCCTCGTCGCGCCCACCCTTGGCCAGCGCTTGAACGAGGATCACCTCGGGATTCGGGGCGCCCTCGCGGACGAGCTCACGCACGATGAGGGACAGCGAGGACTTATCGCTCCCGCTGACCTCGCACCTCGCACGCAGGCCACACCCATCGACGACATCGACCCACTCCCCGGCGCCGATGCGGCGCACGGAGGCGGCGTGACGCCCCTCGGCACCCGCGAGGGTCGCACTGTCCCCCACTGACAGGGACTCCAGGACCGGGGTCAGATCCTCACCGAGGAAAACGGGCAGCGTCACGGTGCATCACCCCATGAAGGTATCACGGAGCTTGTCAAAGAACGAGGCCTGCTGACGATGCGGCTCCACGCGGACCTCGCCGCGCACCTTCGCCAGCTCCTCGAGCAGCTCGCGCGATTTCTCATCGAGCTTCTTGGGGATCTGGACGTCCACGTGCACGTGCATCGAACCGCGGCCCGAGCGCTGCAGGTGACCCACGCCCAGGCCCTCCAGGATGATGTCGTCGTTGGGCTGGGCGCCCGGGTTGATCGTCACGGTCTTCTTACCGTCAAGGGTCTCCAGCTCGAACTCGGTGCCCAGCGCCGCCGTGGTCATCGGGATCGTGATCCACGTGTGCAGGTCGTCGCCTCGGCGATCGAACACAGGGTGCTTCTTCTCGCGGATCAACAGGTAAAGATCACCGTTCGGGCCACCGCCCTGGCCGACCTCGGCCTCACCACTGACACGGATCTGTGTGCCCTCACTGGCGCCAGCGGGGATGTTGACGTTGAGGGCGCGGCGCGTGCGCACGCGTCCGGCACCCGAGCACTCCGTGCAGGGCGTGGCGATCGTATCACCGTAGCCCTGGCAGGTCGGACACGGCGCCTGCGTCTGCATGCGGCCAAAAAGCGAGTTCTGAATCTGCGTGACGAAGCCCGAGCCATGGCAAGTCGTACACTGCGTCGGCGAGGTGCCCGGCTGACACATCGAGCCGTTGCAGGCTTCGCACTTCACGTAGGTATCGAAGGGCACTTCCTTGGCCGCGCCGAAAGCTGCGTCCTCCAGGGTGATGTCAACGACGACCTGGCGATCCTTACCGCGACGCACGCGCGAGGCCGGACCCGACGCCGACGCGCCGAAGCCACCACTGAACATGGCTTCGAAAATGTCGGAAAAACCGCCGAAGCCCGCACCTGTGCCAGCCCCGCCACGCAGCGCGTCCGCGCCGCCGATGTCGTACATCTGGCGCTTCTCGGGGTCCGACAGCGTCTCGTAGGCGACGGACAGTTCCTTGAAGGCTTCCTCCGAGTCAGCACCCGCGTAGTCGGGGTGCAGCTTACGGGCGAGCTTACGGTAGGCCTTCTTAATCTCGTCCTGGCTGGCGTCACGGGCGACGCCGAGGACCTCGTAGTAGTCTCTCACGCTTGCTCTTTCTTCTCGTGGGGTCATTCGTTCATCGTCATCATGCTCGACGCGCGGCCGAGTTAGCTCTTGGTTTCCTGCGCGAGGTAGCGCGACAGGTAGGCGGCCACGGCTCGTACCGAGCTCATGGTGCGCGCGTAGTCCATCCTCATGGGGCCGACAATGCCCAGGTGGGCGCAACCCCCCTGTTCATCGGCACCCGCCCGGTAGGTTCCGGTGACGACAGCTGCCTCTGCCAGGCCATCGTGGGGGTTTTCCGTACCGATACTTACGTGCACGTCATCACCCGGGTCAGCCTCGGCGAAGAGCCGCATGAGAACGACCTGCTCTTCGAGGGCGTCCAGGACCGGCGCGATGTCGTGGAAGTCGAGCGCTCCCCTCGCCAAGTTCGCGGCGCCCGCGACGACGATCTTCGACTCACTCTGCCCACTGAGGACGTCGGTAAGGGCGGCGCCGATCGCGGCGACCGTCCCGACGAGGTCGGGGCGAGCAGAGGCGGTCGCCGCATCGACACATGCCTGTACGGTCGCTGAGGTGGCGCCGTCGCAGTGGCGCCGCAGGTGCTCACGCGCCTCGTGCAACTGGCCATCATCGAGGGGCGCATGCAGGCTCAACGTGCGCTCCCCAACCTCGCCGTCGGCGGTAATGACGACAATGAGGACGCGGCCCGGCGTCAGATCAATCGCCTCGAAGTGTTTGAGGAGACGCACGCGCGCGCCCGGGTACTGGACGAGGGCCACCTGATGCGTGACCTGCGCGAGGAGTCGAACCGAGCGCTCCACGACATCATCAATGTCGACGGACTCGGACAGGAACGTCTCAAGGGCCTGGCGCTCGGGACCGCTCATGGGCTTGAGTTCGGCGAGCCGGTCGACGAACACTCGGTAGCCGCAGTCGGTCGGCACACGCCCGGCTGACGTGTGAGGCTGGTAGATGAGCCCGGCTTCCTCAAGCACCGCCATGTCGTTGCGGATCGTCGCCGAGGAGACACCGAGCCCCCCGGCGGCAATCGCCTTGGAACCGACGGGCTCGCGGGTGGCCACGTACTGGGTGACGATGGCACGCAGGACGTCAAGGCGGCGGTCCTGTGCACTCGTGCGAGTCATGCCGTCTCCCTCCCTGCTTGGCACTCAAGCTTCCTGAGTGCCAATGCTACCCCCGGTCCTTCGCCAGAGGCGAGCGTAGTGCGCAACGACTCGTGCGCCCTGCGCGAACCTTCACACGGGGCGGTCACCATCACATCGCAGGGCGCCCCTTACTGCGCCCAGGGCACCGTCACGAAGTCGATGAGTTCCTCGACTCTGCCCAGCAACGCGGGTTCGAGGTCGCGATAGGTGCGCACAGTCGACAGGATCCGCTTCCACCCCATCGCAATGTCACGCTGGTCGGCGTGCGCCCACCCGAGGGCATCAAGCGTCCCATGCTTGATATCAATGCCGCGGGGAATATCCGGCCACCGCTCAAGCCCAACACGGGCCGGCTTGACGGCCTGCCAAATGTCAACGAAAGGATGGCCCAGGACGAGAACCGCACCCGGCCAACGAGCTGATACGGCCTCGGCGATGCGAGACTCCTTCGACCCGGGGACCATATGGTCGACGAGAACACCCGCACGCGCAGTATCAGTCGGCCCGAAGATCTCCAAGATCGCTTCGAGATTGTCAACGCCTTCGAGCAGCTGAACGGCAATACCTGCCTCTGCCAGGTCCTCGCCCCACACGTGCTGCACGAGTTCGGCGTCATGACGACCTTCCACCCAGATGCGCGAGCGCTTGGCAACCTTGGGGTCACTTGAGGCGGGGGCGAACGATCCAGAGTTCGTGATACGACGTCCCGACGCATTGACCTGCGTGCCGGACGAGGCCCGGACAGTGGTCGGGCGCGGCGGCAGCGCCTCGATGGGACGACCCTCCAACCAAAAACCGGGGCCGAGAGGGAAGGAACGACGCATTCCTCGCCGATCCTCCAGCTCCACAAGGTGAACACCACCAGACTTTTCCACACGCGTCACGGCACCAACCCAACCGGAGGCAACATCCTCGAGCACCATGCCGATCTCAACATGGACTGCCTGAGAGCGCGGACGCCTCGCCCCCGGCCCATCACGGTGCGGGTCATGGGCGAAAATATTACGGCCGTAGGGATCTGAGCTATTCACCCGGCTTACTCTAGCGGCACAACCGCTCAGTGCAGGCTCACGGCGTGAATGAGCATCGACACGAGCGCGGCCAGAATCCACGAGGACACTGAGCCAATGAGGAATTCCTCAGCCTTCTCCCCCGTCGAATCCTGCGAGATTTCAGGAAAACGGATGACACCCTTGGCGGCAACGACTGCCGCAATCGCGACCTCCGCACCCGCACCGGCGAGAACGATAATGAGGAGACGTTCAAGCGGCCCGATCCAGCGGCCACCACGCAATGCCGTCACTTCATCCTGCTCATCGGTACGACCGGGGACGATAGGCAACGCACCTGAGATAAGAGGAGGCTCGACGGCGTCCGATCCCTCGGGGGCTTCGTCGCCGTCCTCCGACACCGACGCAGGCAGGACGGGTGCATTAATCCACCCGGGGACAGGCTCAGAAGCACGACCGCGCGCACACTGCAGGATCGCTGCAATCAGGTGATTGACCGGACCCGTGACGAGGAAGAGAACGGCAATAATGAGGTCGATCGAACGTCCCGAGCGCAGCGACAGCATCGGAAAGTCCGTTGGATCCATACTCAGGAGCGCGACAAAGCCGATGGATGCCAACGCCCAACGACCAAGCACCCCGCGCGCAGATGAATCAACGAGATCCCACGCACACCACACAATTGCGAGAGTTGCGCCAATGGCATTCGCAAGCGCGCTGACACCAAGGATGAACCACGCGTAGCAGATCACGGCGAGGAGGAGCGTCAGAAAGAGAGAGAGGCGCCGCGACCAGCGTCGCGGGTCGGATGTCAGAAGGACGGTCAGCTCCGAGGCTGCAATGCCTAGGAGAAGCACTTCATGCACGCGCGGCCTCCGCGATGATGAGTGACGACTGGATCAACCCCACCCCCGTACCCCGGGCGAAGTCAGAAACAGCCTGCTGCGAAAGCTTCTCTGCCCGAGCAATCTCCACCTGGGTCTTACCAAGAAGCAGTGCAGCGGTGATACGGCGATGACGCGCAGAGAGCTTGAGGATCGCATGATCACGCAGGCTCAGCAGCGCGTTGATGCAGGTCTGGCAATGGCTCGGGAACGCCGACTCAACGGAGGCATGCGCCATGAACCAGGTGCGAATGAACGGATTCGATGAGTCCTGCACGTCATGCGCACGGTTAATCGCAGCGCGGGCCGCCCACCAAGCGGAGCCATCCTGAAGCTGCGCCGAGTCCGTTCCATGCGAACGCGCCGGAGCCTGACGATGGACACCCGAGGAGAACTCTTCAATTCGCCCCGCACCAATTCCGAAGCGAAGCTGAAGCTGTGGGGGAAGCAGAAGCTGCGCACGCAGCGTCAGAAGAAGCGCATCCTCCAGCGTGTAGGCCACAGCCTGGAATTCGTCACCGACCGTCGGGTAAGGCGCCTGCAAGAGCGCAAGCCCCTCACTCGCGTCCGCAAGGGCAGCCTCATAAATTCCCTGAGCCTCTGCACGATTGGTCAGCGTACGAGAGCCCACGATGTCAGCAATGACAGCGTAACGAAGAGTCACAGTACCACACTTTTCCTTGTATACGGCCCTTCACAAGCTCCCTCATGGAGGAACCCTGCAAATTACTCGGCTTCACATGACACATCTAGGCAAACATATTTCAAACATGATGTCAACAGTATTGCGACGTAATGCCAGCTTGTCACATTGCGCGCGCCAACCGAGTGTCAAACAGTAAACAACCATATCCACACTAGCGCTTGTATTATATCAAATACAAGCTCTATCGCGGCACATGGGATTGCGCAACAATGTTTACCACCTTACGCATATTCCGCTACACAGGCAGTAAATGACCGTTAATAGCCCATGATTTCACGGGTCACGTAGTCCGCGAGGAGACGGCCACGCAGCGTGAGACAAACGCGCCCGGATAGAGCGCAAGCCCCATCGATGAGCCCATCCGCAATGAGCATCGCGATACGCCCACCGGAGGAGCCACGCGTTCCTTCAGGCAGCGACAGACCCGGCAGCCCCTCAATCTCAACGCCCTCGGACATACGCACACCCAGCATGACACGCTCCAGCTCGCGCGCATCCGCGTCGAGAACCTCGCCAGCGTAAGCGGGAGACTGTCCAGCATTCAGACGCCCTGCATAGGCTCCCGGGTTCTTCACGTTCCACCAGCGCATACGCCCCACATGCGAATGTGCTCCCGGCCCAAAGCCCCACCAATCCCAGTCCCGCCAGTAGGCCAAGTTATGGGAGGAGGCGTGGTCATAGAAGGTCGACGGACCTCCCGAAGCGCGGTCCGCCTCGGTGACGCGCGCGAAGTTCGAAATCTCGTACCACGCGTATCCCGCCTGGCCCAGGAGGGCATCGGCTAGCTCATACTTGGCAGCCTCATCGTCCGGATCGGGGGTCGGCAACTCTCCCCGGGCCACCTGTGCTCCCATCTTCGTCCCCTCCTCGACAACAAGCGCGTAGGCGCTGATGTGATCGGGCTCGTACGACAGGGCAGCACGCAAGGATGTTTCCCAGTCCGCCAGGCTCTCCCCAGGGGTTCCGTAGATAAGATCCACCGAGGTCGACAGGCCCGCTCCCTTCGCCCACTCAACGACGAGGGGAACCCGCTCGGGCGTATGCGTGCGATCCAGGGTCGCGAGGATCTTTGGCACGGCCGACTGCATACCAAACGACACTCGAGTAAACCCAGCCTCAGCCAGTTGCGCGAGTCCATCACGCGTCACCGTGTCGGGGTTAGCTTCGAGGGTCACCTCCGCACCCGGCGCAATACCGATGCGTTCACGCAGGCCTGCGAGGATCTCGGTCAACTCATCGACATCCAACATCGTCGGAGTACCGCCACCGAAAAACACCGTCCGCGCCCGGCGCGTCGGAAGCCCAGCCTCGGACATGACCCGAGAGGCCAGAGCAGCCTCGGCAAGAACGGAGGGCGCGTAGTCCCCCACCTGCGCGCCCGGACCGAAACCGACCGTGTACGTGTTGAAGTCGCAATACCCACAGCGCACGCGACAAAAAGGGACGTGCACATACAGGGAGAGGGGACGACTGCGATCCGCCTCGACGAGGCCGGGGTCGAGCGATCCGTCGGCTGGCCAGCGCTCCCCCTCAGGCTGGGCGGGGCTCACCGGCGCGCTCCGCGTCTCACGACGTCAGCCACGGGGACAACGAATGCCGACGACGTCATGGGCATGGCGCCCGGCATCGATACCGCGCGTCTCAAAGTGCGTGACGACACGTCCCTCGAAACGCGGGGCGAATCCCCCACGCTCAGGCTCAGGATCACCCGCATCCGGTCGCTCCCCGGCGTGCGGGTTGTCGAAAAGCTCGCAGGCCTCGATCACGTCTCGCATCTGCCACGCATAGTCGTCCCAGTCGGTGGCCAGGCGCCACGCTCCGTGATCGCGCAACAGGCGTGCCACCTCGAGGGCAAACGAATCGGACACCAGGCGACGCTTACGATGTCGGGCCTTGCGCCACGGATCGGGGAAGAACGTCCAGACCTCGTCCAGGCACGCGTCCCCCAGCATGATGGGAAGGGCCTGAGCAGCATCGGCTTCAATCACGCGGATGTTATCAACACCCGCGTCGACCGCCTTGGACACGAGCTTGGCGATGCCCGGAACCCACACCTCAAGGGCGAGGAAGTCACGCTCGGGATGGGCAGCCGCAGCAGCGACGACCTGTTCGCCCGTGCCCGAGCCAATCTCGAGCGTCACAGGAGCGCTGCGTCCAAACAATTCAGCCAGATCAAGCGTGAAATCCTGCGCGACCGTCGTGTAGCCAACGCCGCGACGCGGCTCGAGCACATAGCGATGCGCATGGGCCTCCCACGTGCGCGCGAGGTTCGCAGGCAGTTCGCGAGTGCGTCGCGTGAAAGACTTCGTGCGGCTCATGAAGACCGTGCCCTCGGGGGCCTCGCCCGGACGGCGATCCGCACTCTGGCCGACGGGAGCGCGGTCCTCCACGGCCTCGTTCATCTGATCCCCGCTCACTTCTTGCCCGTCGGAACGTCGGAGGTCAGCGCAGCGATGAAGGCTTCCTGCGGCACGTCCACACGGCCGATGGACTTCATGCGCTTCTTGCCTTCCTTCTGCTTCTCGAGCAGCTTGCGCT
>ERZ773069.1237-NODE-1237-length-15136-cov-7.331410_pt1 | contig 15136 bp, 10 predicted proteins | sample MGYA00580619_ERZ773069 | MGnify/ENA primary metagenome ERZ773069 (study PRJEB29015, sample SAMEA2738007) | human oral metagenome | biome: human oral; feature: human-associated habitat; material: dental | place: China | collected 2108 ...
CGGCGACGGTCAGGGCGATGGAGGCACTTGCCGGCGAGCCCGGGAGCATGAGCGGGGCGGACATCATGCTGGCTGCGTCGTGCATCGCCAACGGGCAGGGGGCCGTAGCCTGAGACGACGAGCCGGGCCTCTCGCCGTACGACGCCGTGTTCGGGAGGGGCGCATGATGGACGCAGGGCAGCTCGCCCGCGGCCGGCTGGGGTCCGAGTTCTCGGTGCTGGCCCGCACGACGTGCCCCCAGGACTTCGTGTTCTACGGTGGCTGTGGCCGGGGAAAGGCCCACTTGTCGATCGCGCTGGGGATCCTCGCGACGGAGCGCGGCTACAAGGCGCGCTACTTCGAGACGCCGTCGCTGGTGCCGGTGCTCAAGGCCGCGGTGGCGGACGACAGGTTGGAGGTGGTGCCCAGGGACATCGCGAAGGTGGGCCTGCCGATCATCGACGAGTACGGCTGCATGCCGATCGACATCGAGGGCGCGAGGCTGCTCTGCCAGGTAACGTCGGCGACGTACGAGACCAGGAGCATGATCGTCACGACCAACATGGAGTCCGGGAAGTGGGGCACGGTGCCAGGCGACGCGCACCTCGCCACTGCGACCGTCGACAGGATCATGCACCACGGCCGCCTGGTCGAGTTCGGCGGGCAGAGCAGGAGGTTCGAGGAGGCCCTCATGATGGGCAGGTCGGAAGGTTAGGAAGGGAGGAGAACGGCGCCTTTGCCCAAGCCGCTAAACCCGAAAGAAATAAACCGTGAATTCCTAAAAATCTTTCTTGTAAAAAACAGCGAAACGCGGATGCGCTTGAGTTTCCCGAAGGGCGCCTGCAGCCTCTCGGGAAAGCTTTCGCGGCCCTTGCGCGGGGGCGACCGCGGGCGAGTCTTCGCTCCCAAGGCGGGACGGGGTGGGGCGTGCGCGGAGGCTGCCCGTGGGAATGCGGCGATAAGGTTGCCGCGAAGCGTTGCATATCTGGTTACGACTGGGGCGTCTGGCGGGGGAGCGGTGTGCTGGCTGGCTACTTGTCGGCCTCGCTGGTGACGGGATGCTCGTCTGGATGCCGCGCGACGTGCGGCGGCCATGCCCATGAGGTGTGCGGGGTGCTTCGTGCCGTCGTGGCATGCCCGCTGGGCGTGTGGGGCCTCGGCGTCCGCCATGGCGTCGTGTCTGGTGGCGGGGCTAGAAGGCCGCTCTGCCACTACAGCGATTGCCTCGACGGGAGGTTGGCTTGAGTGGCAGTCCTTGCCTTCGGGCTCGGGACGGGGCGTCCTGGCGGGGCATCGCATAAAGAAGACCCGCCAGCGTGCATGCTCGGAAGCAGGGGCCAGGCGGGTTTTACTGGTTACAGTCTATTGCATTTGTCGGACGATCGGGTGGCTTTGAGGTCGCAGTTTGCGACCTCAAAGATGCTGCCTTTTGGTTGTTCTGTCAGTGCATCTTCCTGAGGTTTTCGACCTTCCAGAGCGCCTCGGGGTTGACGGCAGCAGCCTCGGCCATTGCTTCGTCTGGAAAGATGAGCTCCGGTCGGTAGACGCCTTTTGTGAGGCGCTCAAGGTATTCGAGTTCTCCGTCCGTCCTAGGCATGACCCATTCCGCTATGAAGCGCTCGGCGTCCTCCATGAGCCCCTCAAGGGTCGGGCGCTCGGTCGAGGAGCGGAGCATGGGGTAGAGCTGGTCTGCGAGCTCGGGGAGCCTGTCCGTGAAGCGCCGCTCCCTGCCCTCGAACGGCTTCGGGAAGCACGCGGAGAGCGAGGCGTAGTAGAGGGCGAGCTGGTGCGTCCTTTCCTGCTCATCGGGTTCGAGCGACTTGTAGACGCCCCGCAGGTTGGAGACGTCGTAGAGGTCGCGGACCTTCACGCGGTCGAAGAACGCCTTCACCTTGCCGGCGGCGAGCTCGGCGTCCGAGAACGTGCGCACCTTTGCGCCCGGCCTCACGGGTGTCTCGCGCACGACGGGCGGCAGGATGGGCGAACGGTTCATGTAGATGCAGTCGATCTTCACGTGGTCGACTCCCCAGTCCCCGCGGTAGCGCAGCAGGAAGGTTCGTCCCGCATGTCCGCCGGGATGCGCCTCCACCGCATAGCCCAGCGCCTGCGCGACGGCCTCTATGCCCGCCTCGACGCGCGGCCTGTCAGCGAGCATATCCTCGCGCGGGACACTCCCGATGTAGGAGACGTCGAGGTCTACCGAGAGCCTCGGCACGTCGAGCATGAAGAGGTTGATGGCCGTGCCGCCGTGGAGCGCCAGCTTGCCCCTGAGGGCGGGGTGCCGCTCCATCTCGTCCAGAAGGTCGAGCAGGCGCTCGACCTTGTCCACGGTCCTCGGCTCGAACTCGTCGGTGCTCATGGTGTCCATGAGAGGATCTCCTCTTCTGTCTCGGGAAGGTACAGCTTCCAGCGAGGGCTCCAGTCCTCGTTCTCCCTTGACCTCGGGTCGAGCTTGGACGGGCCGCTCCCGAGCCTCGCTTCGAGCGACAGGAGCTTCTCGCTCGCCACGCCCCAGTCAGCTTGCTTTGCTTCGAGGAGCCAGCCCGTGCGGGCGACGACGGCTGCAGGAGCGCTACCGAGGATCTCGAGCAGGGCATCAACGTCGAGGTAGGGAAACGCCGAGCAGGACCGCACAGCCTCCTCAACGCCGCCAACCCTCCCGGGGTATGTGAGGCAGTCGACGAGAGTCTGCTCGCGCGTGGTCACGCCAACCGTCCCATACGACTTTGAGCGCATGGTCTGCGCCTGCGGGTTATCGTCGAGGTTGTACGGGACGTAGCGGACGCCCCCGTACTCGAACGGCGAACGTACCTTCGCGGACCTGAACGAGCACTCGAAGCCGACGTTGTGGGCGACGCCGTGGGCGACGAGGGCGGAGTGGTACGAGATCACGGCCTCGGGGTCGACCGTCCTGGCCACAAGGAACGGGTCGGGTGCCTCGCCGGTAAACCTGCCTGTCTTGGACACGTAGACGCCGCGGCGCACGCGCTCCACCTCGCCGGACTTGACGGCGCGCTGCAGCTGCGTGTGCGCGGCCTCCCTCGACGTTATGGCATAGATGTCCTCTGTCGTGAACGCCTGGTGTGATGCTATGTAGTCTTTGAACTTCATACAGACGAATTATAGTGGAAACGGGTACAAATTGTAACCGTATCCATGCATTATTAGCTGTAAATCAGCGTTATTCATCTGTTCACATCCATCGTGAGACGGCGCGGAAGAGCCAGCGCACGAAGCGCCAGACGAGCCTAAAGACGCCCATGACCCGCCTCCTTCTCCTCTGCGGCGGCGAGCATTGCCTTGAGCTGGTCAACCGAGAAGCTGAGCGCGCGCTTGCGACGCTTGGGCGCGCCGAGGACGTTGTCCATGATGGCGTCGCCGTAGCCGCTCATCTCGGCGTCGAAGCTCTCCTCGACCTTGCTCACGGCGGCGCGCTTGGCCTCCGGATCCACGTCCGCGTATATGTCCAGGGCCATCGACGCGCTCGCGTGCCCCAGGTAGCTCGCCACGGTCCTCACGTCGCAGCCTCCCGCGATCATCATGGTGGCGAAGGTGTGCCTGAGGTCGTGGAAGGTGCACTTGAAGCCGTTCATCTTGCAGAAGGCCGAGAAGTCCTTCCCGAGCTGCGTGGGGTTGTAGGGCCTGCTCTTCTCCTCCTGCGTGCCCAGTATGTAGGGGTCGCCGAAGGGAAGAGCGAACTCGTTGGCGATGCGCACGGCGTCCGCCCGCACCAGGCGCAGCATGTCGAAGGTGCGCCTGGTAAGGGGAATCGTCCTCAGCGAGCTTGAGGTCTTGGGCTCCTTCACGTAGAAGCCGCCGTCGCCGTTCCCCAGGGCATGGCTCACGGTTATGGTGCCGTCGCCGGAGAGGTCGGACCACTTGAGCGCGCAGACCTCGCCGCGCCTCATGCCCGTGGTGAGGGCGAGCTCTATGGCTATGCCCAGGGGCGCAGGCGGCGCGCGCCTCGCAAGCTCCAGCATGCGCGTGCGCTCCTCGCGCGGCAGGGCGTTGATGGGCGTCTTCACGCGCTTGGGCGGCTTGCAGAAGTCGCAGGGGTTCTTGGTGATGAGGTCCTGAGCCATGCCCCACTTGAGCGCCTGCTTGAGCAGGCGGAAGGGCTTTGACACGCTCTTGGGTGCGTAGCCGTCGGCGCTCATGTCGCGCATCCATCCCGACACGTCCTCCACTGAGAGGTCCGCCAGGCGGACATTTCCGATGTAAGAGTCTATCTGGCGCGCCTCGGCGCGGTATCCGCGCACGGTCGAGGGCTCTATAGTGCCCGATTCTTCCTTGTAGACGAGGAACTGATCCATGAACTCGCGCACGCTCATCGAGGAGCCGACGGCCCCTCCCTTGCGTTCGAGCTCAAGGATGAGCGCATCGCGTGCGCGCTCCGCTTGCCGGTGCGTCTTGCCCTCGACCGTGTGGAACGTCCTCACGACCTCGCCCGTCACGGGGTTGGCGTGCGAGAGGACCGCCTCCCATCGGTCGCTGTTTCTCCGTCTCCTCAGGCCACGGCTGGTGTAGGTAAGGTCCTGCATCTCCACTTCCTTCCACTCGGTTTTCGACAGCCGTTTCTGACCGACATTGTGACCGCCAAAGTGACCGCCAAATGACCGCCAAAACGAGGTTGGAGATGCAGAAGAAGCAGATTCCTACAGAACGTTGGAGACGCGAAAAAACGCAAAACGCCTGCTCAGCGCAGTGCGTCCAGACGAGGTAGACGAGGGAGAATTTACCGAACCTCCAGCTTGACTCGCTCATAACCCGGAGGTCGTAGGTTCAAATCCTGCCCCCGCCACAGACAAAGGCCCGGACCCGTCAAGGTCCGGGCCTTTCCCACGCCCCGACGACGCGCTTCTCGTTTGAACTGCCGGATGAATCAGGCTTCTCCTGGTCTAAGAAGATTCCGGCAGCGCTCTTGAACGCGCGAAATTAGATCACGTAATTACTCCTGCTAAATGCTCTATTACTTACTATTATTTCTGTTATGAGTCTCAAGCATTCCGGATCCCAAAGCGTTCGTCGCGATGCCCCTTCGGCTGCGGTTTTGGATGTTTTCGTCGTGTGGCATCCGAACGACTTAGACGGTGCCGATGTTTGTTCCACGCTTTTTGAGCACTATCACTCCGATTCTTTTTCAGGGTTGGCGGGCAGCGCTGTCGAAGTGTATGGCCGCTCGCTCCCTATGCCAGGCGGAAATGGTAATCTTCTTCCGATCGTCACGCCCAATGGAATTATAGGAGAGGGACGATTCTCGGCGCAGTCAGAAAACGCGCCGTTTTGTGTTGTGCTGCCGGTTGTTGGCAGGAATCTCGTACAAGCGTCCTTGGACGTCGGCTCGCCGTGGGCTCGATACCTCGAAAGTGCCGTAAGACTCCGTGAAATGAATGCAGACAAGAAGACACAAACTCTTATTTTGCCTGTTCTTCCTGCTGTTTCGCCCGACTATTCAAATGCTCCCATTGTTGGCCGTCTCATGGGGAGGCAAGGCGTCAACCAGGGATACATTGAGTGTCTTCGAACCTCTAGTGAGGAGTCTTTCCCTGCCGCGAAAGGAGAATTGGCGAGAGATCTCGGGCAGGCAGTTATCCAAGGTCTTCTTCGTGACTCAAAGTTGTCCGATCGTTTGACAATATTCGTTTCACACGCCCGCTCGGACGCTCCTCGCGAAGATCAATTTGGAACGATGCCCACAGGCCCCGTCGCCAAGGTTGAGGCTGTGGCAAAAAAGACGAAACTGGCAACTTTCGTCGATGTTCACGACCTTCAAGCAGGAGTTGATTGGGACAGCGAAATCCGTGAGCGCGCTCGAAGAAGTGCGCTGCTTATGGTGCGAACAGATGCATATGCGAGCCGCGAATGGACGCAGTGGGAAGTTCTCGAGGCGAAGAAAGCGGATATGCCCATCGTCTGTCTAAGTGCGCTTTCCAATGGCGAGCAGCGTGGCTCTTTTCTTCTTGACCATGTCCCAACTGTCGCTTTTCGCGAGTCTGACATTGATAAAACCGATGCTCGGCAAGTGTACGAGGGAGATGCCGTTATTGTCTCTGCGCTCAATCGTCTGGTCGATGAGACTCTCAAGCGTGCTCTTTGGTTTCATCAAGACATTCCTTTCGCTGTCGAATGCGAGAAGGAGGCAGGCTTTGCGCAAGGACGCGAGGTTGGCATCGAAGCGAAAAGAATGAAAAACTCCAATAGCATCGGCTTCGACGCTGCACCCGCCCGTGCTCCCGAGCCTTTGATGCTTACGGCTTTCCTCGCCGAGCACAAGCAAAGATTCCCTGATGACACTCATCTTTGGCTTTTGCATCCCGATCCTCCCCTTCTTCCTCCCGAACACGAGGTCATGGTTGACTTATGCGTTCTTTCGGGGTATGAGAGAAAACACGTTCATCTGCTTACGCCTCGGACTTTCTTCGCTGCCGGGGGCACTCACGGTGATGGAGAACCGACGCTCCACACGCCCAATCTGGCTCTTCAACGTCCGCTCAGCGGCCTTATGCTCGGAATATCCATGGCTAGGAATGAAGACTTGGAGGCCCTGGGGCTGCAACCAGGCCATCTCCAGCTCGCTGTTGCGGAGGTTGCACAGATGGTGCTTTTAGCCGGCGGCGGAATCACCTATGCCGGTGCGCCTGGCACGCATGCTCCCGATCTCGCCACTCCCGTTCTCGACACCGTGAGACGCTATATCGAGACCGCGAAATTGGAGCGGCATCGCCACAATGGGACCAGCGTTGAGAATGTTGAGAGTCTTCACCCTGGTCGAATGTTCGAATTAACCGTCCCGTGCACCAGTGTTCTGACAGCGGACGTTCTTAAGCGGCTGGCAGACGCAGCCGACACGTTCGCTTCCACTGGACGAATTCAGGTTCTTGACGAGCGTGGCATTGCACAAGACGTTACAGAATCGTCGGCGTGGGAGAATCGCACTGCAGAGGAGACTTCGATGGCGTTGACACAAATTCGAAAACGCCTGCCTGAGCACTGCAACGCCAGGCTTGTCATCGGTGGGAAAACCACGCCTCGATCAAGCTTGAATCCGAAAGGTTACTCGGGCCGTCTCCCCGGGATCGTGGAGGAAGCACTTTATGCGGTGAGAGCAGGACAACCTCTTTTTATTGCCGGTGGTTTTGGCGGGGCTGCGGCTGTTCTCGCGAGTTTGCTCAGTCCCGAGGCAAAGCTTCCGATTGCGCGCGAGTCGATTGCCGCGATCGAGGCGAATTCTCAGTACAAATCGGCGATCGACGAGATTCTCGGCAGCTACGACGTCAGTCTTACAGGATTGGAGGAAACCGACAGAGTCAGAATGATGACGACGCAACGCGCTTCTGATCTTGCTGGCCTGATAGTCAAAGGACTCGCGAATCGAGACTGGGGTGCTTCTACGCAGAGCGGTTCTTCGGGAGGGCAGTGCTGATGGAAGAACTGAAGCTGTTTCTCAGTTACGTCGAAGATGACGAAGGAGAACGGATCACAGATCAATTGCATAACGCGCTTTCGGAATTGCATATCGGCTCGGTTATGGCCAAGCACAACATCAATCCAGGTGCGGACTGGGTTGAAACGATACGGAAGCATTTATGCGACAGCATCGCTCTTGTGTGTGTGGCAACCAGCGGCTATTCCAAGAGCGTCTGGGCTCAACAGGAGATTGGGTACGCGCTGGGGCGCAAATTGCCGGTTTTGTGGATCAGATACGCAAAGGATGAGGTGCCGCTCGGTTTTCTGGCTCATCAGCAGGCATTGGAACCAAAAGACGTTGCGAAACCCGCAGGGATAGCCGACGCTGTCCTTCAGTGGCTCGCTTCGAATGGTCAAACTTCTGATTTCATTGCCGACATGCTGATCTTTGCTCTGGAACAGTCGGAGTCTTACGACGATGCGCGTGCGTTAGTGAAGACTTTGGCGACGTTGAAAGGGCTGACGGGCAGTCAATGGAAGCGCGTAGAGGCCGCTGCGTCATTCAATAGACAGGTTGGCAATGCGGTGATCTGGACCAATCGCCATTCCGTCAACCCAGAAGACCAACCATCCGCTGTGGAGTGGTTGAAAACCGAACTTTCTGCGTCTCTTTCGGAAGACTCTTCTGATTAGCAGACATCTTCTTGAAGTCGAAGTCCGTATCGTCTGCGACCTAGTAGGGGATCGAGATGTGGCCATCGTCCATGCCGACTTCCTTACGCAAGCCGCTTGGCAGCAGCAAATCACAGAAAACGTCGCATCTTGGTGAATGCCCTGCCTCAAGGCGACGACGACCTCAACGCCCGATTTGTCGCGGCGGTGAAGAGGCGCTTTCTCCCGGAGCGCGGAGAGGCGCTTTCTACCAGAACGCCGGCGTAGATGCGCAAATCTCGAATGGAGAGGGATCCGAAAGGCAAGCCGAAAGCCTCGGGGCGTAAAAGCTTTGGCTCGGGCGCCGCGCTCGCCGCTGAGGCTTGCGCGGCGCCCGAGGCTTGCCGTTTGCCGGGGTGTATGTTGTACGTCAGGCGAGGCTTGGCGCCCGCTTTGCCCGCCCGTTATATCCTGGCCGCGATGGATGGCGAAACTTCGACGTCGGCCTTTGGTCTCAGGCCAGCGAGGGCTGGAGGCCGAGGCTGCCGACGAGGTGGTCGCGATAGGCCTGCGAAGTGACCTCTTCCAGCCAAGCGCGGGCCGCCGCCAAGCGCTCGTCAAGCCCCAAACGTTCGATGACTTCCTCGTTGTTCTCGCCCTTGTAGAAACGGGCAAGGGCTTCGATCGCCTCTCGAGCCTGCCGTGCGTCGCGGGCCGCCTTGGCGTCCAGACGCTCGGAATACCAGGCCGAGTTCAGAATGTTCTCGCGCTCGAACTGTGCGCGGAACTCCGGGCTCGCCAAATTCCAGCCCTCGCGCGAGACGCCGTCGATCATGATCTCCAGCAGGGCCCGCAGCGGCGGCACGGCCCACTCGATGGAGCCGTCGGCCCGGTAGTGCTCCGCCACAACCTTGTGGGTGGTGACGATGACGTCCACCGAGTCGGCGAAGATCGCCTCGTCCTGCAGCTCGGGGCGCAGCATCTCCTCGGTGAAGACGATGTCGGGATGCAGGAAGATCCGGCCGAAGAAGGTCGAGGCGAATGCCCGGTTCATGCGGTAGCCGAGGCGGGAGGCGTGAACTGTGCGGCCCTCGTATTCGAAGTCCTCGATCTTCTCGAGAAAGCCCCGCTTGACTAGATTGCGGGCGTTGCGCTCCTCGACGCTCATTCGCGAGAAGATTTCGGGGATGAGCAGGGAGATGTCATGCGCCACCTTGACCTTCGGGCCGATGTAGCCGGCGGAGGACAGCCAGCCGTCGTAGCCGCTGAGGGCGTAAGACAGCAGCGCGGCGTTGAGGTCGTATATGGCCGGCAAGGCGTTGAACGGGGCCTTGGTCAGGGCGCCCTCGCTTCCGGCGCCGGTCGTCGAGGGGGACTTCCCGGTCATGGACGAGATGAACTCCATGAACAGCTCGGGAAGCTCCATGTAATGGAGGGGATTATACGCGCACAGCGGCGGCACGCCTTCTTCGGGCGGGTTGTTGCGGCGCCCCGCGGCGACGACGTCGACGCTGTGGCGCAGCGGCTTGTCCAGCGGAACGTCGCGGAAGAGGTGGTTGGACAGATCCGCCAGCGCCACGTCCTTCGGATTGGCGATGTCCGGGCGGACCTGGAGATAGCGCGGATTCTTGGTGGGCACCCCGTTCACCAGGCGCGGGTTCGCCGTGCAAACCCAGTAGGTTTCCTTGGCGGGGTCATCGGCCTTCGGCAGTTTCGCCGCGCGGTTGACCAGGTTTTGCATGGGCTCGGTGAAATGTGACAGCCCGGGGGCGTCCGCGGCCATTGCCCGGGCGTCGTCGGGCGTCAGCGGCTGGAAATTCGAGATGAAGAGGTCGGCGTCGGGGGCGGACATGTCAGATTCGGTCTGCTTGTCGTAGCCGCGCACGATCGCGTCGTCGGGCCGCTGGAAGAGCAGGCTCTCGCAATTGGCCACGAACTTGCGTGAAAGCTCGGAATCCGGCGTCGATTCGAGCCCTCCGGGTGCGACGATCGAGGCGGTGATGTCGTCCTCGGTCTGAACCTTCGCGGCGGGCGAGAAATCCGGACGCAGAGAAAGGAGGCGCCAGGCTCCGTCGTTTTCGAAGCCCACGCGCAGCATGTTGACTTTGATGACTTCGCCGTCCAGTCGCAGCGAATTTCCCTTGCGGCCGTTGATGATTCCCACGGAAAAGTGGCTGCGCCAGTCCTTGCCCCAGCTGGGCTGGTAGAAGCGCTTGACAGTGAAAATAAGCTCCTTGATGTGGTCCGGGATGGATTCGAGGAAGGCGTTGTATTCGTCGGTGTACATAGACGACGGCGTCAGCAGCTTGATCACGCTTCCCAGCGAGCGACGCTCGGAAAGGATCGAGCGGTGATGCTCGCTCTTGTTCGCCGGGTCGACGAAGCGGTCGGCGTAGTTGCCGTCGAGGATTCTCTGGACGGTGTCGAAATCTTCGTCGACGTCGCCGACGTAGGCTTCGCCGAATACGAAGGCGTCGAGGAGAGACTTGGATATCTCTGACTTTCCGCCGCCTGAAACTGTGGCGGGCTTGTGCGCCTGGGTCGACCATGGAGCCGTGCCCACCAGATGCCACTGGGTGGCGTCGCCCTCGCGGTGCTTGGCGTGCACCCGATAGCCTCCGGGTGCCACGTAGGTGTTGCCCACGAGCAGCCGAATCGAGGATTCCCCGCCGTCGGGCCGCGTCCACGCGATCGTCTGGCTGCGCATGGAGTAGCGGGCCCCGCCGGGCACCAGCACCACTGTTGGGTCCTCGACGGCGACGGCCGAGCCGTCCTCGCGCACCTCGAAGCGGCCCGGGTTGCTTTCCACAACGTGTTCAAGGGTCAGGCCCTCGGGCGTGTGGACGTCGGTGAACTCTTGACCCAGGTTGTAGCGCGGGTAGGCGATGGCGCCGCCGGCGTGCTCCTCCTCGACGCAGCCGAAGAGGTTCGCCGAGTAGCCGATCTGTGTTTTCACTTCCTTCTTGCAGTAGCCGAAGTAGTTGTCCGCTACGACGGTGACGATGACGCCGCGCTCGTCCCGCGCCACGCACTTGAATGCCTTGCCTCCGTTGTAAAGCTCGTTCTCGTCTTTCCAGCACTGGCCGTCGCGGCGCTGGCGTTCGGTGGCATCCTCCCACGAGGGCAGGCCCAGCTCCTTCTTGGTCAGCTTCGTCAGATGCGGCGCGAGGACGACGCAGCCGGTATGGCCGGTCCATGACTCCGGCGCGAGCGAGGCGTCGTTCTCGGGAAGATAGGGGTCGCCGCCGTTGCCGAAGATTCCCTCGACGAAGTCGAGATTCGAGACGAGACCGCCCGGGGCGATGAAGCGGATCTCCATCGACCGTTCGGCAGAGAAGCCGGGAACCTCGGGGACGACGATGGGACGCAGCAGCAGCGAGACAAAGCAGCGGGCGGGCTCGGCGCGGGTCGATGCCCACGGCAGGGTCAGCAGGTCGTCCGGCGCGTCGACCGCGTGGGCCAACAGCCGCGCGAAGACGTCACGGTCCACGGCGATCTTGTCATCCGGGATGGGAAGGCCGCCTTCGGCGACGTGGAAGACGCCGGCCGTTGTGCGGCGGTCGTTTCGAGGGTTGTGCAGGACGCCTCCCAGCACTTTGTAGCTCTCGACGTAGTCGGAGACGAAGCTCGTGGAATCCGCCGGGAGCGATAGCGCGCGAGCCAGACCGGGCTGGTCGAGCACGAAAGTGGAGCGCGGCAGCTGGGGAGTTTCGGCGGCGCCTTCCAAGTAGGAGTCGAGGAAGTTCTGGATGCGCTGATCGGCAGCGCAGGGGCGATGCGCCAGGCGGCGAGAAAGCTCGCGCTGGCGCGCCAATATCGGGGACATGAGGCTGTCCGTCTCGCTCTGATCGACCTGTGCCAAAGCGGGAATTCCCAGAAGCTCCAAGCGCAGGGCGATGGCGGAAGCAGTGGCTGCGTCTTTAATCGTCATGATATGAGCCTAGCGAATCCGGGAGCCTCTAACCTGTTACGTTCCGCCTAGAAAGACGAAACGCACGAAGTTCGGACTTCGCCAGGCGGTGCGAAGGCCGGGCGGCGCGGGACGGCGTCGTGAAAGGCCTGCGTCGTAAAGCTTGCGTCGTAAAGCTTGCGTCGTAAAAGGCCGACGTCGCGAAACCGGCTGTGGTGCGGCCCCCCAAGGTTTAGGCTGGTGACATGGACAGTCAATGGCGCCAGCTGGCTCAATGGATCGGGCAATCTAATCGCATCGTCTTCTTCGGCGGCGCCGGGGTCTCGACGGAGTCCGGCATACCGGACTTTCGCGGCGCCAAAGGGTTTTTCCATCAGGATCGTGAAATCCCGATCGAGCGCGTTTTGTCCATCGACTTCTTCGAGACGCACCCGCAAGCGTATTGGGAGTGGTTTGCGCAGGAAAACGCACGCGAGGGAGTCGCGCCGAATGCCGCGCACAAGTTTCTGGCGGAGCTCGAAAAGAGGGGCTCGCTTTCCGCCGTCGTCACGCAGAACATCGACGGGCTGCACCAGTCGGCGGGATCCGAGCGGATTTTCGAACTGCACGGAAATTGGTCGCGCCTGCTGTGCACGGGCTGCGGACGGCGTTTTTCGATCGCCGATTTCGACGAGGCGCGGACGGGAGCGGTTCCCCGCTGCCCTTCGTGCGACTGCGTCGTGCGGCCCGACATCGTCTTTTACGGGGAGATGCTCGGCAGCGGCGTTCTGGAGGGCGCGGTCAGGGCGATCGCCGACGCCGACATGCTGATCGTCGCCGGAACGAGCCTTGTCGTGTATCCTGCCGCCGGCCTCGTCGACTACTACGACGGCGACCGCCTTGTGCTCATGAATGCCACGCCCACCCCATACGACTCGCGGGCGAACCTTGTGATCCGCGAGCCGGTGGGAAAGGTGTTCGCTGAACTCTCCCAAGCGGTCTGACCGCGGCAGTTCGGCCACGGCCCTTGGCCCGATGCCTCCGGCAAGAGTCTGGCTCGCACAAAGCCTTGACGGATCTTAAACTATTCAGTGTGAGCATCGGGCTTGGACCGGTGCGCCGTATCTCAGGAGCCCTCCGCCAAGGCGGAGGGCTCCTCGTTTATTTCTTGGGTTTGCCCAGCTTTTATGGGTACATTGGTCAGCGAAAACGATTTTCTGTTCAAGTTCGTTCGTTTTCCCGTTCAAAAGGAGGCGGTCAACCGTCATGGTCAGCCTCGCAGACATCGCCGCTGCGACAGGGTACTCGAAGGCCACCGTGTCCCGGGTTCTCAAAGGAGACCCCACGTTCACCGTGCGTGAAGAAACGCGCAGGCGCATCCTTCAAGCCGGCAATGAGATGGGGTATTCCGTGCAGGGGCGTCGCGTAGGAATTCCGCAGGACGTGGCCGTCTTGGACAACATCGACCCCGAGCGCGGGCTGCAGGACGCCTATTTCTTTGAGATCCGCGAGGCTCTGAAGGCCAAGGCCGACGAACACAACATGAAGCTCACCCCGTTTCCCGACACGCGTTCTCTCGTGGGCGCGGGCAAGAAATTCGACGGTTTCATCTCCATAGGCCCGGCGCCGCTGGCCGACGACGATTTCACGGCCCTCAGCCAGGAGCTGCCGCATGGCGTGTTCATCGACATCAATCCGGCTCCGGGGCTGTTCCACTCGGTGCGGCCGGATTTGCAGCAAACGGTTCTTGACGGGCTTGACGCGCTGATGGCGGCGGGCCGTCGTCGCATCGCCTTTGTCGGCGGAACGGGCCACATCATGGGCCGGCATTTTTACGACGAGGAGCTTCGCCATTTGGCGTACTCGAACTGGGCGCAGCGTTTGGGCCTCGACGTCGACGGGCTTTCATACGTCGGCGGCGCCTTCACCGTCGAGAACGGCCGCGGCCTGACTGCCCGGCTGATCGCGGAAAACGAGGATCGCATGCCGGATGCGATCCTCGTCGCCGCGGACCCGCTGGCCGTGGGCGCGTTGCAGGCGCTCGACGCCGCAGGCGTCCGAGTGCCTCAAGACGTCGCCGTCGTCTCCATCAACAACCAGGAGGTCTGCCAATACACCTCGCCGACGCTGACCTCGTTCGACATCGACTGCTCGGAGCTGGCGGAGTCTGCCATTCTCCTTCTCTCGGACTCGATCATCGGCCGATACTCCTCCTGCCACCACGTCCTCGTGTCGACGAAGCTCGTGGCTCGCGACAGCTTCGCCCCCGCTGGGTGAAGGCGGGTGCGGCACGGCGCCCTGCCCCAGTAGCCTCGCGGCCGAGCTCCGTGCCGCCGTTTGGCCGCCCGCATCCCGAGGTCGGGCAGACCACCCGGCCTACGCCCGGGGCCGGGGAGTTTAGATAAGCTCCAGATCGACGTCAAGCCGCAGCGGCCGGTCAGCGGCGATGTGGTATTTCTCGTGAACGGGCGACCCCCACGAGTCGTCCCCTCCGACGCCCATCTGCCCCGCGAGGAGTCGCAAATGCGTCAGCGGCGTCCTCGACGGATCGGCCAGCTCCCACTGGTGGGAGGCCTCCTCGATTTGCGCGGAAGAGTAGGGGAGCACAGACACGTTGAGCGTCGATCCATCCGCCGCGTCAAGCGCCGCTCCTTCCGCGTCCGCCGCGTCAAGCGCCGCCCCTTCGGCGTCGGCCGCAGCAAGCGCCGATCCGTCGGCGACATGCTGCCTGACGCGCATTCCGTTTCCGGCGCCGTCCGTGATCTCGGCCCATCGCACGCCCCGGTGGTTCCCCGTCTCCTGGGGGACGAGGTAAGGGGCGTAGTCGCGCGCCGCGGTCGTCTCCCACACGCCGAGGCGGGCGCCCGAGGAACGGTCCGCATAAGTCTCCTCGGGGCCCAAGCCGTAATAGCGCAAATGCCTCAGCTCGCCGGGCAGAGCCCACTCGACGCCGAAGGCGGGAATCGTGGGCGCGTGCGCCTCGCCCGGATAGTCGGCGGTCAGGCGTATGCGCGCGGCCGAGTCGATCGCATAGCGCAGGGTGACCCGGCTCCTGGCCGGCGTAGCGAGTTCGTAGACGTAGGCGACCGCGACGCCCCCTTCGGAGGCGTCGACGGCGACGTTGGGGATATCCTGCCTCGCACCTTTCGCATCCGTCCTCGTGACACCGAAGTGCCCCTCGAATCCCGGCAGGGCAGCGATGAGAGGCGC
>ERZ773069.1238-NODE-1238-length-15121-cov-86.621001_pt1 | contig 15121 bp, 12 predicted proteins | sample MGYA00580619_ERZ773069 | MGnify/ENA primary metagenome ERZ773069 (study PRJEB29015, sample SAMEA2738007) | human oral metagenome | biome: human oral; feature: human-associated habitat; material: dental | place: China | collected 2108 ...
ACTCCGATTGTGCCACCCGCGCCGAGAGCATGTCCCACTGGGGGGCGTCCTCGACAACGGGGGCTGCCTCACGTCGGGACTCGGCCCACGCGGCGGCGAAGAGCTGAGCCCACTTGGCGTAGGCGGCCGAATTGGGGTGGAAGAAGTCCGCCGCGTGGTAGGCGAAGGTGTAGGTCGGCAGGGAGTATTCCTGCGTGAGGGAACGCAGGTCGACCAGGTGCGCGTCGCTGTCGGCGACGGCGGCACCGATGCGGTCGGACATGTCCTGCGCGCGGCTTTCCTGCGGCATGATGCCGAAAGACGGGATGGTGGAAACCAGGGCGTCAGCAGGCAGAGAGGCGAGAACGCGGCGCAGGCGCTCCTCGAACTGTCCGGGTGCCATGTCCTCGGCCATCACATCGTTGCCGCCGATGGTCAACGTCACCAGGTCGGGGCTGTAGGGACCATCCAGGAGGCCCAGGCCGCGCATCTGCGGGATCTGGGTGAGTTCGACAGACTCGATGGTCGCGCCCGACAGGGAGAGGTTGAGCAGCAGGACCTCGCGGTCCAGCTGGGCGTTGATGGCCGAGGCGAGGCGTGCCGGGTAGGACTCGGTGATGCGCGAGGCTCCCATGCCCTGCACGGACGAGTCGCCGAGGGAGACGATGAGGTAGGGACGCTCGCCCTCAGGATGCTCATCACACTCACGGAGGCGATCCAGAGTTGCCAGGTTGTGGTCCTCCCAGGCCTTGCGGTAGTCACCGCGCTGGGAGTCCAAGCGCAGGAGGCGTCCGATCGCCAGGCCACCACCGAAGAGGCTCGCGCCGCCGGCTGCCGCGCCCGCTACCTGCCATGCTCGTTTGCTGATCCCCATCGGAGTATCCTTCCCTCGTTTGTGCTGTCTCTTAGTGTAACGAGGCCGGGGCCGGTGCTTCAAATGCTGAAGCACCGGCCCCTCGGTTTGTCACAGATCGCTCAGCCGAGGCGTCCAGCTGGCGCTCCCGGGAGGGATCGGATGAAGCGCGGAGGCTCCCATCCCCGCTGGGTATAGGCGGCTCCGACAGCTCGCGCCACCCCCTCCACAGCGTGCGCGTCGACGAGCGCGATCACGCTGCCACCGAAGCCACCACCCGTCATGCGAGCACCATGAGCGCCCACCGCACGAGCCGCCTCCACGGCCACATCCAGTTCCTCACAGGACACTTCATAGTCGTCACGCAGCGAGTCATGCGAGTCATTGAGGAGCGCGCCCGCAACCGCCAGACGCGTGTCCTCCAGCGGCCCCTCATCGAGAAGCTCGATAAACGCGCGCGTACGCGCAACCTCGGAGACGACGTGGCGCACACGCGCAGCCAAACGCTCGTTGCCCAGGGCCGCCGTGGCCTCGTCCAGGTCGGTCGCATCCACGAGCTGATCCACCCCCAGGATGCGCGCAGACTCCTCACAGTCCGCGCGGCGCGAGCCGTACTGGCCGTCCGCCAGCGAATGCTTGGCCCGCGTGTCAATGACGAGGAGCTCGAGGCCGACCGCACCCAGGTCAAAGGGAACCTGGCGCGTCGACATGTCGCGACAGTCAAGGGCCAGCGCGTGGCCTTCGCGGCAGCGCAGGGAGGCCGTCTGGTCCAGGCCTCCGGTATTCGCGCCCGCCACCTGGTTTTCCGCGACGCGCGCGGCGTCCACGAGAACCTTGCGCCCCTCGTCGTTGGGGGCATCGATCGTGCCCGCCAGACCCAGCGAGCACACCTCATCGAGGGCAACCGCAGTCGCACACTCAAGCGCAGCGCTCGACGAGAGGCCACCACCCAAGGGCACACACGACCACAGGGCCGCATCAAAACCGGGCAGGGGCCCGTACCCGGCTTGCTCGAGTGCCCACGCGACACCCGCAAGGTACGCGGTCCAGTGATTCGTCACCTCGCCAGGGGTCCCCTTCGGGCCGATCACGTCAAGGTCGAGAACGTCAATCGCCTCGCGCGTCTGCGGCGAAATAAGGCGAATCGTCCGATCCTTGCGTGGTGACAGGGCGAGGTAGGCGCGGTGCGGAAGGGCAATCGGCAGACACGGAGCGCCGTTGTAATCCACGTGCTCCCCGATGATATTGACGCGCCCGGGCGCGCTCCACACGCCCCGAGGCTCATAGTCAAACGCGCCGCGGAAAAGATTTGTGGCCTGCGCTGCCCCTTCATCGGGAGTAGCGGCGTCGGCCCACACGAGATCAGTCACAAGATCCTCCTTCGTTTCTCTGACTCAAAGCTACGTGAACGCCCTCACACCATTCAAACGCTGCGGCCTCATCGCGTACACCCCGGTACAGTGGAGACATAACAACCGCGACACAGGTAGACCCCATGTTCCTCCCCCAACGACTCCCCGGCCAGGAATGGCTCGGCGTCGTCGTCGCGATCCCCGAACCCTGGGTCACCCAGCTCACTGACCTGCGACTACGCCTCGGCGACCTCGCCGGCTCTCGCATCCCCGCGCACATTACGCTGATGCCCCCGACGCCCGTCGCCCGCGACGCGCGAGCCGAGGTCATCGACCACTTGCGCTCCATCGCCTCGCGGCATTCCCCATTCCGCATCACCCTGTCCGGCACGGACTCCTTCCGCCCCGTCTCCAACGTCGCATTCATGACGCTCGCCGAAGGCGCATCCGACTGCACCGACCTTGCCGAGGAAATCCGTTCAGGCCCCCTCGACCACGAAACACGTTTCCCCTATCACCCGCACGTCACACTGGCGCAAGACGTCGACGACATCGCCTTGGACCTCGCCCTCGACATCGGCGCAACTGTCGAGGCCTCGTGGATCGTCCCCGGCTTCCGCCTGGACCGCATCGATCCATCCGGCATCTATTCATCGATGGCGCTCTTCGATTTCGACGCCTCCGGGCACTGACTGCCTGCCAGGCTGTCGCCCGCTCTTTTCACCGCCCGGCCTTTTCACCGCCCACTTTCCGAACGGCACCCGGTCGGCCCGTTCATCGCCCACTGCTGTTCCGGGCGCGCTCTCGTTACTGCGAGTATCCAGCCCAAGCCGCACCATCACCTGCGAGCACCGCCAAGACCCACAGCCCCATCTTCGGGGCACTATCCGGATAGGTTGCGCGCACGCGGATAGGTTATGCACATCCGGATAGGTTATTAAGCTATCCAGATGTTCGTTACCTATCCAGATGTTCGTTACCTATCCGGTTGCTCGTTACCTATCCGGATGTGCACTGACCCCGGAGACCGCCCCCTCATCGACGAGCACGGCAGCCAGGCCCCACCGATGTCGCATGCAATTCCCCCACGACTATTTCAAATCATGAATTCGCATCGTTGGAATTGCAACGTTTTCAGACTTTGTTGAAGCTTCACACAATTGAATTGCATGCGAAATTTTGGGGCTGGTGACGGTGGCGGCTACGGGTGCGCTACATGCACGACAGATGACAAGCGCACCGCATACGCGAAAGGCCGCGGCCGGTCGGGATTCTTCTGTTCCCGGGCCAGCCACGGCCTCGTCGTTAAAACGTCAGATCTCGTAGGTCACCGAGACGGGCGCGTGATCCGAGAAACGCTCCGCATACTCGTCGGCGCGGCCGATCTCGAAGGAGCGTGCACGCTCCCCCAGGGTCGGCGTCGCGTACTGGTAATCGATGCGCCAGCCCGCGTTGTTGACGAAGGCCTGACCGCGCCACGACCACCACGAGTACGGCCCCTGCACGTCGCCGGCCAGATCGCGCACGGTGTCGCGCCACCCCTCGTCCACCCACTGGTTCAGGAAGGCGATCTCCTCGTCGAGGACGCCAGCTCGCTTGTTGTGGTTCGGCTTCCAGTTCTTAATGTCGGCCTCCGAGCGCACGACGTTAAAGTCACCGCACACGAGCGATGAGATTCCCCCGACAGTCTCCTCGGCGAGCAGCTCGGCCATGCGGGCGCCGATACGCGGCAAGTGCGCCATCTTCGCCTCCTGCTTGGGCGTGTCCTTCTCGCCCGAATGGAAGTATGCCGAGACGACACGCACGGGAGTGTCGCCGCCCTCGGGGCGCACGACGGCTTCAAGCCAGCGGCCCGAATCCACGTCCGTCTCAGCGTCGTCGAGGACCAGACGAAGCTCGCCCTCCAAGCTCGCGCGTCCCCTCCGCACGGCCACGCCGACGCCCGCGCGCCCCTTGATGCGGCAGGGAACCCACACACTCTCCCAGACATCGCCCATGATCTCGCGGGAGATCTCCTCCGGCGCGCGCACCTCCTGCATGAGCAGCACATCCGTGTCGCTCCCTTCCAGCCAGTCAAGGAAGCCGCGCTTATGGGCTGCGCGGATGCCGTTCAGGTTCACGGTCGTCACCGTCAGGGTCATCTTTTTCTCCTTACGCGAGTTTTTCTCCAGTCTAGAGGAACGAGGAGGCGCGGCGAGGAATGGATATCCTCACCGCGCCTCCGCGTCGTTCGCGCGCTCACGCCTCGTTTGCCGAGGCCACGCACCGTTTGTCAGTTCGCGCTGACTCCCGCCTGGCGTTCGGCCGCCTCGACGACGTTTGTCACGAGGAGGGCCCGTGTCATCGGGCCGACGCCGCCCGGATTGGGGCTCAGCCAGCTGGCGACCTCATCTACGCCATCCGCGACGTCGCCCATCAGGCGGGCCTTGCCATCCTCGCCCTGCACGCGACTCACGCCAACGTCGAGAACAACAGCGCCAGGAGCCACCATGTCGCGCGTGATGATCCCAGCGGATCCCGCCGCGGCCACGATGACGTCCACTCGACGCACGTGATCAGCCAGGTCGGTCGTGCCCGTGTGACAGACATCAACCGTCGCGTTCACTTCCTTACGCATGAGCAGCAGGCCGATCGAACGCCCCACGGTCACGCCGCGGCCGACAACGCACACGTTCTTGCCGGCCAGATCGATCCCATGGCGTTCCATGAGTTCAATGACCGCGCGCGGCGTGCACGGCAGGGGCGAGTCGATAGGACCCGAGCCCCGCAGCACGAGGCGCCCAAGGTTCATCGGGTGCAGCCCATCCGCGTCCTTCGCGGGGTCGATACGCTCCAGAACGGCGTTCGTGTCGATCCCGCGAGGCAGCGGCAGCTGCACGATGTAGCCCGTGCAGGCAGAGTCCGCGTTGAGCTGATCAATCGCGGCCTCCACCTGTTCCTGCGTGGCGTCGGCAGGCAGGTCCACGCGGATCGACTCAGCGCCGATTTCCGCACAGTCACGGTGCTTACCAGCGACGTAGGCGACGGACCCGGGGTCTTCGCCCACGAGGATCGTGCCGAGGCCCGGGACGACCCCGGCCTCGCGCAGACGATCGACGCGTTCCTTCAGCTCCGCCTTGATCGCGGCAGCCGTCGCCTTTCCATCCAGGACCCCTGCGGGGCCTTCCCAGGGAGCCCTCACGATCAGAGCCCGGCGTAGAGCGGATGCTTGTCCGTCAGCTTCTTGACGCGAGCGCGCAGGGCGTCCACCTCAACGTTGCCGCCGGACGCGCCCTGAGCCAGGGTCGTGCCGATGATGTCCGCAACCTCCGCGAAGTCCTCGGCATCGAAGCCGCGTGTCGCGAGGGCGGGGGTGCCGATGCGCAGGCCCGAGGTGACGGCCGGCGGACGCGGGTCGAAGGGGACGGCGTTGCGGTTGACGGTGATGCCGACCTCGTGCAGGAGATCCTCGGCCTGCTGGCCGTTGAGCTCCGACTCGACGAGGTCAACGAGGACCAGGTGGACGTCGGTGCCGCCGGTGACGAGCTTGATGCCAGCCTTCTTCGCATCGTCCGCACCCAGACGCTCCGCAAGAATCTGCGCACCCTCAAGAGTACGGCGCTGGCGATCCTTGAACTCCTCAGTCTGCGCGACCTTCATGGCGATAGCCTTCGCGGCGATCACATGCATGAGGGGGCCACCCTGCTGGCCGGGGAACACGGCAGTGTTGAGCTTCTTGCCCCACTGCTCGCCGCGCGAGGACAGGATCATGCCGGAACGAGGCCCGCCCAGGGTCTTGTGGACCGTCGTCGTCACGACGTCAGCGAAGGGGACGGGGTTCGGGTGCAGGCCGGCGGCCACAAGGCCGGCGAAGTGAGCCATATCCACCCAGAGGGCGGCGCCAACCTCGTCCGCAATGTCGCGGAAGGCCTGGAAGTCGAGGTGACGCGGGTAGGCGGACCAGCCGGCGATGATCACGCGCGGGTGCTCGGCGAGGGCCGCCTCGCGGACCTTTTCAGGCTCGATGCGCATGGTCGCCCGGTCAACCTCGTAGGCAACAGCCTTGTAGTGCTTGCCCGAGAAGTTCAGACGCATACCGTGGGTCAGGTGACCGCCGTGGGCCAGGGACAGGCCCAGGATCGGGTCACCGACGTTCGCCATCGCCATAAGAGCAGCGGCATTGGCCTGCGCGCCCGCGTGGGGCTGAACGTTCACGTAGTCGCCGCCGAAGACCTGCTTCGCGCGCTCGATGGCGAGGGACTCGGCAACATCCACGAACTCGCAGCCACCGTAGTAACGGCGGCCCGGGTAGCCCTCGGCGTACTTGTTGGTGAGGACCGAGCCCTGCGCCTCAAGGACAGCGCGCGGAACAAAGTTCTCCGAGGCGATCATCTCGAGGGTGTCACGCTGGCGGCCAAGCTCGGAGTCCAGAACGGCCTGAATCTCAGGATCCAGCTGGGCCAGTGTCATGTCATTGAGGGAATCCATGGGGTTCTCCTATTGATCATCCGATGATGGTTGGCAGTGGCCTCTAGCCCAGGCGGGCGGCTATCGATGCCGACGCGTCGCTCCCCGGTGGTGGCCCACCTATTCGCCAGTCACGACACGCTCATCAGTTTATCTCTCGGCGGTTTTCTACGCATTCTGCCAAGGTGTCAGCAAGCTACCAGCCGGTCACGGCGCGTTCCGATCGCACGTACACAACTCGCCGGATGCGCGAAATAACAGCCTTTTTTGCTTGTACTTAACCCTTTGGTTAGCAACCAAGCTAACCATATGGTTAGACTATGGTTAACGCCTAACGTTAACTGAGTTGCAACGGGATTGTTTACTTAGTGAATACCGCAGTCTGGAGCGGTTTTCGCCGCTCTAACCGACATGTGGCATGTGAGTTTGAGGAAGTAGAAGGAAGACGCACAAATGACAACCTTGACGAAGCCCACTGCACGGGCCGCATCGACGGCTCTCACATTCGAGCACGCGTCGGATCTTGCCACCTCCACCGACAACACCATCACACGAATGTGCGACATTTTTGCGGCTCTTTTCGGCATTATCCTGCTGACTCCACTGTGGATCATCGTCGCCGCGATGGTGCGCCTGAACGACGGCGGCCCCGCTTTCTTCACTCAGGAGCGCGTTGGCCTCAACGGCAGGACTTTTACCATGTTGAAGTTCCGCACCATGCGCGTGGATGCCGAAGAGCTCAAGGTCGCCCTCATGGAGGCGAACGAGGCCCACTCCTCGGCCGGAAATTCGATCATGTTCAAAATGGCCAACGATCCGCGTATTACGCGCATCGGAGCCTTCCTGCGCAAGACGTCGATCGACGAGCTGCCCCAGCTGTTCAACGTCCTGCGTGGCGACATGTCCCTCGTGGGCCCGCGCCCCCGCTCCCCAGCGAGGTCGCTCAGTACGAACCCCGCGTGATGGGCAAGTTCGCCGTCCGCCCCGGCCTCGTGGACGCCCCTTTGAGCGGGCCTCAGCGGGAGAAGACGACCGTTCGGTTGCCGTTCATGAGGACGCGCCGCTCCGCGTGAAAGCGGACGGCCTGGGCGAGGACGCGGCGTTCCACATCCTGGCCGAGGGCCACCATGTCGGGCGTGGAGTCGGCGTGGGAGACGCGGGTGACGTCCTGCTCGATGATCGGACCCTCGTCCAGGTCAGCGGTCACGTAATGGGCGGTCGCTCCGATCAGCTTGACGCCGCGCTCGTGGGCCTGCGCGTAGGGGCGCGCACCCTTGAAGGAGGGCAGGAAGGAGTGGTGAATGTTGATGACGCGGCCCTTCATGGCGCGGCAGACCTCGTCGGAGAGGATCTGCATGTAGCGCGCCAGGACGACGAGCTCGACATCCTCGGAGGCGATGAGGTCGAGGAGCTGGCGCTCGGCTTGGGCCTTCGTGTCTTTCGTGACGGGGATGTTGAGGAAGGGGACGCCGTAGAACTGGGCGACGGGCGCCAGGTCCGGGTGGTTGCCGACGACCGCGATCACGTCGATGGGCAAGCCCTGCGTCTGCTGGCGGTACAGGAGGTCGGTCAGGCAGTGGCCTTCGCGCGAGACCATGATGATAGTGCGCAGCTTGCGGCCCAGGTCATCGACGCGGTAGGTGGCGCCGAATTCTTCGGCAACGCGGGCCAGCCCCTCGTCGATCGGGGCGCGGCCCTTCGGAGAGTCGACCTCGACGCGCATGAAGAAGGTACCCGTGTCGGGGTCACCGAACTGCTGAGACTGGATGACGTTGCCGCCGGACTCGCCGATCACGCCGGTCACGGCGTGCACGATGCCGGGGCGGTCCGGGCAGGACAGGGTCACAACAAGCTGCGCGTTTTCAGTCATAGGGGCCAGTCTAGCCAGGTTCGTACCCACGAACGAGGCAGGGGCAGGGTTTGCGGGAGATGCCACGGGGTTGCGGGCTGTTGTTGCGTTGTTGCGGGCGGGACCATGACAGTTTCACGCGCGTTTCACGAGCTCGAAGCCCACACTGCCCCATCGGGACTAGCAGGCGGGTAACAAACGTACTGTCGGAGGCACCTATCATTGACACGTGCAGATTCGAATCGCATCTCCTGACGACCTCGAGTTTATTGAGGGCGCGTATGAGCATGCCCGGGCGTTCATGCAGGCGAATGGGAATGCGACACAGTGGCCTAAGGGGTATCCGGGCCGCATTGACGCTGAAGAAGACATCGCACGCGGACACTGTTTCCTTGTGTCCGACGATGAGGGGCCGCTTGCTGTCTTCACCCTCGCTCCAGGGCCGGACGAAACCTATGCCGAGATCGACGGCGCATGGCATTCCGATGCCGACTACCACGTCATTCACCGCATGGCCGCGGTGCGAGGACAAGGTGTCGCTCGGGCGATCTTCACGTTCGCAGCAGAGCGCGCGGAATACCTACGCTGCGACACACATAAGAACAACGCACCAATGCGGCGCGCACTCGAATCCTTTGGATTCCGCGAGTGCGGCACGATCACTGTAGCCAACGGTACGCAGCGCATCGCCTATGACTGGATCAAAGAGTCACGACACGACAGCACCTCAAGGCCGTAAAGCCCAGTCAGACGCAGATGTGTCCCCCACACTTTCGCATGCAATTCCCCGCCGACACAGATCGACAACACATCAGAAACCGCATGATTCCAACGGCTCGGTTTCAAATTCTGAAACGCTGTCGTGGGAATTGCATGCGATTTCGCGGTACTGCACCCCGTTATGGAGCATTACACCCGATCAGTGGGCATTGCACCCGATCAGAACGGGTGCATCGTCACTGATGAGGTGCACGACCCATCGGCAACAAGCGACAGCGCGGATACACGTCAGGGACAGCTCGGCCCCCGCCAACAGGTCCGACACTACGCACCATTTCACTGACCCGCAGCCGCGCACATAGTCCTCACCAACGCGTAGTAGCCATCAGGCTGCAATGATGCTTGTTTCTAAGTGGTGTTACACCACTTAGCGGGGCATTACACCAGCTCGGAGCTAGTGCAATGCTCCCTAGCTGGTGTCATGCTCCCTCACTGGTGCAGGGCTGCCCGACATAGCTCGGCTGGAATCTCATTGGAGCAGCAATGGGGTAGGCCGCGCCGCGCATGGGCTTGTTACTCAGTGGCATTGCACTACTTAGCGCAGCATTGCACTGGATAGTAAACAGTGCAATGCCTTGCCATCTAGTGCATTGCTGCTGCATCTAATGAATCGCTCCATCACGCGGTACTACCGCAAGTCGCCGAAGCGCTGCGACCGCGCCACACTCACAGAGGAAGCCCCAACAACCCCGCGCGCGGGCACACGCCAAGCCCACGACCGAACACACGGCAACCCCCGCATACATGCGGGCGCGCGCCCGGCCAATCAGCCGGGCGCGCGCCCTTCCCACCAAACGCCGCGAGGGCGGTAGCCTCACTTGATGAAGCCGAGCGCCTTGACGGCGTCGTACTCTTCCTGGAGGGCCTTGATGTTGTGGTCGATTCCAGCGCGGGTCGCGTCGGAGATCTCGAGGCCGTCGACGACCTGCCACTCGCCACCGTCGGAGGTGACGGGGAAGCCGAAGTTCAGGCCTGCGGGGACGCCGTAGTGCGTGCCGTCGGACATGACACCGGCGGTGACCCACTCACCGGCGGGAGTGCCGTGGATCCAGGAGTACATGTGGTCGATCGCGGCGTTGGCAGCGGAGGCGGCCGAAGAAGCGCCACGAGCCTCGATGATGGCGGCGCCGCGCTTGGCGACGGTGGGACGGTAGTAGCTGGACAGCCACTCTTCGTCCACCAGCTCGGTCGCGGGCTTGCCGGCAACCTTCGCGAAGGAGACGTCCGGGTATTGGTCAGCCGAGTGGTTACCCCACACGACGACGTCCTTGATGTCGGCGTTCGCGGCACCGGTCTTGTGGGCGAGCTGCGCGATCGCACGGTTGTGGTCCAGGCGCATCATCGCGGTGAAGCGCGACGCCGGGACATCCGGCGCAGCGTTCTGGGCGATGGTGGCGTTGGTGTTCGCGGGGTTGCCCACGACGAGGACGCGCACGTCATCGGCGGCACCGTCGTTGATGGCCTTGCCCTGGGGGCCGAAGATGCCCGCGTTGGCCTCGAGCAGGTCGGCGCGCTCCATGCCGGCGCGGCGCGGCATGGCACCCACCAGGTAGGCAACGTTGGTGCCCTGGAACGCACGGTTCACGTCGTCGAAGATCTCGACGCCGGCCAAGGTCGGGAACGCGCAGTCGTCGAGCTCCATGGCGGTACCCTCGGCGGCCTTGACGGCCTGCGGGATCTCCAGCAGGTTCAGCTTGACGGGCACGTCCGGGCCGAACAGCTGGCCGGAAGCAATGCGGAACAGGAGAGCGTAGCCGATGTTGCCGGCTGCGCCAGTGACGGTGACGATACGAGGTTCTGCCATGATGTGGCACTCCTTTACAGTCCTATGGGCGTGTGCCCTTCAGTCGCGGGGTTCCCCGCGCTCTGCCTCCTAGGATACGTCGTCCGTCACACTGCGACCCGGGCACCCAGTCCCAAGAAGAGACAGCCGAACAGTGATCTGCAACATACCGAGCGGTCGGGTCTCTCCTCACGGAGCCCATTCAGGACGTACAGTAGGGGCATGTCCGACAACCGCCCCAGCACCTCCCCCAGCGCCGGATCCGCGCAAGAATCGGCCCCCGCCTCGTCCCACGTCGACGAGGCCGTGGCCCACTCCCACGATCACGCGCACTCCCCGGGCAGCGGCCACGGCGCGCACTCGCACGATCACTCCCATTCGTCGGCGTCCGCGACGCGCCTGGGGTGGGCGCTCGCGGTGACGGGGGCGGTCGTCGCGGCGGAGCTGCTCGGCGCCTTCTGGTCGGGCTCCCTGTCCCTGGCGGCGGATGCGGGGCACATGGTCGTGGACGCCTCCGGCCTCGTTATCGCACTGATCGCCGCGCACCTGACACGGCTCCCACGGGATGACAAGCGCACGTGGGGGTGGGCGCGTTCCGAGGTCCTGGCCGCAGCTTTGCAGGCCGGCATGCTGCTGATCATTTGCGCGATGGTCGCATGGGAGGGCGCGTGGCGCCTACTCTCTCCGCCCGAGGTCGAGGCCGGACCCATGCTCCTCGTAGGCATCATCGGCTTGGCCGCCAACGTCGTGTCGCTAGCGATTCTGGCTGGTGGGCGCGACGCGAACCTCAACATGAAGGCGGCGTTCCTGGAGGTCGCGAACGATGCGCTCGGGTCCCTCGCGGTCATCGCCGCGGCCGGTGCCGAGTGGGCCTTCGGGTGGACGCGCGCCGACGCGATCGCCTCACTTCTCATTGCTGCGCTCATGGCGCCGCGCGCGCTCACGCTCCTGCGCCGCTCTGTCGCGATCCTCATGGAGGAGACGCCCGCCAGCGTGGATATGGGCGAACTGCGCACGCACATGATGGGCGTCGACGGCGTCCTCGACGTGCACGACCTGCACGTGGCCGCCGTCTCCTCGCACCTCGTGACCGTCACCGCGCACGTGACCGTCACGCACGAGGCCGACGGTCCCACGCGCGACCGGATCGTCCACGAGCTGGGCGAATGCGCGTGCCACCACTTCCCTATCGCGCACTCCACGTTCCAGCTCGAGTGCCCCGAGCACGCGCGCCACGAGCACATCGAGCACTAAGCTCCCCTGTGCCGCTTGACACGCGGTCAGTGGATTTGTAGGTTGTGACCATGAGCGCAGATGTAGGTTTCACTCCGGGCAAGTTGATTGAGGCTGCCCAGGGGATCGAAGCTGCCGCTGACCCCTTTTCGCAGGCGATTGCTCCGTTGGGAGACGAGGTCACCACAGCTACAGCCGATCTCAACGGGCCCTTTTTGGAACCCCTCATTAATGCTCTCGACACATGGGGTGATTCCCTCAAGGTCCTATTCAACGACTTGGTCAGTCTAGCTGAGGCGCTTGTCGCCGTTGAGTGTAGTTTTGCTGCCTGCGAGGAAGAAATTATCCAATCGCTCTCCCAAGCGGCAAGCCAAGATGCGGCGGGCGGAGACGATCCATCGGAAGGCAGCCTCTACAAAGCTTTAGAAGCCATGGAAGAGCAGGATGCTAATGGAGGAGAAGAATGAGCAGTAATTCATTACTATCTTTCAATGATGCTTCTGCTACAACATTGGCCGAGGTTTTTGACCAAAAAGCAGCATTGGTTCGCGCATTCATTCCCGATGTTCGAGATAGCATCACGAGCGCCGTAGGTGATTGGACAGGCGAATCGCGGACATCGTGCGATGCTGCCATAAAGAGACTTGAAGAACGTGGAGAAGAGCTGGCGGCATTGCTAACATCTGCTTCTCACGCCATGGAACAAATTCGGAACGCTGGCACACACGCAGAAGCTAAAGCGTTTGCATGCATTGATAGCTAAGGGAGCGCCATGACTGAATTCAAAGTTGACCTTGAGGCCATGGCTGCACTCGTGGAATCCTTAAACTCCTTCGAAGAGAAGATGAAGGAATACGATGTCGAGGACTGGGTCCCGAACTCAGGAATGCTCGAAAACCCAGACGTGTGGGACCCGACCAACGCGTTCCAGGACACGTGGGAAAAAGGCCTCGCCGATCTACGAGAAGACATCCGAGCCGCCGGCAGCGCTGTCGGCGGCGCACTCGGCGCGTACGCGGAATACCTGGAGAAGTCGAAAGAACACATGGATACCGTTGAACAAGCAGCACACGCTTTGGGACAGACCCCCGTCGTCGGTTCGGGGGCATGATCTGACGTGGGTGTTGTTGCACAAGGCGCACCAGTATTTAGGATCGGTGGAGATCCCGGCGGCATCTCCACGCGCGCCGCGGTAATGATGGATCGCGCGAACGAGTTCGCGGACATTCACGCAGGCCTATCCTCCTTGACTTCTGACGGCTGGGAAGGCCGCGCCGCGGATCACTTCCGCTACAAATTCAACCTACAGATCAAGGGCTGGTTGGACGCACAGATTGCCTTTTCGGATGCGTCTACGGCATATCAGTCTTATGCATCGACGCTGCTGTCGGCACAGAGCCAGTGCGATGAGATCCGCTCGCGATGGGAGCAAGGCCGAAACGCCGTAGAGCAGGCACAGAACAACAAGGCTGATGCGCGCAGCCAAGCAGCTGCCGAGGGCAGCACACCCGTGTTTGATGCCTCTTGTGACGAGGGGCCTGGCCGTTCGACGATGGCAGCAGCGGAAGATGACTTCCAGACCCTGGTCAATCAGGTCAACGAATCCGGAACTCTCCTGATTAACGCTCTCAACTCGGGCATTTCGAAACTCCCCGAGCGCACGTGGATGGATGCCGTCACGCGAACACTCAAGTCGGTGTATGACGGCTTCGTCGAAGCCACCATTGACTTGGTCAAACTGGCGTGGTTCATCGGGGGACAGGCCGCCCTGTACGATATTGGCCGTTTTATATCCGGCCATATGACTTTGGATGAGTTGCTGACAAAGTGGGTTGAACTGCCTGGCGAGACAGTTGCGGGATTGATCAAAGTATTGTCTGAGAACCCCGGAGCATTCTTCGAGGGATTGGCCAAGGGCCTTTTCGATTACGACACGTTCATCGATGATCCCGGCCGCTGGCTTGGCCACGCACTTCCCGATATTCTCATCACCATTGCCACTGCGGGCACAGGAACCGGCGCAAGTGCAGGTTCGAAGGCCGCGACGGGCGCTTCGAGAGCTTCCCGTATTGGGCGGGCCCTGTTTAAAGAGTTGACGCACATTGCCGACTTGGAAGACATCGCTCACCTCAGCAAACTTGCCTTCAAGAAGCTCAAGAGTGTTGGTATTGATGCAGTAACCAATCTGTCGGATCTCGCTGAGAATGCAGCCGAACGCCTCCGACGACTCAAGGAAGCCGGCCATACCGGGCACCCCCCACTGTTATCGTCCGCGGATAACACCCCGAGCGTGCCCAGCTCTGGTGCGCCCAGCTCCCCATCCCACGGCGCACCCAGCTACGGCACCGGTGGCACGCCTAGCGCTTCCACTAGCCCCTCCTACGGGTCAGGCTCCACACCCAACACGTCCGACACGCCTGCCCCCAGTCACGGCAACGGTGGCTACTCAGGAAATGCGTCGCACGGAGGAGCCAGTGCGGCTGATCCGGACTCTCGATTCGCCCCTCCAGGCCAGCAGAGCAACGGGATGTCCGGCGCGGCCCATTCCGGCGACGCTGGCACCACCGACCCGACTTCGAAGTACGCCCCTCCAACTCACCAGCAAAACGGGACCTCAGGCGCAACCCAGCCCGTTACTACACCGCAGGCATCCGGTGGCGCCGGTAACGCCAGCCACACCTCGCACGGTGGGGCGGATGTCAAGGATTCAGCTCTTCCGCCCACTGATCCGGGCCACCGCTCCAACGGTGTATCCAGTGCGGCCCAGCCCGCCGCGACGCCTCACGCGTCCGCAGCCGGCGATGCCAGCACCGGCGGGCACGCGGCTCCCGCGAACACTGCCCCCA
>ERZ773069.1241-NODE-1241-length-15075-cov-3.023236_pt1 | contig 15075 bp, 13 predicted proteins | sample MGYA00580619_ERZ773069 | MGnify/ENA primary metagenome ERZ773069 (study PRJEB29015, sample SAMEA2738007) | human oral metagenome | biome: human oral; feature: human-associated habitat; material: dental | place: China | collected 2108 ...
GCTGAATGCCATGAACACCGGGCATGACGGCAGTATCTCCACGGGACATGGAAACACCGCTCACGATATGCTTAGAAGAATGGAAACCATGGTTCTGCAAGGGGCGGAACTCCCGCTCAGTTCCATTCGAAACATGATTGCCTCCGCCATCGAAATCATGGTGCATCTCGGAAGAAGCAAAGACCATAAACGACGCGTAATGGAAATCAGCGAAGTGATAGGAGTCGAAAATGGAGAAATACAGCTTAAAAAATTGTATCAATACAATGGGGAAGTTCTGGAAAAACTGTCGGATCTGTCGAGAGAGGAAAAACTCCTCCGTAGATTATAGAAGCTATACGCTCACATGGCAGGAATACTTTACAGAACTCGGAAAAACGCTCGTCCTCCTTTTTTCCCTCTGTTTTGCTTTCTACCGTTCCTTTCTCCTATTCCTTTTCTGCATACCGCCAAGTCTCATTGTGCCTTTTTTCGCACAAAAAATATTACAGAAAAAGCGGCAAGATCTCTTGCTCTTTCAGTTCAAAGAGATGCTTTCCATTCTAAGTTCCTTTTTGAGTGCGGGCTACTCTATCGAAAATGCTTTAACCGCAAGTATTCCCGACCTTTCGCAACTGATTGGCGCTAAAAGCTATATGGTAGAGGAACTGATGCAGATTCAACGAAGCCTTACCATGAACAGGCCCCTGGAAGAATCCCTTTCCGACTTCGCTAACCGCTCCGGGCTGGACGACATCCATAATTTCTCGGAAATATTTCTGGTCGCAAAACGTTCCGGAGGTGAACTCTCTTCCATCATCCAACATAGCAGTTCCATCATTCACGATAAGTTAAGTATACGGGAGGAGATTCTCACTTTAAGTGCGGCAAAACGCTTTGAGCAGAAGATTATGAACTGCATCCCCTTTTTTATCATTCTGTACCTGAATGCTTCCTCTCCGGAATTTTTCCATATCCTCTACGACACGATTCCGGGGAGATGCATCATGAGCTTCGCATTACTAATTTACCTTCTCGCCATCTATCTTGCCCGAAAAATCATCGCCATCCCCATCTAGCTTCCGGAATTTCCGTTTTTTCTCTTTAGGTATCCCTATGAAAAACTCTCTCTTTTCCCTTTATTTCCACAAAATCCGTCATTTCTTTCAGAATACGGAAAAATCACTCCTAAAAAAACAAGCAGGGATTGTAATTCTCTCTTTATGCCTTGCCGCCCTGTGCTTTCTGAATGCACAGGAAGAAAGCCATATTCAGAAAGGCTATATCCTAAAGAGAGAAGACATCGGCGGAGCGGAATACTCTCTTCCGATACAGGTAGAAGGCCTATCTCCGAAGAAAAAGGAAACGCTAGAAGTGACCGTTTCTCCACGCCTTTACAGTAAATCCGAAGCGGATGCCCTTTTCTCAAAACTACACGAACAAGTGGAAAGTATCATTCTCTCCGAAGAAGAAAGTTTAGACGCCGTTAAAACTTCCTTACATCTTCCCACATACTTTCAGAAGGAAAATATAAAAGCTTCCTGGTCTTTTTCTCCTACCGCTCTCTTTAACGGCAAAGAAAAATGGAGCGTAGAGGATCATCTGGAACAAATCCTCTCTTATCGTGCCATCCTGGAAGAAAAAGGGAAAATCCACCACGAAATGCTGAATGAAAAGCAAATATTGGAGGGCGAACTGGAGTTAAAGTTCAGTACCTACATTCATACAGAAAAAGAAAACAAGGAGGATGCCGATTTGGAAAACTATTTCGGCACAACAGACGACTATCTCTACAGCTCTCCCACTTATACTTTCCCCATCCGCATCCTTCCTGAAGAAAAGACTTCTTTGGAAAGCCTTAGGGACGCTCTGCAAAAAAGCATCTTCCTTCTGAATCAAGATAATCGAAGCGCGGAAGAACTCTGTCTCCCCAAAGAAATTCGCGGTCATCAGATTCGATTCAGCGAGAAAAAAAGCAGTAAGTATCTCTATATCCCCTTTCTCGGTCTCTTGATTGCTTTTCTGCTTCCCTTAAAAGAAAAAGAAGAAAAGAAAGAACTTGCAAAGCGAAGAGAAATTTCCTTGACACTGGACTATTCCGAATTGGTTTCGAAATTGGTTGTCTATCTCGGTGCAGGCCTCTCTCTTCGCAATGCCTTCTCGGAAATCAGCAAGCAATACAGCTATCTCCTTGCAAACTGCGGAATAGAAAATCACCCTCTCTATGACGAACTCAGCACCCTCTTAAATCAGCTGAAAAGCAATGTTTCTGAAGGTGAAGCCTATCTTGCTTTTCAAAGAAGAATCGCTTTACGTCCCTATAATAAACTGATTAGTGTCATAGAACAAAACCGAAAAAACGGAAATAAGCACCTCAGGACACAACTGCAAGTGGAGATGGAGGAAGCCTTTGAAACGCGAAAGGCCACTGCAAAAAGGCTCGGAGAAGAAGCCGGAACTAAACTCCTCCTTCCCCTCTTCATGCAACTTTCCATCATCATGTTAATGATTCTTTATCCCGCCATGCAATCCCTGTCCTAGAATGTTACAGTTCCCGTCCGTTATTACGATGGGTAAAGACGAAAAACAACGATTCTTCTCCCATCTTGTAATAAATCCGTTGCCTAAACACAGCATAAAAAGGAGGTTCTTATGTTACGAACAAATCTCTCGTCACTACAGTATCAGTTCGACGCGTTTCTCTTTACCCGTCTGGAAAACTGCAAGAAAAAGAGAAAAGCTTTGCTCACACAAAATGATGCCCTGGGAACTATCGAGATGGTACTGATCATCGTCGTTCTAATCTCTCTCGTCGTTATCTTTAAAGACAGAATTCAAAGGGTCTTAAACGATATTCTAAAGAAGATCGAAACCAACGCTAAAAATATCTAAGTCTTTTCCGTTTCCTATCGCGTGTCCGATACGGTTCCATATCACAAGCGATACTGCTTTCCACCTGAACTTCTGCGAAAAGGAAAAATCATGACAAAAAAATCAAGCCCCGCTTCCATTACGGTATTCCTTTCCCTTAGCTTTGTGCTGATTGCCGCAATGATCCTCACGATTACGGAAGCTGCAAGAACATCCGCACAAAAGTATTATATGCAAACCGCCTTAAACAGCGCCATGGAATCCCTCTTTTCGGAGTTTCATAGGCCTCTTTGGGAAAACTACCGTATTTATGCACTGGAATATAGAGACGAAGCTCTGCTGAAAGAGGAACTGGAAAATTACATACGCCCTTACAAAGAGGCTAGAAATCTGTTCCCCATGCAGGTAGACAAAGACGATTTTTCCTTTTCGAAGAAAGGACTCCTTACGGAAAACAATCATCTTGAAGAAGAGATTCTGGAATATATGCCGTCTCTTCTTGCGAAAGACAGTATTGAATACTTTGGCAGAAAAGAAAATGGAACGGATATCCCCACCCTTTTATCCGAAGTATCCAAAAAAGAAAAAGAAGCGGAGAGCATGCAAAGACTACAGGAAAAGTATGCTTTAAACCATAAAGAAGTAGAATACCTGGAAGACTGCCTAAACGATATAGACCGTTCCTGTAAAGATGCCGTTTCTTTCCACCGTAGAGCGCTCGAGCGACTGGAACAGCACGACGCAAACCTGTTTCTCCACTTTTCCTCCGCTTTAAAAGGAAAACTGCAACAGTTAAAGCACAAAGTGGAGTGCTATGATAAACGCGCAGAGCTTTTAAAAGAAAAGGTGGAAGAACTCCGTTCCGCATTCGAAGCGGAGAAGCCAAATCTGGAAGCGGACGGCATAGCGGCAATCGAAGCACAACTAAAAAGTTATGACGACTATCTAAGCACAGGCGGTAAGATTCGAATAAAAATAGATGCCTTTCCCGCGCAATGTGAAAGTCTCATTCCGACCATTACCGCCATAGAAGAGAGTGTAAAAGAGTTTAACGAGTATGTTCAAAAAGAGCGTGCCCGTCGCAGAAAGGATAAAGAAGATCATACCGGAGGATCTCATGATGAAGAAGATGGATTACAAGAAGAAATTGCAGCCTTTTATGCATCTACAAGTAGCTCCTGGCAGTCTTTCTCTGTACCCGTCTATGGAGAAGGCACAACCAGCATTAACAAAAAGAACAAACGCATCCTTGAACAATTCCGTACACTCGGGAAAAAGAAGCTTCTCGAGCTCCTGCTTCCCGAAGGAAAAGAATGCCCCGATAATACGGAAGCCTACAGCTCTCCGCTTTTTTCCGCAGGTACTTCCGCAAATCCCGTACAGATCGGATTTTTGGGAGAATACAGTCTACGCTACTTCCATTCCTATCATAAAACGGAAACGGGAGATACGATTCCCTACAGCAACGCCCGTGGACTGGAAGTGGAATATCTTCTTCACGGGAAAAAAAGTGATTACGAAAACCTGTCAGCGCAAGTCGCCTCTCTTCTAGCCTTTCGAGAAGCCATGAACTTTATCCATATCATGAGCAGTACGGAAAAACGGCAAGCCGTTGTCGAATTTGTCACAAGCTTCCTTGCCATCAGTGCCAATCCCGTTGTGATTGCCGTTTTTTGCAGCTTTGTCATCGGCATTTGGGCATTTGCCCAGTCTCTTCTGGACGTGAAACACCTCTTAAATGACGAGCGTGTACCTTTAATGCATACTCTGCCCTCCTGGGAAGTTTCCGTTGACCATCTTCTTGATTTTCTGAATCAACTGACTAGCGGTGCGAAGAGCGAAGTGCAAAGCGGTTTATCTTATACAGATTATCTGCGCGCCTCCTTGTTCTCGAAGGGAATCCTTTCCCAAGACAAAATCAACAGCGCCATGCTGTTTCTCATGGAGAAAAACATCCGAACGACGGTAAAAGAGAAAGAGTCTGCCTTCCAAATCAAAAATTGTCTCTACTTTCTATCTACCGATGCAAAGATAAGCTCCCGCCACAGTCTTTATCACCGGGGTTTTCTGGAAATGCTGGGCATCCATCCCGGAAAGGCCCGTTATGAAAACCAGCTTCACTCCGACTACAAATACAAGAATCTCTCTCATTAAAGGAGTTTCTATGAAATCCCATTCCGCTTCTATCACTGTGGAAGCCTCCTTCTCTCTAAGCCTGTTTCTGCTTTCTATGATTATGCTGATGACCCCTCTTCTGATTCTAAACAGAAGCATAAAGATCTCCTGTCTTCTGGAGAAGAACGCAAGATACCTCAGTATGTATAAATATCTCGAGCATTATGGCCTTTCCAAAACAGAACTAAACGACGTTCCTCAGATTGAAACCGTTTTAACGGTTGGAGAAACCGTACTGGAAGATCTCGTTCTTCCCGCAGAACTGGACAGAGACGGAATGTGCGAGCATGGAAATCCCATGTCACAAAAAACGACATCCTTCTGGACCTGGAATACGAAGAATGTATTCCCCTCTCCATACTGAATAAAAAGTCCATTTATCAGGAAATGATTGCCCACCGAAGAGCCTGGATTGGCGTACCGGGTGCGCGTTGGGAGAAAGATGCGGACGAAAAGGAAGGGGAGGAAGAAGAGAAAGTATTCGTCGTGGATGGACCGTCCAAAGTCTACCATAAGAGCAAGGACTGTACTTACATCTCCAACGAATTTATCCGTTCCACCCCGCGAAGAATCGATGGAAGTACGGCAAAGTACGGAGGAAAGTTTAGCCCCTGCAAAGCCTGTAACCCCGGTATAAATGATTCCGTCTGCTACTACACGGAATCCGGAAGACGTTATCATAGCAGCACGGACTGCCCTGCCATGCGTGCTTCCGTCCATGAAATCCCTCTTAGCCAAGCACTGGAAGAAGGGAGACATCCCTGTCCGCGGTGTGGAAACTAACACCGATTGCAGTATCAATTGTGTCAACAAGAGACACCCCTGTTCGCGCTGCGGAAACGAATGAAAAAGGGAATATAAGCGGAGATGTGGATTCGACACCCCTGTTCGCGCTGCGGAAACGAAGCTTTACTCCGGCCGTTTACGGCACTATGAGACGTCCCTGCTTGCATTACGGAAAAAAGTAAACAACTTCAAAAATGATGGAGGTAAAATGCATCCCGTTCTACTCATTGAAACCGCAAAAACCATAATCTATTTTCTTTTCTTTTTTCTCGCCATATTCCGGGATATCCGAAACAAAGCGCTTTCCGAGCGCTTCTTGCTTCTTTTTTTCCTTAGCGGTATCCCTTTTTTTCTCTTCTCTCTATGGAAACATTTCTTTCAAACTCCTTTCCAGTTCTCCCTTCCCTTCCTATATACGTTCTATCCTCTTCTTCTATCTTTGTTTCTCTGCTATTTCTCTAAACGCACAAAAAATGCTCTCGGCATGGGAGACAGTCTCTTCCTTCTCTCCACTTCTCTATATCTGAATTATCGCAGCTTTTTCTTCTTTTTTCTAAGCGGTCTCTTCTGTTCCGGTCTTGTATCCATCTTGTTCTGCCTCTTCCTCATCGGAAAAAAGAAAAGGCGGCGGAACATTGCCTTCCCGTTTCTCCCCTGTTTTCTCCCGGCGGGACTCTATTTTTTATGGCAATTATGCCCTTTAGCAAAATAAGGAAGGAATACCATGCACAGTATTGAAACTACGATTGTACTGTTTGTCAGTTTTGTCTGCATTGTCTTACTCCTGCAAACCACTCTGTTCCTGCACAATACGGTAAAGGAGAGGAGTGAAGCAGCCTACCGCATAGAACTCGACAGCCACCGTCTGGGAAAAAACAAAGAGATTTATAAAGCGGAATTCTATACACGTCTGTTTTCCGTTGTAGAAGACCTCCTCCGTAAAAAAGAAAGGGACAGTGATGGAACAGCATCTTCTTAAGGTCGAAAAAACCGTATCGCACAGCTATCTCTACCTGCATAAAGGAATTTGGAAAGAAGAAAGTCATGAGCAAAGGATCCTGCAACAGTGCCGGATTCCCGGAACACTTCCCTTCCGTCTGATTCAGGAAGAAGAGGAAAATATCTTCCAATACAACTTCTCCTCTTTCGAAAGAATGGTAGATTATTTTTCCGATAATCGAATGCGTCTCCGGCATATTCTCGCCCTTTTCGAGTCAATTCGAGATACTTTCCTAAACTTAGAGGAATATCTGCTTTCTCCCTCCCTTCTGGGACTGCAAACCGAAGAAATCATATACGATCCGGAGAATTGTCGCTTCCTCTTTCCCCTGATTCCTTCCCAGGAAGATTCAGTGGAACACGCCATCGGAGACATCGCGGACTTTATCTTTGACCACGTCGATACGAGCGACGAATCCGCCATCCTTGCCGCCTTCTTCTTGCAGCAAGAGAAGAAAAAAAAGCAGATACAACTAAATCGAATTCTTATGCTTCTTCACGCGCATAAAAAGACGGAAGCGGACACAAGCCCTTCCGACAAAAGGGAAAGCCCTGTTAACCTAAAGCTAACTTCGCACGAAAACGGGCTTTACTCCTCCGCTACGGAAAGAAATAGAGTTACGGAAGAAGTCCACACCAAGATAACGGAGGAGAATTTCCTGTTCCCTAAAGCCGAAGAGTCGACCCCGGAGACCGCTTCCCCATTGGGAACTGAATTTGACTTATCCGGCTTAAAATACGACGACTACATGGAAGCAAACAAAAAGATAGAGGATGAGCAAGAGAAAAGGGCGGATTCCCCTACCCTTTCTCCTCTTCCCGAAAAGAAAGTAAGCAGAAAGAAGCCCCTCTCTAAGCTTTCTTTTCTGAAATCGACTTCTCCGGAATACAAAAAAAGGATAAGTGCTGGAAAAAAGAAACTCTTTCTCTGCCTTATCCTTATGATTCTATTTCCTACAATTCTGTACGCCTGGAAAGGGGCTGCCGTGCTGATAGACTATCTTCCCTTCGTGATTCTCATCGAAGCGGCAATTCTACTTTACGGGCTTTTGGATATCTTTACTTAAAGAAATCCGCTTCATCCGAATTCCCCTCCTCTTCCCCTTGTAAAGATGCCTCGGTTTCCTCTTTTATCTGCGCAAGCTTCTCCATATTCAGGGTATGAATCCCGAAAACAACTCTCTGTTCTTCATCCCCTTCACAGGAACGAATCAGAGTAAAGCGTTTCCATACATACTTCCATTTTTTTCCCTTCACTCTGAAGTAGGAAAGCAGATAGCCTTCTTCCGACTTTTCAAGCCTTTCCCACATCTTGTCCGGATCTAAAAAATCCGTGCAACGGGCACAATCTTCCGAATACACATTCTTCTGTACATAAGAAAGAATATCCTCTGCGAGCCGGTCACTTTCCAACACTCTGTCTTTACCGGTTTTATAGACGGAACGGAAAGAATGATTCTTTAAATCCAGATACAGTACCGCATCATACACAGAATAAATAGGACGAAGCGCCTCATCCAAATCATTGAGTTTCCGGAAAGAGAACGCATCGGAAAGGATATCAATCCGGAGAATAAAAATCGTACTGTCTTTCTTTCCCGCCGCTCTTCTCGCCTGTACTTGACAGTAGTTTCCCTTATAGATAAAATCCATCGTCTCAATACTCAGTGAATCTTTGGCCGCATCCATTGCTTCTCTTATCGTGACAACCAACGCATTTTTTCGACTGTTTAAAACATCCTGAAAAGCGGATACTTTCTCATACCCCAGGGCGGAAAGCACCTGAATATAAGGCTTTGTAAAGTTCAGATGGCGGACTTCCCCTTCTTCCTCTAAAAGCAAAGCCATCGGCAGTGAGGTTTCGAAACCATAAATTGCTGACGTCTCATCCAATTGATCCAGGACAAAAGGAGTCGGGCTAACGATATTGACCAAGCCTACCTTGTCATAAAGATACGTTTCTTCGCTTGTTTCCACTCCATTTTTCCGCACTATGGAAGAAAGCCAGTTCTCCATCGGATCGGGTCTGCCAAAATAATATCCTTGCATCCGTTCACATCCTGCAAGTTTTAGAAAACGATACTGTTCCTCTGTCTCCACCCCTTCGGCAACCGTATGAATCCCGATTTCCTTTGCCATATAGAGGATGGAAGAAATGATAATCAGGGATTTCTTCCCCATATCACTCAAAAAACGCATATCAATTTTAAAGGTATCAAACTCAAAGTCCTTTAAAAGATTCAAGGAAGAATATCCCGAACCGAAATCATCCATCCAGACCTGATACCCCGCATCATGCAGAGAGCGAATCATAAACTTCATGTATTCTTCATTATGCATTACTACGGATTCCGTAATCTCGATATACAGGTTGGACTTGGAAACGCCGTAATGATCCACAATCTCATCCAGTATTTCTATCAGATTTTCCGAATCAAAATCTAAACGTGAAAAATTCAAGGATACAGGGAAGACTTCTTCCCTTTTTACCCTCTTTTCTTGAAGACGCTTACAGACCTCTTCAAATACGTAGAGATCCAAAAGATGTATTTTATTAATGCGTTCCAAAACAGGAATGAAATCTCCCGGATAAATCAAACCATACTTAGGGTCGCTCCATCGTGCAAGAGCCTCCGCACCGCAAACCCGTCCGGATAGTCCGCGGACATTGACCTGCAAATAGACTTTTATCCATTTTTTTGTGATTGCTTCATTGATGTGCTCTTCGATATGCTTCTCTAACTCAAGACGAGAAAGATTGACTCTGCACTGCTGTGGTCGGGAGAATTTGCGAATTCCTTTTTTTTCTCTGTTCCTTGTCCTGTAATGACTCCATCACTTTTCCCTGTCTCTTTCACTTCTCCTCTTTTTCTATCGGCCGCGCCGCTTCGTTAGATAAGCATATCTTTCACAACTTCCGCAGCCAAGAGAAATCCCACTACCGGCGGTACAAACGGAACCGAACCGGGAATCGCCCGCTTTTCCGTACACTTATGTACGGAACCTTTCGGACAGATACAATGTTCCCGACAACTACTTCCCGGTATTTCTAAAGGTTTTAAGGGCTTTTCTTCAGAATACACGACTTTTAACTTCGAAATCCCCCTCTTCTTACACTCTCTCCTCATGACCTTCGCTAGAGGACAGACAGCGGTTTTATAGATATCCGAAACTTTAAATGCGCCGGGATCCAACTTATTTCCCGCTCCCATTGCACTGATAATCGGCACCCGAAGGCGATTGGCCTCCAATATCAAAGAGAGCTTTGCCGTTACCGTGTCTACCGCATCAATGACATAATCATAGATTGAAAAATCAAACTGTGAAGCCGTCTCCGGGAGATAAAAGGAACGAAAAGCCTGTACCTCGCAATGGGGATTGATACTGTGAATCCGTTCTCTCATGATCTCTACTTTCGTCTTACCGATGGTCTCTCTCGTTGCAATCAGCTGCCTATTCAGATTGGTAAGGCACACGACATCATCATCGCAAAGATCGATTCTTCCCACTCCGGAACGGGCAAGCGCTTCCACCGCGTAGCCGCCTACTCCGCCTATTCCGAAGACAATCACCTTCTTCTTTCTGAGTTTCTCCGTTGCATCCTGCCCTAACAGGAGCTCCGTTCTCGAAAACTGATCCAACATCCCCTACTCCATTTCTCCGATATTTCTGAAAACCGACCTACTACTCTCCCGTACTCTGTCTGTCCAAAACGGCTCTGATTCTTCTTCCAAGAAGTAAAGCCAGAAAGACCTTGATGCAATCAGGAAGAATAAATGGAAGAACACCGACAGAAAGTGCTTTCTGAAAATCAAAAGACAGGACTTTCGCAAGCCATACGGTTCCGAAGAGGTAACAAAGTGCAATCCCCAGTAAAAAGAAAAGATACTCTACAACAATATTTTTTGCAAAGCGGGATACAGCAAAGCCTCCTATCCCGCAGAGAAAAATCATACCGATAAGATAGCCGCCGGTCGGGCCGAGTAACTTCCCTATTCCTCCTTCAAACTTGGAAAAGATAGGAAGCCCGACGAGACCGAGGAGCAGATAAACAAGATACGAAATCGTCCCCCGTTTTCCTCCAAGTACGGTAACGGTAAGACAAACCGCAAACGTAGCCAGGGTAACCGGTACCGGACCGATGGGAATGGAAAGAGGAGATAAGACAGACAAAACCGCCGTCATAAGAGCCATCACCACAATCTCCTTCGTTTGCATCTTCATGTTCCTCTCCTCTTTTCTTCTTATCCTTCTACCGTTCTTCTTATCTGTCTTCTTGCATTCTTTTCTTCTTGTTTTCTTCTTGTATTCTTTTCTCTTGCCTTTTTTTTCTGTTCTTCTTATCTATCTTTTATGCGAAACTCTGCCTTCTCCGGATTCTCGGAAAGATAGGTAAATAGCCACTCTCCTTCCCCAAAGAAGGAAACATTTCCGCTTTCTGCCGGAATGAAGAAGCTATTTCCTTTTTCTGCATAGAGTTCCTGCCCTCCTGCTTCCTCCTGCACTTTTCCTTTTCCGTTTAAGAGAATCGCCGAAAGAAAACTCTCTTTTCCGACGCTTTTTATAAGCTTCTCTCCCTCTCTCAGGAAAGCCCTGTCCACGGTAAAGTAAGGACAGCTCGCGAGCCGTCTGTATCCTCCACTTATCTCTGGTCTATTTGCTGCACTTCCGCCGTTCTCCCTCTTCTCTTCGTTCGCTGAATCCCCTTCGTTCAGAGCCCTCTCTTCATCCACTGCACTTCCTCTTCCTGCCGGCTTACAGTGCATGACCTCCAAAGCCTTCGCAATATGCAGTTCTCTCTCCTTCCCGTTATTGTCTTTCCTTCCATAATCATAGACTCGATAAGTAAGGTTTGAATTTTCCTGAATCTCCGCAATAACAATTCCTGCCCCGATGGCATGAACCGTCCCTGCCGGAATGAAGAAAACATCCCCTTTTTCCACCGGAACCTTCTCCAAATAATCCGTTAGATACTGTCCTTCAATCGCTGCCCGGACTTCTTCTTTCCTATATTCCTTTTTGAAGCCAAAGTAAAGGAAGGCCCCTTCTTCTCTCTCAAGAATGAGCCACATCTCCGTCTTTCCGAGCTCTCCTTCCTTCTTTTCGGCGTAAGCGTCATCCGGATGCACCTGAACAGACAAAGGAAGCTTCGCATCAATCAGCTTGATTAGGACCGGAAAGACGGGAAATTTCTCTGCCAGACTCCCGGAAGACTGAGGGTTTTTCCGAAGAAATGCGCGCAGGGAAACCTTTTCGGAAGGTGATAGAACAAGCATACTCTCTCCGTCTTTATGACAGGACAGTACCCAGGCTTCCGCTAAGGGATTCTTCTCTTCCTGAATATGATAATTCTCTCTTAATCGATTGCCCCCCCAAAGATAATCCTTACAGGCAGGTTCCAGCTTGTATACGCCCAATCTTACTCCTTCCCACTTTGTAAAAGTCTACATAAATATATCCCATATAGACCCAAGTAAAGGCTTACTTCCATCCCAACGTTCATCTACCAGGATATCTCTGCAAATGCCTTTATCCTTTTCTTACGGCGTCATGCCGGGACCGTTTTCACTGTCCTCGTCTCCCGCGTAATCCGGTACATCCGGTCCGTTGTCCGGATTCACGCTGCCGCCGGGTCCTATATTACTGTTCTTCGTCGGACTCTCCGCCTTTGCAGGCAACTTTCTTACTCTTGCAATGGCTTTCTCCAACTGCTGACTGAGAGCATGATACTCCTCCGTCCCCTGCAATTCCTGTAAACGCTCGATTGCATCACTAATCAGCCCTTCGGTGTCTCCGTCCCGTACTTCCAGACTTTGCAGTGCAGTAAGGGAAGACAGAAACGCCTCTTTCTTCGCATTTCCCGCAAGCTTCTCCTCTTCTTCCTTCGCCTTGCTTTCCGCAATCGACTCCGCTACCCTGGACTCCTCTTCTTTCTTCTTGATGTAGGCATCGATCTCATCTTTACGTTCTTCTTCAATCTTCAGGAAGTCCTTCTGCTTCGTAAAGAGTTTGTTCTGGTATTCCTCCTTAAACTTCTCGTCCTGAATATCGTTTAGAAGATCCCGCGTATCCGAGAAAAGAGTTCTAGCCGTAAAGATATCCTCTATCTTATTGATTTTCAGCGCTTGATACTTCTGCAAATTCTTTACAACGGTATCTTTCTTGTCCTTCTCTTCTTTCTTCTTCCGAAGCTCTTCTCCCTTTTGCTTTGCTGTAAGAGAGACATAATCCGTAATCCCCGACTTCTCGTCCGCTTCTTTCTTTACCGTGTCCGGTGCTTCCCAGTCTTCCGGACTTAACCCTTCGTGAAGACTGTCCATTACATTCTTCCAGATCTTCCCGGCATAGGTAGCACCGTATACTCCCGGCATCTCGACCGGAATATCGTGTCCGACCCAAACCGCCATACTGTAGTATTTCGTGTATCCGCAGAACCAGGTATCCTTGGAACCGTTACTTGTTCCCGTCTTTCCGGCAGCGGGCATCTTGTTCTTTAACTGTAAGCCTCTTCCGGTACCGTACTCCGTGTTCATCGTTCCTTTTAGGATATCCGTCATAATAAAAGCGGTATCCTCGGAATACACCCGACTTTTCTTCAGCGTACTTTCATCCGCTACCACACCGTCTTTCTCCGATTCAATCTTTACAATACAGCTTTTTCCATCGTACATTCCGCCATTTGCAAGTGTGGAATATCCCTTTGCCATATCCACGATACGAAGACCGTTCGTAAATCCGCCGATGGAAACGGCAAGCGCATTATAATCCTTTACACTGATACCCAGAAAATGCATTTTCTCAAGATAAGAAAGACCATTGGCAATCCCGACATTGTCCAAGACCTGCCAAGCGACTGTATTCAAAGAACGATTCGTCGCTTCTCGAAGCGTTACCTGACCATAGTAATTTCCTCCCGAGTTGGAAGGTCCGTCGTCCCACTTGTGATCATCAATCAGGCTCGCTGCATTAAATACGCCAAGATCCAGTGCCGGCGCATAATCCAGGAGAGGCTTGATGGCGGAACCGGGCTGACGGAAGCTTAGGTATGCACGATTGTACTTATCTTCCGTTCCCCGTCCGCCAATGGTCGCAACCACATAGCCGCTTTTATTGTCCACAATCACTGCCGCACCCTGCATGGAAAACTTCCCGTTTTCCTGTACTTCTTTAAACTTCGAAAGGCTCTTATCCAAAATTTCCTGTGCTTTTGCCTGCACTTCCGGATTCAACGCCGTATGAATCGTATACCCTCCGGCACGAAGCTCTCTGTTGTAATAGGCATACGTCTCTTCATACTGATCCTGATAATTTTCTTTTTCCTCCACATTGGCAAAATGATAGGTAAAAGGAAATTGATTCACTTCCATAAGACGAATCGTTGCGGCATACAAAGCATACGCATTCAAATAGTCCTCATCCGTCGTCTTCTGGCTGTTTCTGGATAAGGTGAGCGACGTATTCACTGCCGTCTGATAATCCTGCTCCGTAAGATACCCCACGGTCTCCATCGACTTCAAGACCTGGTTTCTCTTTTTCAATGCAAGTTCCGGGTGTCTAACCGGTTCATAACGACTGGGCGCATTGGAAATTCCGGCAAGCGTCGCCGCTTCCTCCACTGTGAGATCCTTTGCGGATTTATCAAAGTAATAGTGACTTGCCGCTTCCACTCCATAGCAGTTATTTCCATAGAAATTCGTATTGCAATAAATCTCCATGATATCCGCTTTGGTGTAACGCTTCTCGAGCTCCTGCGCAAGAATCATCTCTACAATCTTTCGAGTATAGGTTCGCTCCGATGTAAGGTAGGTATTCTTCACTACCTGCTGCGTAATCGTAGAACCGCCCTGCGTGATTCTTCCTCTGTTTTTCACAAGCTTTAAAACAGCACGAAGCGTCGCCATATAATCTACTCCATGATGCGTCCGAAACTTCCGGTCTTCCTGTGCAATATAGGCATTTTGCAAATTTGGAGAAATCTGGTCAATCGTAGCATAAACAAAATGCCCCGCATTAATGGTTCCCAGTATATTTCCCTGATAGTCCAGAACCACCGTATCCGAGCGCTTCGTCATGTCTTTCAGATTACTGCTTGCCAGTTTCGCATACGCACCGGTACGGAGCCGGTTTAATTCGGGTCGAATAAAGACAAAGTACCCGACAAGAGTCAACAGCACCAGTAAGACGGCTAAAGAGGCGAAAACCGTCGCAAAAAAACGAAGTATGGACTTCCGTTTTCTCCTTCCTCTACTCTTATTATCCACCCTG
>ERZ773069.1243-NODE-1243-length-15062-cov-10.833811_pt1 | contig 15062 bp, 20 predicted proteins | sample MGYA00580619_ERZ773069 | MGnify/ENA primary metagenome ERZ773069 (study PRJEB29015, sample SAMEA2738007) | human oral metagenome | biome: human oral; feature: human-associated habitat; material: dental | place: China | collected 2108 ...
ATGTAAATAAATTGATAAAGCAGTTTGAACAAATGAAACAAATGATGAAAATGTTTAATAGTGGGGGTATTCCAGGACTTGGTGGAGGATTTATGAAGGGCAGAAGAAGATAGAAATACAATATCAACTAAAATTTTTTATAAAACTGAAAAAAATAAAAAAGGAGAGACACAAATGAAAAAGTTAATTTTAGCATTATTTATTATTTTTGGAACACTATCGTTTTCAGCTTTTGACAAAGTTGTAATTGGAGTTATTAATGACAATTACGAAAGTCCAATAATATCAGGAACAATAAATAGAGGAGGACTTGCAAATCTTCTTTTTGGAATGAAAAAGGACGGAGATTTTGCAAAACAGATGTATCAAAACCTTTCAGGAGCAGATAAAGTTGAGTTTATTATAGAAAAGCACGATGAATCTGCACTTGTAAGTATTTTGAAATTATTTGAAAAAAACAAATACAAAGGACAGATAGAAGTTACTGAAGTAGCGGCATCAGAAAATAAAAATATTCGTCAAATTACTACAAAGAATGGATGGACTTACAATGTGTATCCTTTTGCACGGGAAATAGTAGGAACTGTAAAAATTTCTGGAAGTGATACAACTAAAGCAGAATTTGTAGAAGGATTATTTCAAAATGTAAAATCAAAGGTAAAATAATTTTTAGAAATAAACCAAGAATTTGGATATAATCCGATATTTAAAAATATAACATATCAAAGCAAGTATCATTATACTGGGGATCCTTTTGATAAAGAAAGAAATCCCAAAAAAGATAATGATGGTCATAAAATGAGCGAGGATTTTAACAAGATGCATGAAGAAATAGGAATTATAGATAAACTGCTTGTAAGACCAGAGGGATGGGATAAATAATGAAGGCAGTAAAAATATTATTGACATCAGTATCTATATTTTTAGTTTTAATAATATCATTGATTACAGGATATAATATTAAAAGTAAAATAAAAGAAGCTAAAATAGGAAAAGAACTGTTGAAAGAGATAATAGAAGAAGCAAAAACTAAATACAATTTCACTATGAATAAGAATGATTATGAAATTGAAGTCTTGTATTATACACCAGGTTCTTTTTTCCAAGGAGCTCCTAATTATGGTTTAAAGAAAAAAGGAATATCATACAAATCAAAGTATTTTAAAAAGCTTGAAGAAATATTTTATGAAATAAGAGGTCATAATATTATGGGAGAGAGAAATAGCTTTTTTGGAGATAATGGAGGAACAACAATATTAAAAGTAATAGCAGATTTTGGATTACAACCATATATATTAAATACTCTGATATATGATAAGACGAAAGGAAATAATTTTGAAAAAATAGAGCAGATATTTAAAAAATATGAGGGGAAAATTACTTATCAAATAAAAAGTAATGTTTGGGAATGTGGAGGTATAGAAAGCCAGTTTGAACAATTTTATAATCTAAACTATGTAAATAATATAAACTGTAGAAAAAAATCTGAAGGTTATGAGTACTACAATACTTATAATTCAGAAGTGATGGAAGAATATGAGAAAAAATATAAAAAATATTTTAGTACCCCAAGAAGTCTTGAAACAATAAACTGGGAAGAATATATTAAAATACATGAAATATATCCGATAATAGAGTTTTATTTTGATGGAACAAAAGAAGAAAAGGAAAAGCTACAAAAAGAGATAGAACCTTATTATAATAAGAAGATACTGGATATAATAATTTATTAAATCTCACAAGAAAATAACTTAAGATTTAAAGTTAAAGATTGACTCAAATTTCTTGTACTAACCATATAAGAAATTTGAGTTTTCTGATAACTATCTGCAATATTTCATAGTAAATCAGCTTTAGTAATAATCTAAGGCTGTTTTGCTATAGAAGAAATTGTATGATGAGATATACTATTTTACATATGCAAAACGAAGAACTTTCAGGATTAGATATATTGAATTATATAGATTTGTGATTAGTCGATAATACTAAAAGGAGCAGTGAAATAAAATGAAAAAAATAGGCTTTATTTTATTACTTTTTATAGGTTTTAACTTAATTTTGGTGTCTCCGATGATTTTTTTAGCAATATTCAGTGCAATATATGAACATAAGGAAGCAAATTCAGGAGAAATAAGGGAGAAAAAAGCAGAAGAATACTTAAATCAGGTTTCTGATATGCTGGAAAGAGAGTTTAATGTGGTAATAGACAGAAATTTGTATAAGGTCGAGTATGTTCCAATGCAAGGAAATAATTTCTATGTACCACAAACTTATGTCATGGGAAAAAACGAAGGATTTATAGTGTATAAATCTAACTATCTGTATTCAAATAATCCAGAAATGGAAAAAGTTCTTATAACTGAAAATGATGCAAGTTTTTTGACAAGTAATGAAAAGGATTATTATAAAGAACTTAGGCTATCGTTATTTCTTGCGATACTAGATAGATTAGGATTTAGAGAATATGTGCTAAATAATCTTTTATATGATGAGTCAAAAGGAAATAATTTCCTTGAAATCGAAAAAATTTTTGATGAATATAAAAAAGGGAAAATATACAGAGAAGTTGGATGGTATAATCAGAATAACCAATATGCAGGAGAATTAAAGATGTTTTATGGAAAAGAAAAAGATATGAAATATGACAATGCTTTCAGTGGTTTTTTAGTTTATAAAAAAGCAAATGAGAAAGAAGGGTATTTTAATTCATATATAGAGCATTTTATAAAATATTTTGATAAAAAAGTACAATTTGAAAAAATAAACTGGTATGAATTTAAAAAATACAATCAACTTCGTCCTGTAATAATTTTTAATTTTGAAAATTCAGAAAAACGAGATTTGGAAAAAATAAGAGATAAAATAAAAAAATATTATAATCAGGAAGAAGTTATAATAGTTTTGACAGGCTATAATAGAGAAATTGATGATCCATATGGAATATGGTAATTACAAGAAGGAGAAAGCTGTACATGATAAAAACGAAATTATCAGTTATAATTCTTATTGCAGGAGCATTCTTGCTGTCTCGTGGAAATAAACATTCAAAAGATACATCAAGTAATTCTTCAGAAAAAGCATAATAAAGGAAGATGAACTTAAAATTTTAATTATTTTGTTTACCATATTTTTTTTGTTTTATCATATATTCATTTTTTTGATAGTTTTTTAAAAGAAAAAAATAAAATATACCTATAAATACTTGATTTTGAAGAAATGTGAAAAATTATACTTAACTAGAAAAATATTAAAATAATTTAAAAAAATAGTTGCAAAAAACGAAAAAAATGATTATAATAGAAGCATAGTTAAAAGATAGTTTGATTGTCAAATATAAGGTTAGTAAATTAGTTAGTAAAAAGTAAATAATTTTATAGATTCAGATGGAAAGGAAGTATTTATGAGAAAGGCGATTTTAGTAACAAGTTTTGGTACATCGCATAAGGATACAAGAGAAAAATGTCTTGACTCGATTCAAAAAGAAGTGGAAGCAAAATATGGAACTGAAAATGTGGAAAGAGCCTACACTTCAGGAGTTATAAGACGAATAGTGGAAAGAAAAGAAGGTATCCACATATTTGATCAGGAGGAAGGGTTAGAAGCTTTAAAAAATAAAGGATATGATGAGATTATTACAATGTCTTTACATATTCTAGATGGAATTGAGTATTCAAAACTTAATAACAAGTATGGAAAAATTTCAAAACCACTTTTAGCAACTGATGAAGACTTTAAAAAAGTTGTGAGCAATGAAGAATTTAACAATCTTGAAGGAAACGATGCCATTGTATTTATGGGTCATGGATCTGAAAGTGCCGCAGACAGTACATATCAACGGCTTCAAGAGGAATATGAGAAAGCTGGAAAAGATAATATTTTTGTGGCAACTGTTGAAGGAAAAGTGACGATTGAAGATGTTATCCAAAAGTTAAAAGGAAGAGGATTTAAGAAAATACTGTTAAAGCCGTTTATGATAGTGGCAGGAGATCATGCCAAAAATGATATGGCTTCTGATGAGGACGATTCATGGAAAACTGTTCTTGAGAATGAAGGATATGAAGTAACACCTTTATTAAAAGGAATGGGAGAATATGAATTTATTCGTAAAATGTTTATGGATAAATTAGAAGAAGTTTATTAATATAGCAAAAGAATAATTTTAAATTTATAATTTTATAGGTGTTGTAGAACTTAATAAGGAAACCAGTTAGAATCTGGTACAGCCACCTCTACTGTGATACTGACGAAAGTATTGAAAACCACTGGAATATTATTATATTTTGGGAAGGATACGAGTAGGATGAAGTTAGTCAGGAGACTTGCCTATATTAAAAAATTTTATTTTTCGGGAAGGGAAAAATTTAATATATAAAAACTATTGTAAATCTGCATAAATGCTATTCATCTGTTTTAATATATAAAATTTAGTTCAACTTTCGAAGTTGAATTTTTTTAAAAAAATTATAAAATATAATTTAAATTTCTTTATTTAGTAAATTGGTAAATCAAAAAAAGTATAACGATTTTAATAAAAATTCTTATTTTTAAAGGAGGAAGTGATAAATATCACGAATTTAGAGTAATGATGAAAAATAAAAAAATAGCAAAATATGCTACACAAATATTAATTGTACTTTTTGGAATAAGTTTTTTTACTTTCTGTCTTATGTATATTTCGCCGGGAGACCCTGCACAAGTAATGCTAACAGAATGCGGACATATTCCGACGCCTGAACTTTTGGCTCAAACAAGGGCGGAACTTGGGCTTAATCAGCCTTTCTATATTCAATACTGGAAATGGCTGTTTGGAGTACTGCAAGGAAACTTTGGAAAGTCATATTCATTAAGAATACCTGTAATTCAGAAAATTGCTCAGGCATTCATGCCTACATTGTCATTATCTTTTCTGTCACTTTTTATGATGTGTGCAATGTCAATACCGCTTGGAATACTTGCGGCAGTAAAAGAAAACAAATGGCAAGATTATTTGATAAGAATGATAACATTTATGGGAATGTCTGTACCTAGTTTCTGGCTAGGGCTAGTATTTTTGAGTATTTTTGGAGTGCAACTAGGATTGGTATCAGTTTCAGGCGGAAATGCTGATTTTGGTTCAATGATTTTACCTGCATTTACAATAGCGATAGCAATGTCAGCTAAATATATACGTCAAATAAGACACATATTCCTTGAAGAACTTGGAAAAGGTTATGTTACAGGGGCTAGAATGAGGGGAATAAAAGAACGTGATATTTTGTGGAAACATGTATTGCCTAATGCAATGCTGCCTATAATAACACTTCTAGGACTTTCATTAGGAAGCCTTCTGGGAGGAACTGCAGTTGTAGAAATAGTTTATAACTGGCCAGGAATGGGAAGAATGGCAGTAGCTGCTATAAAATCACAGGATTATCCATTAGTTCAATCTTATGTTCTTATAATTGCATTTTTATATTTACTAGTAAATATTACAGTTGATATTTCATACAAATATTTGGATGCGAGAGTTGAGGAGGTAATTTAGATTTGAATAAATTGAAAAAATTAAAATTTATAGGAAAAGATACTCAGCTGAAAATATTTTTGGTATTGGCTATTATTGTGGTATTAATCGCAATTTTTGCACCAGTTATAGTTCCAAAGGATCCTTTTAAACAATTAGGACCAAGTTTACAGAGGCCATCAAATCGGTTTATTTTGGGAACCGATCATCTTGGAAGAGATTTATTTTCAAGAATTATATATGGCTCAAGATATTCTATATTTATGACTTTAACGTTAATGTTTGTAATATTTGCAGTAGGAACGATATTAGGAGTAATCGCAGGATATTTTGGTGGAGTTGTGGATACAGTCATAATGAGAATTGGAGATATGATGATTGCGTTTCCTGGACTTATTCTTGCTATAGCAATAGCAGGACTTTTGAATCCAAGCGTTAAAAATTCGATTATTGCAATAGCTGCAGTTACTTGGACAAAATATGCAAGGCTTGCAAGAAGTATGGTACTGAAAATAAAGCAGGAACTTTATGTAGAAGCTGCAAAAATAACAGGAAGTAAGGATTATTCAATAATATTTAAATACATAATTCCAAATATGATTACAACAATGATAGTAACAGCAGTTTCGGATATGGGAACACTAATGCTGGAAATAGCTGCACTTTCATTTTTAGGATTTGGGGCACAGCCACCAACTCCAGAATGGGGAGCAATGTTAAATGAAGGAAGATCAGCACTTAGTAGAGCACCGTGGGTAATGCTGTATCCGGGATTAGCAATAGTAGTAGTTGTAGTTATATTCAATATGCTAGGAGATTCAGTAAGAGATATAGTTGATATAAAAAATGAGTAATTTATAAAAAATATGGTAACAAAAAATAAAATATATAGGGAGAAAAAAATGTTAAAAAATCGTAAAAGTAAATTTTTAATTTTAATTTTAGCAGTATTAATGCTGCTTGTAGCATGTGGTGGAAAAGGCAGTTCTACAAAAAGTAAGACTAATCCAGATGAACTTGTAGTAGGAGTAACTTCGTTTGCAGATACGCTTGAGCCTACAGATACGTATTTTAGCTGGGTTGTAACTCGTTATGGTGTTGGAGAGAACTTGACAATTTTTGATGAAAAGGGTAACTTGCAGCCATTGCTTGCTGAAAGCTGGAAATTAAGTAATGATAAATTAGAGTGGACTTTTAAAATAAGAGATGGAGTAACTTTCTCAAATGGACATCCATTGACAGCAGAAGCAGTAAAAAAATCAATAGAAAGAGTATTTGCTAAAAATAAAAGAGCAGAATCATTCTTTAAATATGCTTCAATAGAAGCTAGTGGACAAGAATTGAAAATAAAAACAAAAGAGCCTGTAGCAATATTGCCTGAATCATTGGCAGATCCATTATTCTTAATAGTTGATACATCAGTTAATACAGATGAATTTGCTCAAAAAGGACCAATATCAACAGGACCGTTTATTGTTCAAGAATTTAAGCCTGGTGAACAGACAGTTGTTGTAAGAAATGAAAAGTATTGGAATGGAAAAGCAAAATTGGCAAAAGTAACATTTAAAGATATAAATGATCAAAATACAAGAGCATTATCGTTAAAATCAGGAGAAATTGATGTAGCGTACAACTTGAAAGTTACTAATAAGGCTGATTTTGAAGGGGATAAAAATATTGTAATAAATGAATTGAAATCGCTTAGATCAACTTATGCTTTTATGAACCAAACTAAAGGACTTAAAGATAAAGTATTAAGAGAAGCAATAATAAGAGGTGCAAATAGAGAAAACTATACACAAAACTTATTACAAGGTGGAGCAACTCCAGGAAAAGCACCAGTACCTCCAACATTGGACTACGGATTTAATGAATTAAAGGATGAAAATGCGTATAATCCAGAAAGTGCTAAAAAAATACTGGCAGATGCTGGATACAAAGATAGAGATGGAGATGGGTATTTGGAACGTCCTGACGGATCAAAACTTGACTTAAACTTTGTAATTTATACAAGTAGAGAAGAATTGGGAATTTATGCTCAGGCATTTCAGACAGATATGAAGGAAATTGGAATCAAAGTAACATTAAAGCCTGTGAGTTATGAAACAGTTTTGAGTATGAGAGACGATTCAAACTTTGATATGTTAATTTGGAACGTACTTGCTGCAAATACTGGAGATCCTGAAAAATACTTGCATGAAAACTGGTACAGCAAAGCAGAAACAAACAAAACAGGTTATTCAAACCCTGAAGTTGATAAAATGCTTGATGAATTATCAAAAGAATTTGACAAAGCTAAGAGAAAAGATCTTGTTGTAAAAATACAGCAGTTAATAATGAACGATGCGGCGACATTATTCTTTGGATATGAAACTACATTCCTTTACAGCAACAAAGCAGTAACAGGGCTTAAAATGTATCCAATGGATTACTACTGGATAACAAAAGATGTAGCAAAAGTTAATTAAGGAGAATTTATGTTGGAGATAAAAGATTTGACAATTCAGTATGGAGATAAGGATCCAGTAGTTGAAAATTTTTCTCTTTCATTGAAAAAAGGTGAAATAATAACAATAGTTGGAGAAAGCGGTAGTGGAAAATCTACCGTTCTTTCTTCTATTTTGGGGCTATTGCCAAATGGAGGAAAAATAATATCAGGCGATATAATTTATAATGGAGAGTCAATGCTAAATAAAAGCCTTAATCAATGGAGGGAACTGCGAGGGACTGAAATAACAATGATTTCACAGGATTCAGGAGGAACTCTTAATCCAATAAGAAAAATAGGAAAACAGTTTGTTGAATACATTCAGACACATTCCAAAATATCAACAAAAGAAGCTGAAGAAAAAGCAAAAGATATGTTTTCCAAAGTAAACTTGCCAGATCCTGAAATCATTATGAAAAGCTACCCACACCAATTGTCAGGTGGAATGAAACAGCGTGTAGGAATAGCAATGGCACTAACTTTCCATCCAAAAATTATTCTGGCAGATGAGCCTACAAGTGCATTAGATGTTATAACACAGGCTCAAATAGTGAAGGAAATAATGGATCTCAGAAAAAAATTTGACACTTCTATCATAATGGTAACTCATAATCTTGGAGTTGCTGCATATATTTCAGATAAAATAATTGTTATGCAGAATGGAAAAATCGTTGATGCAGGTAATAAAAATGAAGTTATAGAAAATCCAAAAAGTGAATATACTAAAAAATTGCTAGAAGCTGTGCCTGAAATTGGAGGTGAAAGACTTGTCTAATATTAATGATGTAATTCTTGAAACAAAAAACCTTACAAAAATTTATGAAAAATCAAATGATAAAAAAGTAGTGGCTTGTAACAACGTAAATTTGAAAATTCATAAAGGAAAAACTTTGGGGATTGTTGGAGAATCAGGATCAGGAAAAACAACACTTGTAAATATGCTTATGGATTTGGAAAAGCCAACTTCTGGAGAGATTTTGTATCATGGAAGGGATATAAGCAAGTTTACAAAACAGGAAGTGTGGGAAAATAGACAAAATATCCAGATAGTCTTTCAAGATCCATGGTCAGCTTTCAATCCAAAAATGAACGTTATGCAAATCCTCACAGAGCCATTAATGAACTACGGGAGACTAAAAAGATCAGAAAGAAAGCAAAAAGCTATAGAACTTCTTAAAATGGTTGACTTGCCTGAAGAATTCGTAACAAAGTATCCACAAAATATGAGTGGTGGGCAAAGACAAAGGCTTGGAATCGCAAGAGCAATTTCGCTTGAGCCAGAGATACTTATATGCGACGAGGCAACTTCCGCGCTTGATGTTTCTATTCAAAAAAATATAGTGGAACTTCTTGTAAAGCTACAAAAAGAAAAAAACATAACAATGATTTTTATATGCCATGACATTGCATTAATAGAATCTTTTGCACACGAAATCGTAGTAATGTATCACGGAGATGTGGTGGAAGTAATAGAAGGCGGACAAATTTCTGAAAAAGCAAAACATCCATATACAAAGTCGTTATTGAGCGCAATTTTTCCTGTACGTGGGGAAATAGTGGAAGTTAAGTAGGTTTACTGTTATTTATATAACAAAAGTTTTATTTCTTATAATTTTTATGCTATAATTGTTATATATATATTTATGTATAGGGGTGATAAAAATGAGTAAAACAACTTATGCATTTAAATTAGACGATGATTTAAAATTTGATTTGGAAAATGTATGCGAAGAATTGGGAATAACACTACCTGTTTTTTTTACAATGGCAGCTAAAAAATTGGTTAGAGAGAGAAAACTGGAAATTGACTTGTCAGAAAAAGATGATTATTTCTACAGTGAAGAAAATATTACAAGACTTCTAAAAGCAAAGGAACAAATTGAAAAAACTGGTGGAACAGTTCACGAGGTACTGTAATGGTAAAAAGATGGTCTGATGAAGCATGGGAAGATTTTCTTTTTTGGCAGAAAAATGATAAGAAAGTTTTTAAAAAAATATTAGAACTTATAAAAGACATTGATAGAAATGGATATACTGGTATCGGAAAACCTGAAGGCTTGAAGCATGAACTATCTGGCTACTGGAGCAGGAGAATTAATGAAGGAAATAGAATTGTTTATAAAATAGAAAATGGTGAAATCTGGTTTTTGCAATGCGGTTCTCATTATAAGAAAAAATAAAAAGGGTGGAAAAATTTTCTACCTTTTTTGAGTTTGGTTTAAATAAGTTTCATTGAATTATTAAATTTTTTGACAAGTATTTTTTGATTGAGTGTGTCACAGTAACACGACGAAATTTAAAAATATATGAGGAATTTTTTTAAGAAGAAATTAGATTTTGAGAAACTTGGATTTATAAAATAAAAAAATATTAAAATATTAGGAGATAGTCAAAATGAAAATAAAATTACAATTTAAAGATCTTAATAATTTTGAGTTAGACTTATTTGAGTCTTTTTGCAGTGTTCCAGTTATTATGTATGATAAAATGATTATAGGAACTTATACTACAAATTTAGATTTATTAGACAGAACATACAATCAATTACCTGGAACTTTAAAAAGAATATTAGATCAGCATCAAACTAGAAATTTTTATTTAAAGTCTTCTTTATTAACAATAACAGGATTAACAGCATACAGTATAGATATAGGATTTGATAAATCAAAAGATGCATTTCGTGCAGCGAAAATTTTTGATGCCTTTAATAAAGAAAGAGGTTACACTATGATACTGTGTAATTGCTTTTTTCCATCAGGAAGTATGGCAATACATTTTCAGGCATTGGGAGATATTTTTTTAGAATTTGATTTAAAAGATGTTTTTTTTCTAAATGATGTTAAAGAATTTTATGAAATTTCAGAGCTGGAATATAAAGAAAGTGACGAGATAAATAATCAAGATTATGATGAAATTACAGCAATTATACGTGGTAAAAAGTAATAAAAAATCTTGAAAAATTGAAAATTATCTTTTAACTTAATAAATTTAAATAATAGTTGTAAAAGACGGTGATTATTTTATATATTGACAAATAAAATAACGAGTGATACTATTGTAATATAAATATTACAATTGGAGGGATAAAAAATGCCAACATTATCGTTAAGGATGGAGAAAGAGGATTTGGAATTTTTAAAGGAATATGCGAGCATAAATAACCTTAATATGTCATCTTTTGTTCGGAATTTAATTTTAGATAAAATATACGATGAAATAACTGAGGAAGATGAAAAAAGAATATTGAAAAGGTGGGAAAATTCAAAATCTGAAAAAACTGATTCTGCTGAAGAAGTTTTCAAAAGGTTAGGGTTATGATGGAAAAAAGATTTTACGAAGTTAAATTTACTGAATCTGCAGAAAAGGATTTAAAAAAATTAAGTAAAACAAATAAAGCGATTGCAAAACTTCTTAAAAAATGGATTTTAGAAAATTTGATAAATACACAAAATCCAAAACAAAGAGGAAAGGGACTAACAGGAAATTTAAAAGGATTATGGAGATACAGAGTAGGATCTTATAGAATTGTGGTGGAAATAAAGGATGAAGTTTTGTTAATATTAATTATAGAAATTTCAGACAGAAGGGAAACTTACAAAAATAAAAAGAGAAAAAAATATAAAGATGGCAAAATAAAATAAAACATTGGAAAGTTTTAATAAACTTGAAAACCAACATGGTTCTTTTTTTATCTTATGTATTAAAACCAAGTTATTCTGGTTTTGAATATTTTGATAAATCATAAAAAAAGAAGGACTACAACATTTTTGTGTAAATAGTCCTATTGAATAAATTACTGTTTTATTTTTTGAATTTTAAATATAATAATAAAAATGATAATTTTGACATAATCATTAATTATAGATAATATTTCTTATTCTTCATTTAATCTAGCAAGAAAATGTTTAAATTGTTCTTCATCAGTGTCTAACTTTCCGAAAAAAAATTTATCGATTTGCTCAACTAACGGAACGGCTTTTTGTAATACTTCCTCTCCTTTTTTGTTTAAAATAACAGCTTTTGCCCTTGTGTCCCTTGAATGTTCTTTTCTTTTTACAAAATCATTTTTTTCTAATAAATTTAATATTTGAGATACTGTCATAACATCTATTCCTGAGAGTTTTGAAATCATAACTTGCGTGACTTCGTTGCTGTCTTGTGATAAATAAGCAAGGGAAGCTAAAACAACAAATTGAGGGTGTGTTAAGTTCATTTTCTTTAGTTCTTTTTTTATCATAGAATGCCATTTATTGTATACCCTCATAAATAACAATCCTGTTGATTTTTCTGAATTATCTTTATATTTTGATGTAAACAAGTACCAATCACCTTATCTTTCCAAGTAATTTTTTAGAATAAATATAGAGTGAGGGACATCTGAAAAGACTTGGCTTAAAAATTCTAAATGTTTCTCATCTTCACTATCTAAAATTACAGTATGTTTTATATTTACGCTTTCATCATTGTTATCAATTATTTGATGACCAAAAAGAATATCTCCAAACGGAGTTTCTGTTTTATCCCAAAATTCTTCAAAAGGTTTTACAAGAGTAAGCTTGTATTCCATAGGGGGCATTCCTTCAAGTTCCATAGTTCCACATGAACCTGTCTTAAATTCACCTTTTAATGTGATATTTTTTAAATCTTTTTCCCAATCATACCATTTTTCAATATTTGCATAGTATTCCCACGCATCTTCTTTTTTTGCTTTGATTTTTAAACTAAAACTAAATTCCATTATATTTCCTCCTCATTATTATATGTATACTTATTATAAATTATTTTATAATGTTTGTCAACAATATTTTGTATAATCCAATATCATATTAATAAATTATTTAAATTTGAAAAAAATATGCTTTTTTAGGGTTGACAAATATAAGAAAGAGAGTATAATATAGTAAAGAATTATAGGTGTTTTACAAACTTAATAAGGAAATCGGTTAGAATCCGATACAGCCCCCACTACTGTGAAACTGACGAAAGTACACAAAACCACTGAAATATTTTGGATATTTTGGGAAGGGTATGAGTAGGATGAAGTTAGTCAGGAGACTTGCCTAATAATTTTTTATATAAAATTTTCTGGGAAGGGAAGATTTAATATACATCAATGTAAAAATAAATCAACGGTGATTTGTTCCATAAGCGTACTATACGATGATGATATAGTTATTGTTGTGGAAGTTTTGACGTGTATTGGCTTCAGCTTTGGCTGATTTTTTTTTGGAACTTGCCGAAGGTTAAAATTAAATTTGGAGAAGGAGAGAAAATGAAAAAGAGAACATTATTGTTTTTGGTTTTAACCAGTATGCTGTTAATAGGTGTAAATGGTTACTCAATGCACATTATGGAAGGTTTTTTACCTTTAAATTGGGTTATAGTATGGTTTGCAGTGTGTATTCCGTTTTGGATAATAGGAATAAAGAAGCTTCAATCTGTTTCTAAAGGGAGCGTGCGGGAAAAAATGACGCTTGCATTAGCAGGTGCATTTATATTTGTATTGTCTGCACTAAAAATTCCATCAGTTACAGGAAGTTCGTCACATCCTACAGGAGTAGGGCTATCTGCTATATTATACGGACCTTTTGTAACTTCCATTCTTGGAACAATCGTATTAATATTTCAAGCAGGATTGCTTGCACACGGAGGATTTACAACTTTGGGAGCAAACGCTGTTTCAATGGCAATTGCAGGACCAATTGTATCATATTTAGTGTATAAAGGATTTGAGAAAAAGAATAAGGCGTTAGCGGTATTTTTGGCAGCGGCGTTAGGAGATCTTGCGACTTACGTGGTAACATCAATTCAGCTTGCACTTGCATATCCATCTCCACAAGGTGGAGTAGTTGCTTCATTTATCAAATTTGGAGCGGTATTTGCAGTAACTCAGGTTCCTCTTGCAGTTATTGAAGGGCTGCTTACAAACGTGGTGATGAATATACTTGAAAAATATAACGTAAATGAGGTGGAAGCTTAATGTCGGAAAATAAAAACAAAAGTGTATTTAAAAAGAATATTATTTTAATAATTGCAATAATTTTAATAGGTGTTATTCCTTTACTTCTCGTAAAATCTGAATTTGGTGGATCTGATGACAAGGGAGAAGAAGTAATAAAAACTATAAAACCTGATTATGAACCATGGGCTAAAAATTTAATAGAATTACCAGGAGATGAAACTGAAAGTCTGCTGTTTGCATTACAGGCGGCATTAGGTGCAGGAATTGTAGGGTATGTATTAGGCTATTTCAAAGGTGAAAGAAAAAATGCTAATAGATAAGGTATCTTACACAAATCCCATAAAAAATATAAATCCCGGAGTAAAGTTTATATTGTCAATGACGACATTAGTATTTTTGCTTTATACAGGAAGTAAAACAGTATTTATTTTTAATTTTATACTGTTTAACTTACTTCTCTTATTTGTTGTAAAAGTAAAAATAGGCGACTTATTAAAGCTGAACTTTATTCCGGCTTTATTTATTTTGACGACTGTAATTTCCTTGCTGTTTATAAAAGCGGATATATGGACATTTTTGCTACGTTCATTTTCCTCAATAACTGTAGTTTATTTCCTTATTTGTTCTACTCCAATTATAGATTTGGACTATATATTTGCAAAGCTGAAATTTCCTAAAATATTTAGGGAAATGTTTTTATTAATTTATAGATATATATTTTTATTATTTGACAATAAGGAAAAATTACATAATGCACAGGAAGTAAGGCTAGGATACAGCAGTTTTAAAAATGGGATGAAATCATTTCCGATGCTAGTAGTTGCTATACTAAAAAAAACATACTACTATAATCTGAATTCTATAAAGGCTGTGGAATCAAGAATGGGAAAGGAGTTTATTTTTTCTCATAGAAAATATAAAAAAATTGGGTTTGAAATAATATTCGTAATAATAATAGTTATAATAAATTTATATTTGGTGGTAAAATACAATGCTTAGACTTGAAAATATAACTTTTTCGTATGATGAAGATACAGAGGCTCTAAAAGATGTGACTTTGAATATAGAAAAAGGTAAGAAAACATTATTTCTTGGGGAAAATGGCTCAG
>ERZ773069.1244-NODE-1244-length-15032-cov-5.781131_pt1 | contig 15032 bp, 15 predicted proteins | sample MGYA00580619_ERZ773069 | MGnify/ENA primary metagenome ERZ773069 (study PRJEB29015, sample SAMEA2738007) | human oral metagenome | biome: human oral; feature: human-associated habitat; material: dental | place: China | collected 2108 ...
ACATGAAATTTCATTCATATATAGGCGTTTATGAAGAAGAAAAAAAAATTGGACAGAATATTGAAATTGATTTAATTATATCACTTTCAAAAGAAATTATTAAGAATGATGATATAAATAACATTTTAAGTTATGGAGACTGTTATAGAAAAATTGAAAAAATTGTGAAGGCAAGTAATGTTGATTTGTTAGAAACGCTGGCTTTGGAGATTATAAAGGAAATAAAAAAATTAAATGGAAAAATCGAATATGTGCAGGTAAATATTAGAAAATTGGCAGTTCCGATTGATGGGATTTTTGATAGTGTTGAAATTCAGATAAATGATTAGGCAGGTATGGAAAAATGGAAAAAAATAAAGTTTATTTAAGTCTAGGTGGAAATATTGGAGATAGGAAAGGATATATCCAAAAAGCTATTAAAATGATTGGAAAAATTAATGGAATTAAAATATTGGGAAAGTCTGGGTTATATGAAACTACTCCAGTTGGATATTTAGAGCAGAATTTGTTTCTAAATGTAGTAATTAAAATTGAAACTAAATTTTCAGAAAGAGAAATTTTGAAAATTATAAATAAAATTGAGGCAGAACTAGATAGGAAACGTGAAATTAGATGGGGACCAAGAACAATTGATATTGACATTTTACTTTTTTCAAATAAAAAAATAGATGAAATAGATTTAATAATTCCCCATAAAGAAATGCTAAATCGACTTTTTGTATTAATTCCATTAATTGAGATTTACGATGGAGATTATTTTGAAAAAGAAGTAATTGTTAAAAGAATAGATGAACTGCTTAAAATAGGAGATCAGAAAATACAAAAGGTAGAAGGATAATTTTAATATATAATTAATTTAAAAAAATGATTTGAAAAGAATTACATATAAATAAATATATTTTTAGTAGTTGTGTTAGTAATAATAATATGAAAAAGAAGAAGAAATATAGTGTTGTAATTGTAATTCTTATATTTTTTAAATTTTATATTTTTATTATCGGACGTTTTTTAATTTTAATTTAATTTTTTTATGATAAAAAAAATGTTATAATTAATATAAAAATATAACTTTAAAGCAAATAAGGAGGTTTTTTATGGGATTTATTAATCCATTTCAAATTTACTCTAAAGGAGAGAATACTATTACAAATAATATTCTATTACTTCTATCAAACTTGTATAGAATAAACCCAAAAATCTATGAATTGTTTATAAACAGTATTCTTCCAGAAAATATCAATTATGAAGTTACCCCTGTTTTTACACAGCAAAAATCACAAAAGGAAGGAGGAATTATAGACGGACATATTCAGACAAAAGCAACAAAAATCATTATTGAAACCAAAGTTACAGGATTAGCTAATACAAAAAAACTTATTAATTACTGCAAAAACGAAAATCCATCTGAAACAAACATATTAATTCACATAAGTGATTCTACCTTTGATGAAAATACCATAAAATTTATAAATCAGAAAATAGGAATTTATAATTTTGATTTTGTTTCAATAACTTTTTCTGAATTACTTTCCTCCCTTCAAGAAATTGCAGATGAATATCCTTTTAACGAAGAACTATACCGTTTATCCAAAGATTTTTATTATTATTGCAGTTCAATGAATCTAATAAAAAACGTATTCAGAATCGTTCCATGCAATAAAAGTTTTGAATTAAATAAAAAATATCGTTTATACTTCCAACCTGAATCCAGAGGATATTCAAACCATCAATTTACTGGAATATATACTGCAAAAGAAGTGAAATATATTGGAAAAGTAAACAAAGTTTTTTTGGCTGAACTTACAGAAGAAGGAACATTAATTACTAAAAAAATTTCAGGCAATGCGGAAATTACTAACGAGGAAGAAAATAGAATCATTAATACAATAAAGGAATTCCCAGAGATTTATGGCTATGGCGATATTTCAAAAGGACATATATTCTTTTTATTTGACGACAATGATTTTTGTCCAACAAAATTTAAAAAAACTTCAAAATATGGTTTGCTAGGCTCTAGACTTTTTGACTTAAAAGCAGATTTAGAAATTGAAAATGTAGAGAAATTATCAACTTTACAGATTGCAGAAAAATTAAATGATATTACTTGGTAAAAATAAATTTTAAAAGATTGGAGAAGAATTATGAGAAAATTGTTGTTAATTTTAAGTTTGTTCATTATAAATATTGTTGGATTGGCTTATGAGAAATGTAATCCTGAAATGATTTATGATATTATTGTAGACACTTTGAATGGAAGTTATTTGGGACAACATGAAACAGGTACAGTAATAATTAAACTTTCCAAAAATGCTAAAGTTTCTGGAACACAGTACATTGACGAAAAAGATGTTGACACATATGGATTTGGAGATTTAGGAGATTGTACTCCTAATCCAAAAATAACAGAAATTCACATTGAAGATACTGTTTTTAATTCAATATATAATAATTTTTTTGAAATATTTAGCAGTAAATCTGAAAGTAATCCTCACAGTTTTAAAGTAGATTTCACTTCATGCATTGATAAAAATAAAGTATTTTGTAAAATTTATAATGATAAAGGTTTTGATGGAAAACCTTCTGGAATTGATTTTAATCAAGAAGTAGTAGACTTTGAAATTCACGGAAATGTAATAGATGTTGTAAGAAGGGGAGATTTTGTTTCTGGATATAATGATTATGAAGATTTAGAAGAAAAAAGAGCAAAGCGAGAAAAATATATTGTAAATTCGCCAAATGGATATGTTAATTTTATGAGAAAGCCTGATAGTAATTCAACAATTCGTGGCAAGGTAAAAAATGGAAAAACTGTAAGTTTAATTAATGAAAAAGGTAATTGGTATTATGTTCAAGTTTTAGATGGCGAAGAATTTGGATATGTTAATAAGGAATATTTGAAAAAAATTAATTAGGAGGAAAATTATATGAATAATCCAAATAAAAAAAGATGGTTTAAAAAATGGTGGGGAATTCTACTTATTATTTTATGTCCTTATCTATTGTTTTTAGTTATTTTACAAAGTAATCTTGATAAAAAGAAAAAAAATTATATTTTCAACATTATTTGGAAGTTTTATTTTATTTATATTTTTGACTACAGCACTTGAACCTAATACAGAGAAAAAAATCGCTAAAGAAAAGCAGAAACAGGAACAATTAAAAAAATTAGAACAAGAAAAAGCTGCAACACTGGAACAGGAAGCCAAAATTAATGAACTAGAAAATCAAAAAAGAAAAATGAATTTAGAACAGGAAGCAAAATTAAAGGCAGAAACCGAAAAACAAATTGATGATGAAATTAAACAATTATCAAGTGAAATCTTATCAATAGTTTCAAATGATGACAAACCTTTTAGACAGGATTTTAAGCTAATGGCAAATTATCTTGCAGATAATTATTCATATGACAGTATTTTAGAAGCAAAAAAAATTGCTTTAAATAATATTAACAAATCACAATATTCTATTGAAAAATTAAAGAATATAAAATGTAACTTAGCTTGTAATAATTTAAATGAAGTCAAAGCTGTATTTATCAAACTCTACATTTTAAGAATTGACATGCTCAAAGAACTTATAAAATTTGCTGATGCTAGTTACGGCATTGAAGATATTGCAACTATTCCAGAAGAAAAAATATTTAAAAGAAAAGTTATCGAATATACTGAATATCAAAATAAAATAATTAGTTTTTTTGAAAATATAAAAGCTGAAAGGAAGACACATGAATAATACTGAAAATAATCAAAATAAAAAAAGATGGTATCAAGAAGGATGGGGTGCCCTTTTTATTATATTATTTCCTTGGTTACTTTTTATAGTAATTCTTCAAACTAAAACTAGTATTAAGAAAAAACTTATCCTTTCTGGAGTTTTGGTTATACTTCTATATATCTTTACACCAAGTCCTATTATGAATTGGCTTAAAGATAAAAATTCTGATAAAGAAATTGAACAAACACAAGAAACATATTCTGAAAATATTTCTACAGAAGAGCAGGAAAAAAATGTGCAAGAACAAGAAAGACTGGAGACAGAAAAAAAAGAAAAGGAAAAATTAGAAAATAAAAAATATAATGCTGAAAATAAAAGAATTACTGAAGAATTACTTTCAATTATTTCTGACGATAAATTTCGTCCTGAATATTCATATATGATTAATCATCAAGAAGCTAGACAAGTTGCTTTGGCTAATCTTGAAGTAGCGCAAGATAATATTTCAAAATTAGAAAATATTAAATGTAATTTGACTTGTACAATTTTAGAACTTTACAGAGAACGTCTTAAAAAATATTACACTCTAAGAATTGAAATGATTAAAATTTTTCTTAATGATGATGTCACTGACAATACCATGTTTAAATCTACTGATAGTCAATTATTTAAAGAAAAATCTCGCGAATATCTTGATTGTCAGTATGATATACGAAAACTTACAAAAAGTTTAAGGTTTTCTCAAAATTATAATTATTCTGACAATTAAATATTCAAAAAAATACTCAAATAATGGTGTAATCCGCCATCTGAGTATTTTTTATTTCAATTACTTTACAAAATCCAAAAATTTATTTCCCATCCTTTTTAATCTTCTTCAACCACTCTGCCGCTGCCTTCTCAAATTTATTTTCCCCAAATTCATAAAATTTTATTTTTTCATTCATATAAACCTGTTCCACATAATGATTTTCATAATTGTGAGGATATTTATAATCTTTTTTCCCAACTTTTGTGAGATGAGTTGGCACATCTTGAATTTTTTCGTTTTCAATATGGCTAAGTGCTAAATTTATCGCATTGTAAGCTGAGTTGCTTTTTGGAGAAATTGCCAGATAAATCGCCACTTCTGAGAGAATTATTCTAGCTTCAGGCATTCCAATCTCCTTTACCGCATTAAGTCCAGCCACCGCAATTGGTAACGCCTGCGGATTTGCAAGCCCAATGTCTTCAGATGCCAAAATTACGAGTCTTCTTGCGATATATAAAATATCTTCACCACCAGAGAGCATTTTTGCCATCCAGTAAACAGCTGCATCAGGATCGCTTCCACGAATACTTTTTATCATTGCAGAAACCGTATTGTACTTATCTTCCGTCTTGTGATAAGATTTTTTCGTATTCAGCACTTCCTTCACTTCATCAAGTGTAAAATCCACCCCAACATTCGCAATTAATTCCAAAATATTTATAGCCTGTCTCGCATCCCCTTCAATAATCTCCGAAATATACTTCAAAATCTCATCTGAAATTCCAATTTTCTCTTTTTCATTAATATTTTTTAATATTTTAAGCAAATCTTTTTCACTCAATTTTTTAAATTCAAATGCCATACATCGTGATAACAACGCATTATTCAAGTTATAATAAGGATTTTCAGTCGTAGCTCCAATCAAAATAATATTCCCATTTTCCAAGTCCTGCAAAAGCGAATCCTGCTGCAACTTATTAAATCTATGAATCTCATCTAAAAACAAAAGTGTCTGCTGTCCATTCGTATGAAATCTGTTGTGTGCCTTGTCAGAAATCTCCTTTATATCAGTTACAGACGCCTTTATCGCATTCAAATATTCATAATGATAATTCATTTTTTCAGCGACAATTTCCGCAAGAGTCGTCTTCCCAGTTCCCGGCGCTCCCCAAAAAATCGCATTCATAAAATTTCCACGCTCAATAATCTTCCTCAAAATTCCATTTTTCCCAACCAACTTTTCCTGTCCATAAAAATCATCCAAACTTTTCGGACGGTATCTAAACGCAAGTGGCTTTTTATTTTCATATACTTTGTCAAATAAATTCATTTTTTTACTCCCTTTTACTTTTCAAATTACAATAATTAATACGATATTTTTATTCTAAATTTATTATATTTTACTATACAATCTATTTTGTAACAATCAAATAATTTACTTTTTTCACAATTCATATTATAATATATTCACTTACTTAAAACAATAAAATTATTCATAAATAAAAAGGAGGGGTAATGAAGATGAGAAATCGCAAAAAAAAGAAATTACCAATTGGAATATCTGATTTTAAAGAAATTATCGAAAATAACTACTACTATTTCGATAAAACAAAATTTATAGAAAATATTTTAGAAGATGGCTCAAAAGTTAAATTATTTACTCGTCCGAGAAGATTTGGAAAAACCTTAAATATTTCGATGTTAAAGTACTTTTTTGACATTAAAAATAAAGACGAAAACAAAAAATTATTTGAAAATTTAGAAATTTCTAAAAGTGAATATTTTGAAAAACAGGGGAATTTCTTTGTAATCTCTATTTCTTTTAAAAATTATGATGCAGAAAACTGGGAAAGTGGATTTAACATGATTAAAAATGAAATAAAATTACTGTATAATGAATTTTATTTGATAAGAGATAATTTAAATCAAAGTGACTTGGCAGATTTTGATGCTATTTGGCTGAAAAAAGATAATGCTGACTGGATTAATTCTTTATTTAATTTGACTAGATATTTGTATGAAATTTCTGGAAAAAAAGTTGTTGTTTTGATAGATGAATACGACCAGCCGATAATTGATTCCTATATAAAAGGAAATTATGAGAAATGTATTGCGTTTTTTAAAGCATTTTATGGAAAAGTTTTGAAAGATAATAATTATTTGGAAATGGGAATTTTAACTGGAATATTACGGGTTGCAAAGGAAAATGTCTTTTCAGGTTTGAATAATTTAGAAGTTCACACAATTTTAGACGATGAATTTACAGAATACTTTGGAATTATGGAAAATGAAGTTGAAAAATCTCTTGAAGATTTTGACTTAGAATATGAATTAAATGATGTTCAAAAATGGTACAATGGATATTTATTTGGCGAAAAAAAAGTTTATAATCCTTGGTCAATTATTAATTTTTTAAAAAACGGAAAATTAAAGCCTTATTGGGTAAATACAAGTGAGAATGGATTTATAAAACTATATTTACAAAAAATGAAAAAAGAAATTTTCGATGATTTTTCAAAACTTTTGAATAAAGAAGAAATTTTTGAAATAATTAACGATAGTATGACTTTTGGAAATTTAGAAGCTAATTTTGAGAAAAATATTTGGAATCTCTTTTTCCATAGCGGTTATTTAACATTAGCTAGAAAATATAATGAAAATAGTGAAGAAACATATTTAAAAATTCCAAATGAAGAAATTTTAAAAATGTTCTCAAATATGTTTGTTGAAGTATATTTTGGAAATTCTAATAATTTTTCAAAATTAACCAATGCGTTAAAAAATGGAAATATTAAAAATTTTAAAATTGAATTGAATAAAATTTTGTTAGAAAATACAAGTATTTTTGATGTATCTGGAATCTATAAAGAGCAATTTTATCACGGATTAATACTCGGATTAATTTTAAAATTAAAAAGTGAATATGAAATTTCATCAAATAATTTTTCAGGAAAAGGTCGATATGATTTACTTTTGAAACCTAAAAATATTTTTGAAAGAAAAGAAGGAATTATCATTGAATTAAAAGCAATAAATATAGATAATTTGAAATTAGATTCAGAAAAGATTCACGAAAAATTGTTAAGTGAATGTGAAGTTGCACTAAATCAAATTGAAGAAAAAGAATATACTTCGATTTTGAAAAATGCTGGAATTGACAATATTTTAAAAATTGGAATTGCATTTTTTGGAAAAGAGTTTGAAGTAAAATTTGAGAGAGAATAATTCATGAAAAACTTTTTGTAATTTGAAGTTATTTTTTTAATTATGTATATTCGAACCTATTTAAAACCAAACTACTAAAATTGTATAAATTTAAATTTTAAGTAAGTAGCCATAACTTTTGAGTTTAGTTTTAAAGTAGTTTTACTATAAATGAAAATTAAGAGGTAAAAACAATGAAAAAAAACATCTATTTTTATGAAACAAACACTCCGATTGGAAAAATTGGAATTGCCACAACTCAAAATGATTCTCACATTACAGATTTAATTTGGGAATCAGATTTTGAAGATTTTAAAAAACATAATAATTTTAAAATTTGTGAAACTGAACTGATTAAACAAGCGAAAAAACAACTTTTTGAATATTTTGAAAGAAAACGAAAAAATTTTAATTTGCCACTTTTGAAAGAAGGAACACCATTTCAAATTTCTGTTTGGAATGCTCTTGAAAAAATTCCTTACGGTGAAACTCGTTCTTACAAAGATATTGCAATTGCAATCGACAATCCAAAAGCTGTTCGTGCAGTTGGAATGGCGAATAATCGAAATAAAATTGCTATTTTTATTCCGTGCCATCGTGTGATTGGTGCAGATGGGAAATTGGTTGGGTATGGTGGAGGCCTTCATATTAAGCGATTTTTATTGAAATTGGAAGGGATTAAAATAAAATAAAATAATTTAATTAAATATTTTCGTTGCTTTTTATTATCTTTTATGTTAAAATTTTATTAATTAAAACAATAAGAAAGGGTGTGAAATCAATGATAACCGTTTCTATAAATGCTAATCCTGACATAGAGAACAAAATAAATAACTATGTTAAAGAAAATAATATCAATTTAAACCAAGTAATGTTAGATTTAATTCTTGAAAAAATCGAAGATGAAGAAGACTATAAATTGGCTGTTGAGGCTTATGAAGAATATAAGACAAACAAGGAAAAAGCAATTTCATTTGACGATTTAGTAAAAAAAATGGGCTTGGAAGATGAAATATAAAGTCATTATTAGAGAAAAAGCAGAAAAACAACTGAATAAACTAGATAACTCAATAAAACTAAAAATCATGCGATATATCAAGCAAAATCTTAACGAAACAGATAATCCAAAAAAGTTTGGAAAAGCATTGAGATATAATCTAAAAGGATTTTGGAGATATCGAGTTGAAAATTATAGGATTATTGCAAAAATTGAAGAAAGTGAACTATTTATTTTGGTTGTTCAAATAGATAAAAGGGATAAAATTTATATTTAAAATTTCTGAATTTAATTTTAAATTATTGGGTTAAATTGAGAATAATAAAAACTGTCTGATATTCTTGATTTAAAAAAATAACAGGCAGTTTTATTTTGCATATATAAAATTAACTGAGTGTGTTTATAATTTTGTGTAGACTAATAGATAAATCCATTAAATAAATATACTTTTCTGTTCTATTTACACAAAAATTTTTACATACACAATTAAGAATACTGTTTAGTATATCAGTATTTAAAGTTTAGTACTTTTGATACAATATCAAAGATATTAATTTTAAAATCTTCTTTAGTTACATCTATTGATTTCAGAAACTCTTTATTATCTCTTAACGATTTCCATAACAATTTTTTCTCTACCTCATTAGTATTAATCTTGTATAAAAGATTTGCCAGAGTAATAATTGATCTTTTTTCAGACGAACTATACCATGCGCTATATTTTCTTTTTATATATTCATCAAGATCTTCATTTGTATATTTAGGCTGTAATTCCTTTATAGGATTTACTAATAATTGAGTACTCATATCTATCAACTGAATATATTTTTTTAATTCATCTTGTTGCTCTTCTGTCATTTTACTGTAATTTAATCCTAAACTTTGTATAATTCTAATAGCAAATTTTAACTCTATATTCTCATTATCAATTTGTTTAATACGATTATCTAATTCATTTATTGCTAATTCAAAAGATTTCAAATCACGGTTACTAATCCTTATAAATAAATTTTCAAGGCATTTTTGATCACTTTTATTTTTCCAAAATAAAACTCCACCTGCTATAACTCCAACTCCTGCAATAGCCAATCCAATAGGCCCCATTAAAGCAAGAAATGCTTCTCCAGCAGCCATTCCACCTCCACCTGCTGCAAGTGCACCTCCTCCAAGCCATGCCAAACCTGCATTCATAGCCGCGGCACCACTCAAAGCAGATATAGCAGTTCCTGTTGAAGCAACACCAAATGTGGTAGCAATACCCATAGCTACACCAGGACCTAAAGCAGCAACGGCAACACCAGCCCCAATTCCAACTCCTGCGACTCCAGCTGCTGCTGCATCTTTATTTTTTATTTCTTCATATTTTTTTATTATCTCATCAACTTGATTTTTCCAATTTAATCTAATTTGTTTTAATTCTTCATACCGCATTTTTTCTTCATTCGGTATATTTTGAACTTTATCAAATTCTTCTTGAATATTCGTTAATGTTGTGTTTAAAATACCTAGATGTTCTCCCAATATAGTTATTTTTTCATTTACTCTAACAACCATTTTTTGTACTTTGTCCTGTATCTTTTCAAGTTCTGTTTTTCCTTTTTTCATAAATTATTTCCTCCATTTAAAATTAAAATAAAAATTCACATTATATTATACCCCCCCCCATATTTGATTTTGATTATATTTAAATTAAAATAAATTTAATAATAATTGCAGTTATGTTTTTTACATTCACTTTTTATAAACAAAATATCCGAAAAATAGTAAATTTTTTAAAAATAACTTGTAAATTTTTCTATAAAAAGTTAAAATATAGCATATCTAAAAAAATTTGGGAAAGGAGGCAGTATTTTATACTGTTAAAAAATTTATGAAAAAATTTGGTTTGACAACCAGAATTATGATTGGACTGGCACTTGGAGTTGTATTTGGGTTAATTTTGAGTCCTTTTTCACAAAATCCATTTGTGAAAGATGTTGTTATTGATTCGATTCTTGCGTTTTTTGGAGGAATGTTTATCAATCTTATGAAAGTTATGATTGTACCGCTTGTTTCTATTTCACTTGCGATGGGAGCAGCTTCCATTGGAGATGTAAAAAAACTTAGAAGAATTGGGACAAAAGTTTTAGGATTTTATTTTGCAACTACTGCAATTGCCGTAGCTATTGGACTATTTGTAGCAAAAATTACTAATGTTGGAAAAGGAATGATTCACGGAAATCTTCCAAAAGGAGAATATGAAATTGCTCAGCAGAGCAAACTTATTGACGTGTTGCTTGATATGATTCCAAAAAATATCGTAAATGCGATGTCAGAGGAAAAAATGTTAGCAATAATAATATTCTTTTTACTCTTAGGAGTTGCAATTACAGCTTTGGGAGATAAAGTTAAAAATTTAAAAACTTTACTTGAAGAAGCAAATGAACTTGTACTAAAGATGGTGGACCTTATAATGCAAGTTGCACCGCTTGGAGTTTTTGCACTGATTTCAAAAGTAGTTGCTTCAACAGGAATAGATGTGCTTGTTAAACTAGTAGGGTTTGTTGTAGTAACATTAATAGCATTTTTAATTCATACAGGAGTTTATCAAATAATGCTTGTAGGTATGGCAAAAATGAATCCAATTAAGTTTTTCAAAAACTTTTTAAACGTTATTTCAGTAGCATTTTCTACATCGAGTAGCAATGCGACAATTCCAGTAAATATTGAAACATTATCAGAAAAATTCGGTGTTTCAGAGGAAATTAGTTCATTTACAATACCACTGGGAGCAACAGTAAATATGGATGGAACTGCGATTATGCAAGGAGTTGCGGCAGTATTTATCGCAAATCTTTATAACATCCATTTAGGACCAACACAATATATTGGAATTATTTTGACAGCAGTACTAGCTTCAGTCGGTACGGCAGGAGTTCCAGGAGCTGGAATGTTAATGTTGTCACTTGTGTTAAAACAAGCTGGATTGCCGCTTGAAGGAATTGGAGTTGTAATTGGTGTCGACAGAATTCTTGATATGTTTAGAACAGTTGTAAATATAACTGGAGATGCTGTTTGTACAATTGTTGTAGCAAAGAGTGAAAATGAAATTAGAGATGTTGAATAATCTATTTAAATAAAAATTTAGAATCACAGTTATTAAATTAGCTGTGATTTTTTTATAACACTAAATTCCATAAATATAAAAAAACTACACCACTTTAATTATAAATAAATTTTTTGGTGCAGTTCATATTTTTTTATAAAATCTCAACTAACAAACTTTGAAATCCTTCAAGAACAACTTTCTCGCCATCATTTTCAAAACCATCAAAATTATTAATCAAAATCTCTCCAATTTTAATTTCTTTTTCTCCAAGAACTTTCGCAATTTCACTCAATTTAACCTCTTGTTTCATTTCAGAAAAATTATTAATACAAAGAACTTTCTGATTTCCATATTTTCTCACATAAGCAATAATTTTTTCATTCTCCAACGGAATAGAAATAAAATCACCAAAAGTCAAACAATCTGAATATTTACCATTTTGCCGCAAATCTATCATTTTTTTGTAGTGTGAAAAAATTGAATTTTTGTTATTTATTTGGTCTGCTACATTTGTTGCGGCTTGACTTCCTGTTAATTTTATCCACGATTTTGAGTCTTTATCTTTTGAAAATCCAGCATTTTTACTGTTGTCCCATTGCATAGGCGTTCTTGAATTGTCACGGCTTCGTTTATTTACAAAATGCAACGCTTCTTCAGATGAAAATCCTTCTCCTAAAGCCCGTTGATATTGGTCTTTACTTGCAATGTCGTCAAATTCAGAAATATCATTTCTCACAAAATTATCCATTCCAATTTCTTGACCTTGATAAATAAACGGTGTTCCTCGCAAGAAGAAAAATACATTTGCTAACAATTTTGCATTTGTTTCATTCGCTCTTTTACCAAAAAATTTATTCAAACTTCTTGGTAAATCATGATTTTCCAAAAATGGTGCTCCCCATCCGTATTTTTGCTGTGTCAACTGACTTTCAAAAATTTTATCTCTCAATTCTACAGTTGGAATATCTCGTAATGAATAGTAAAATCCACCTTTTGTCATATCCAAATCAGAATAACTAAAATCAAAAATCATCGAAAAGAACCCATCTTCACCAATAAAATCATTGTATCTTTCATACTCCAACAACGGCGTTTCAGCCACAGTCATACAATTATGCTTTTTAAAAGTTTTTTTCGCTAACTCACCCAAAAATTCCTCAATTCCAGATTGATTTAACGTATATTTAATACTGTAGGCGAATCCATCCGCTCCATCAACAGGTAAATCCAAATATCTTGCGTCTTTTTTTATTGAATTAATTGCATCAACTCTAAATCCAGCAATTCCCTTTTCAAGCCAATAATTTACCATTTTGTAAAGCTCTTCCCTAACTTCAGGATTTTCCCAGTTTAAGTCAGGCTGTTTTTTTGAAAATAAATGTAAATAGTACATTTCATTCCCATTTTCATCTGTTTCCCCTTCAACTTTTTCCCAGGCAGAACCTCCAAAATGTGATCTCCAGTTTGTCGGTGGCAATCCGTTTTCTCCTCTTTTGAAAATATAGTAATTTCTGTACTTGCTTTCAGGATTTCTCAACGCTTCCAAAAACCACTCGTGCTCATCAGAAGTATGATTAATTACCAAATCTAGAATTATTTTTATTCCTCTTTTTTCAGTCTCCGCAATCAATCTCTCCAAATCTTCCTTTGTCCCAAATTCAGGATTCATATCGTAATAATCTGAAATATCATACCCATTGTCATCCATTGGCGACTTAAATATCGGACAAACCCAAATAAGCGTTATTCCTAAATTCTTCAAATAATCCAATTTTTCCGTAATCCCATTCAAATCCCCAATTCCATCGTTATTACTATCATAAAAACTTCTTGGATAAATTTGATATCCAACTTCTTTTTTCCACCATTTTTTATCTAACTTTTTTGTATCCATATTTTTCTCCTTCATATTCAATAAAGTCATTTTTTTAAACCTGCCAATCTAAACTTACAGATTGACAGGCATTAAGGTGATGCCAATGATGAATTTTAACTATTTTTACTAATAATCAAAAATAAAATGATTATAGCTATCAAAATAGTAAAATCCCAATTCATTTTTACCACCTCCCAACTGTCCCATTTGTTTGTTAGTTTTGCAGAACTAACTTGGTAATTATATCATAAAAAAAGACCCCATTCAATAAAGAATAGAGCCTTTTCTTCTGCAAATTTTTGATTTCCAAACGAAACAGTTGGTTTTACTTTTACAAAGTTATTATACCATAAATCAAACAATATTTCAAGCACTAAAAATTTATTTTCATTTTAAAATTATTCAGATGTAATCTATTTCAATACTGGCCAGAAGTCTTTATTTGCTTCAATTAAATCATCTAATATTGCTTTTGCAACAGAGGCACTCGGTACCGTTCTTGACAATGTGATTGCTTGCCAAAGTTTTTGGTATGAACCTTCTATCCATGCTTCTACTGTCAATTTTTCAACTGATACTTGTTGTTCCATCAATCCTTTTTGGAATTGAGGGATTTTACCTTGAACAATTTTTTCAGGCCCGTTTGAACCTACTATACAAGGGATTTCAACCATTGCAGTTGGATCAAAGTTTGAGATTGCTCCGTCATTTTCTACAATTAACAGCATTCTTTCTTTAGTATTGTATGCTATTGCTCTTGCCAAGTCAACTATGTATGAAGCGTGATCATCTACGTGAAGTTTACTGTCTTTTGCAGTTCCTTTTTCAGCGATTGTTCTACATTCACCGAATACGAATTTTTCTCTTCCTTCCATTACTTCATTCGCTCTTGTGTGATTAGGATTTGAATGTTTCACTACATAATCAGGGAATAAATAATATTTTAAATAAGTATTTGGCATTGTTGTTGGATCAACTGCAAACACATCTTTTGCTTTTGTAAATGTGTCATTCCAGCTTGCTTCTGTATTTTCACCTTCAATTTCCACATTATATCCGACTTTCGCAACTTTTTCTCTTAATGCAGGCATTAAATCATTTCCTTGTTTATCTCTAATATCTGTCCACCATCCAAAATGATTCAATCCAAAATATCTCACTACCATTTCTTTTCTCGATTTTAATCCTAACATTTCAGCCATTCTAAGTTCGATTCCAATTGGCATATCGCAAATATTTAATATCTTAGAATTTGGACGTAGTCTTCTAGTTGCTTCTGCCACAATTGCCGCAGGATTTGAGTAGTTCAACATCCAAGCATTTGGTGAATATTTTTCCATAAAGTCGACTAATTCGATAACTCCACCAATTGAACGCATTCCATAAGCAATTCCTCCAGGTC
>ERZ773069.1245-NODE-1245-length-15021-cov-10.502205_pt1 | contig 15021 bp, 14 predicted proteins | sample MGYA00580619_ERZ773069 | MGnify/ENA primary metagenome ERZ773069 (study PRJEB29015, sample SAMEA2738007) | human oral metagenome | biome: human oral; feature: human-associated habitat; material: dental | place: China | collected 2108 ...
CAAACTCCACAATATCCCCATCATAAATTTTTTTCCCACGTCTAGTTTCCACAGCGTTATTTACCTTTACTTCACCATTCTGAATAAACATTTTTGCTTCCACTCCAGAACCTGTAAAATTTGCCCACTTCAAAAGCTGATCTAATTTTATAAATTCAGTATTTATAACAACTTCTTCAATTTCATTATCTATATTTTTCATTAATTTCCCTCCGTAACTTATTTTTTACCAAACATATTTTCTATCATAGCCATTTCCATTATCTACCCAATAGTAAAACAGAATTGTAAAATCTTTTTGATTATAATATGGCTTTATTTCATCTCTAATTTTTTCAATTTTTTCTTTCGAAAAATATCCTACATAAATTGTTATAATAGGATGAATATTATTAAATTTCATAAATTCATACCAGTCTATCTCCTCAAAATTTCTAGGCTTTGAAAAATATTCCTCTAATTTTTTGCCATACATTTTCAGCCTTTCTACTTTTCCATTTGCTATCTGGTTTGCACATTTCTCATCTACTACTGTCAATATCATATTTCTTCCTGATATACTATTTTTATTCCATTGCTCCGATATTTCTCCACATTTCCATATTCCTCTTCCGCCGTTAGAAAGATTTTCATCATATTTTATACCATGTTTTTTTAATATTTTTTCTATCTTTTCAAAGTCATTTCCTTTGGATTTATCGTATATGAGACTGCTCCATAAATACGGCCTTAATCCATAGTAATCAATAATTTCAAGTAGAAGATTCGCTTTCGCTGTTTTATTAAAAAATGGAACTTCTTTTAAATCTTCATATTTAATCCGAAATAATCTGTTTCCATCTTCAAATGGAAATTTTGTTGGAGGATATTCTACATGTATTACATCTCTGTTATAAAAGAATTCTGATTTATACCTAGGAATGTTATAGCTGTACAGGACATAGGAGTATGGATTATGTATCAGGTTTCCAGCTACAAGCTGTTCTTCTTTTACATAATATGCTCCCTTGTTCATTCTCAAGTTAAATTCTTTTTTGAGCATCTCCATATAGTCATCTAGCATTTTTTCTTCATTCATAGCCGTTACTTCTTCAGGGTCTCTGCAGGAATGAAGACATAGCATGGAAAGTATAATTAATAACAACATCATCATTTTTTTCATCTTACTTCAACACCTTCATACCTAATATTATTATAGCTTAAAATCTGGCTATTACATATTCAATCATTAACCAAATTAATGTTTGATTTTATTGTGGAAAATCCGATTTCTACGTTGAAAACTTTTCCAACAAATATTTCCACATTTTTTCCACAATTACAATATATTCCTATTTTTAGTAATTTCTTTTGTAAATTTTTTCCCACATTGAATTGTGGAATTAATTTTTACTTATGTGGAGAAAATTTATATGTTTTTATTTTTATTATTTTATCACAGTTATTCTTTAATTTAAAATTAAATATTTTTGAGTTATCAACAAATGTGGAAAATTTTGTTTATCTTTGTGGATATTATGATTTTAGTTTTACACAGTAAAATTTTATTTTTCCACAAACTTCGTTTTAACATAATATTTTTACTTATTTTTTTCCACAATTTTTGTGGAGAAATTTTCAGCATATAGTGGAAATTAATTTTTATTTTTCCACATCAAAAATTTCTACTTTATTTTATTAAATAAAATTTAATTATTTTGATAAAGTTTTTTTATAAAAATTATTTATGTAGAAAACTTTTTCAACTTGTGGATAACTTTTAAAGCGACTCCTTTATTTTTCCACAAAATTTTCCACATCTTTTCAACACTTTCCATAATCCTAAAAATTTACATTTTTTTCAAAATAACTTCCGTATTTTCCCCATATCAGACTATCTATTTTTTCCCTATTAATATTTTCTATCTTTTTATAAACTGGCTCTCCTCTTATACAAATACTAAAAAAGTAATAATTTTTACACTTTAAACATTTCAGATATGTGCAAATAGTATAATGTTCTTCTTTTTCCACGGTTTCCATTATTTTTTCTATCGGACAATCAGCGGCATATATTTCCATTTCATTTTGTTCTATTTTCGACACAATGAGTTTACAAACTTCCTGAATCATATTTCCATATTCTTTTTTTGCTTTATATTTTTCAAAAACTAGAATTATTTCTGAACATTTATCACACACTTAATTTCACTTCCTAAAATTAAAATAAGAGTTTTTATTTAAAAAAACATCTAAGCTCTGAAAATCTTCTTATTCAAAGACTCTATTTCTTTTTTGAACATAGCATCTTCCTTCGTTTTCTTATCAATTTTTCTAATACTGCTTATAACTGTGCTGTGATCTTTTCCTCCAAAAAGTCCACCAATCGCTGTTAGGCTTAAATCCAATTCATCATTATTCTTTAACAGATACATTGCAATTTGTCTTGTTTCAACTATTTTTTTCTGACGTTTTTTGGATTTCATGTCGGTTACACTGACACCGTACTGTGCAGAAATCATTTCTATTACTTTTTTTGCTGTTACTTTAGACTGTTCTCGTTTTACATTATGCATAAGCATTTCCTGAACCAGTTCCAATGTTATCTCCTCATCTAGAAGTTTTGCACGGGCATTTAAGTTTGTAAGCGTTCCTTCCAGTTCTCTTACGTTTGTATCCAAAGAGTCTGAAATATATTCTAAAATGCTGTCGTCTATTTCAATTCCCTGTGCTTTTGCCATGTTTTTCAGAATCATCATACGAGTTTCATATCCTGGACTTTGGATTTCCACAGTTAGACCTGATAAAAATCTTGATTCTAGACGTTTTGACAGATTTTTTATTTCCTTTGGCGACTTGTCACTTATCATTATTATCTGTTTTCCAAGTTCCTGTAACTTGTTAAATGTGTGAAAAAATTCTTCTTCCACAGTTCCTTCCCCACGTCCAAACACCTTTTCAAAAAATTGTATATCATCTAGAAGAAGTACATCTAAAGCACGGAATGTATCACGAAAATGCTGAATTCGTCCACTGTTCAAAACTTTAAAAAATTCATTTGCAAATTCTTCAGAAGTAGAATAATAAACACGCTTACTTGGGTCATTTTCTAAAATTGCATTTCCTACAGCCTGCATAAGATGGGTTTTTCCAAGCCCTGAACTTCCAAAAATAAAAAGAGGGTTATAAACCGTTGGATTTTTTACAACTGCAAGACAGGCATTATATGCAAGTTTACTATTTTCACCGACAACAAAATTATCAAGCCTGTGCTTCGGATTTAGTCCTGTGTGAATAAGTGAAGCTTTTTCCATTGTTTCTTTTGGAAAACTGTGAGTTTCAGGCTTATATGACATCACATCCTGTTTTTTTATCTCAAAGTTTATCGTAACTTCTTCATCTGTCACAATTTCTATAATTTCTTCCATCTGGCTTTTATATTTTTCTATATTTTCCTTTATTAGCTTGGAATTACAAGTAAGAGTAAAGACACTCTCTTCAAGTTTAGTTGCCTCCACATTTTCAAAAAATAGCTCAAATTCCCCTTCATTAACTCTTTTTTTCATAATTTTCTTAATTTTTTCCCACAATTTCACAACATCCATTTATTTTTTCTCTCCTTTTTTAACAGTATTCCTATAAATAAAAATTTTAAATTTCACAATAATTTCAGCCTTTCTATTTGCCTTAACTATAACATATATAAAATAAATAATCAAGATTTTCCACAAAAGTTTTCCACATGTTTTTCCACATAAAAAATATAATATTTTTCTGCTGTTTATCAAAAAATTTTACTTTTTAAATTTTTATCCACAAAAATTAATTACATCCATTTTCAGCATCTTTCCACACATTATCCACATACTTTTAATTTATCCACAAACTTTGTTGTTAATTATGTTTACAATTTTGTTAATAATATTTTCCCACAAATTTGCCCAAAGTTTTCCACAACCTTTTCTCTGTCAATCGCCTTATTTATCAGTATTTCCACATTTCCACAGTGCATAATAATAATATATTTAATTATATATATACTATTATATATTATAGAGATGTGGATAACCAATAAGCCAATTCCAAAATATTTTCAAAATACTAAAAAATATGCTATACTAAAATATCAAATACAACTCTAGGAGAAAAACATGAAAACGAAGACAAAACTTATTGTTTGGAGTATTATCTGGTTAATAACTTATTGTTTTTTAAAAACACCGTGTTTAACAGATGAAAACAAGGCATTACTCAACATAATTAATTCATACACATTTGCATATATAACTATTGAACTAATTATAGAACCTATTTATAAGAAAAACAACAAAATTCTTTACATAAGTGTATGTATCCTTGACTTAATAACTTTTATATTTTTAAAAGAATTATTTGGAATATCTCTTTCGATTTTTATTTTAACATCACTAATATTTCCAATAGAAAAAGGACTCTCTAGTTTTAAAATAAAATTCAAACAAAAACAAGAAATAATATTAAAAACATTTTTATTATTCTCAAGTTTTTTATTATATAGTCTTTTTTTCTACTTTTTGGATAAACAATATCTAAAAGTAGATTACATACTTGCTCCTTTTATATTTGAGTATATAAAAACAATTATAAATTCAATATAAAAATATACGTAATTTTATTCTTATATAAAAAATTCACTAAAATATAAACGGCTTAAAACTTGACTTTTTTTTGAATATTGTATATAATGTTGATAAAAGACGAAGAAATTTTTTTTAAATAAAATAGAAAGGAAAAAAGATGACTAAAAGAACATATCAACCAAATAAAAGAAAAAGAAAAAAAGATCATGGATTTAGAAAAAGAATGCAAAATAAAAGCGGAAGAAATGTTTTAAAAAGAAGAAGAGCTAAAGGAAGAGCTAAATTATCAGCATAACCCGGTGTTAAATTCAACACTGGGTTTTTAAAAGAATTAATATTTTAAGAATAAAAGAGAGCTTTCTTATAACTAAAAACTCTTTAAAACTAGGCACAAAAGTTAAGACTATCCATAAATTCGTGTTTAGTTAATTTTTTTGTCTAATTTTAAAGAAGTTTAATATATTAAGCTCTCACTCATTTTAACCAAAAGAAGAGAAAGATGTCTATTAACAAATTAAAAAAAACAAAAGATTTTTCATTAATATATAACAAATCAAAAAAGATGCATACAAAGTATGCTATTATTTTTATAAAAGAAAATAAGAATAATACTCAACGATTTGGCTTTGTGGCAAGCAAAAAGACTGGAAATGCAGTTCAAAGAAATAGAATAAAAAGAATTTTTAAAGAATTTGTAAAAATACATAAGGATAAATTTAAAAAAAATACAGATTATATATTTGTAGGCAAATCTATTTTGAAAGATAACTTAAAAAATTTAAAATATGGGGATATTGAAAAAGATATTATAAAGGTGGTAAGATGATGAAAAAAATATTGCTATATTTGTTAAAATTTTATCAAAAGTGCATTTCACCATATTTTGGAAGAAGATGTAGGTTTTATCCAACTTGCTCAGAATATTCACGACAGGCAATTACAAAATATGGAGCATTAAAAGGCAGTTATCTGACAATAAGAAGATTATTAAAATGTCATCCTTTTCACAAAGGTGGCTATGATCCGTTAAAATAAAAAAATGGAGGAAATAATATATGTTTAAAATACAGGCACTTGTTGATTTTGTCGTACATGTTTTAAATGCGATATATGGTGTTGTGGGAAATTATGGTATAGCAATAATAATTGTTACAGTTTTAATGAGAATAATTATATTCCCTTTGACATTGAAACAAGAAAAATCAATGAAAAAAATGAGGGAATTACAACCTGAACTCGAAAAAATAAAAGAAAAATATAAAGATGATCCAAAGGAATACCAGCAAAAAACAGCAGAACTTTATAGAGAGAGTGGGGTAAATCCACTAGGAGGATGTCTGCCGCTATTAATTCAGATGCCGATATTTGTCGCATTATACTGGGCTTTTAGCGGAAATGCAATTCCAGCAGATGCAAAATTCCTATGGTTTACATTAAAGCAGCCTGACAGATTATTTATGTTGGGAAAATTTGCATTTAATTTATTACCAATTTTAAATGTGGGAGTGACGTATATTCAGCAGAAAATAATGACGAGCGCAACTAGTGGACAGGAAAGCAATCAGCAGATGCAGACAATGCTTTATATGATGCCTCTTATGATGCTGTTCATATTTTATAATATGCCGTCAGGGGTAACCTTGTATTACTTAGTTTCGGGAGCATTGTCATTAGTTCAGCAGTATTTCATTTTGAAAGGAAGAAGTGATGATGGAAAAGATAATATTAAAGGCACAAAATGAGGAAGAACTTAAAAATATGGTAAGCCGTTCATTGACTTTAAAAGAAGATGAAACTTATCAGGTAAAAGTTTTGAAACATCCTAAAAAAATATTATTTATCAATATAAAAGGTGAATATGAAATTGAAATTGTTAAAAAATCTGATTTGAAATTGAGTGATGTAAAATCAGAAAAATCAAGATTACAAAATGAAGAGAAAATTTCCCAAAAAGAAAAAAAAGATGTAAAAAATCAAAATAATTATGATTCTAAAAAAAATAACAACAGAAAAAATAACAGAAATGAAACTTCTGAGAATGAAGAAAAAGTTATTCAAAATAGTCAGGATGATACAAATATAGATAAAATCAGAGGATTTTTCAAGGAATTTATAGTAAATGCAAAATTAGATATAAAGATTATAAATGTAAAAAAAGAAAATAATGGTAAATATCTAGTTATTCTTGATGGAAAAGATATGAGATTTTTAATTGGTGAAAAAGGAAGTGCCTTAAATAACTTAGAATATTTAATCAGTACAACTAAAAAATTTAAAAATCTGAAAATTTCTATAGATTCTAACAATTATAAAGAAAAACGTGAAAAATCATTAAGAGATTTGGCAAGAAAAAAAGGTAAGGCAGTTTTGGCAACTGGAAATGCTGTAAAGCTGAACCCAATGGCTGCACGTGAACGTAAAATTATTCATGAAGAAATTTCATTTATGGAAGGGCTAAAAACTGAGAGTGTTGGGGAAGAGCCAAAAAGATATTTAGTTATTAGAAAATTAGATGAAAAAAATTAAACTATTGTGTTTAAAATTATAGGTAAAAAAAATAAAATTGAAAAATGATTTTAGAAAATAGAGGGATAAAATGTTGTTTGATACAATTGCGGCGATTTCCACTCCAAAAGGTGAAGGCGGGATTGCCATAATAAGAATATCCGGCGATAAATCATTTGAAATACTGGACAAAATATTTATTAAAAAAAACCCAAATGTTGATTTGGGTTTTTATAAATTAAATTACGGATTTATCAAGGATGGAGAAAAAATAGTAGATGAAGTTATGGCTGTAAGGCTAAAAGCCCCAAAAAGCTATACTTGTGAAGATATTGTGGAAATAAATTGTCACGGTGGAACACTTGTTTCGGAAAAAGTACTTGAACTTGTGTTAAGAAATGGGGCAAGACATGCTGAAAGCGGGGAATTTACAAAGCGAGCATTTATGAATGGACGTATAGACTTGTCACAGGCTGAGGCGGTTATGGACATTATCCAGGGAAAAACCGAAAAGAGCGTATCACTGTCACTTGATCAGTTAAGAGGGGACTTGCGTGACAAAGTAAACGAATTTAAGAAGGCTTTGCTAGATATTACAGCACATGTGAATGTGGTGCTGGATTATCCTGAAGAAGGGATTGACGATCCGTTGCCAGTAGAACTTAGAGATAACCTGGAAAAAGTATATGAAGAAGCAAATCGGTTAATTGACTCGTATGACACAGGAAAAAAAATAAAAGAGGGGATAAAGACAGTTATTGTCGGAAAACCAAATGTTGGGAAATCTACATTGCTAAATGCCCTGCTTCATGAGGAGCGTGCCATTGTAACGCATATTGCTGGGACTACGAGAGATGTTATTGAGGAAATAATCAATATAAAAGGAATTCCTTTAGTTCTGGTGGATACAGCAGGAATTAGAAAAACTGATGACATTGTGGAAAATATTGGTGTAGAAAAGTCTAAGCAGTTTATTGAAAAGGCTGATTTGGTGCTTCTTGTACTGGATGCTTCAAAGGAACTGGAAAATGAGGATATAGAAGTTATAAATCAGATAAAAGAAAATAAAAAGAAAGTTATAGTATTATTGAATAAGATTGATTTAAATAAAAAAATTAATCTTGAAGGGTATAATTTGGAAAATATTGTTGAAATTTCGGCAAAAGACAATATTGGAATTGAAGATATGCAAGAAAAAATCTATTCATACATTGTAGAAGAAGATGTGGAAAACTCATCAGAAAAACTAATAATTACAAATATTCGTCACAAAACAGCACTTGAGAAAACAAAAGACGCAATAAGAAATATTTTTGAAACAATAGATATGGGACTTCCTATGGACTTAATTTCTGTAGATTTGAAAGAAGCTTTGGATTCACTTTCAGAGATTACTGGAGAAATATCGTCTGAGGATATTTTAGATCATGTATTTGGGAATTTTTGTGTTGGGAAATAGATTTTATTATATTTTATAAAAAAGTATGAAAAGTTTTGGATAAAATGGAGGAAATAAATAATGGATAATAATTATGGAGCAGAGGCGATTACGGTTCTGGAAGGGCTGGAAGCGGTTAGAAAGCGTCCAGGAATGTATATCGGATCAACTTCAGCACGTGGGCTTCACCATCTAGTATGGGAAATTGTAGATAACAGTGTGGACGAAGCACTTGCTGGAATTTGTGATAAAATTACTGTAAAGATACTTGAAGGGAATATTATAGAGGTATCTGATAATGGACGTGGAATCCCTGTGGGAATGCACAAAACTGGAAAATCAACATTGGAAGTTGTACTTACTGTGCTTCACGCTGGAGGAAAATTTGACAATAATAATTATAAAGTGTCAGGGGGACTTCACGGAGTTGGTGTATCTGTCGTAAATGCTTTGTCAGAATGGCTTGAGGCAACTGTAACACGTGATGGAAAGATTTTTAGACAGACATATCAGCGTGGTGTGCCAACTTCGCCTGTGGAAGAAATTGGTGTGGCAGATGCTGATGCACACGGAACTGTAATTAGATTTAAGGCTGATGACGAAATATTTGAAACAACAGTTTACGATTATTCTGTGCTGGAATCACGTTTAAAAGAATTAGCATACTTGAATAAAGGCTTGAAAATTGAGCTGGCTGATGAGAGAAATGCTGAAAATATAAAAGCTGAAGAATTTTTATTTGAAGGTGGAATAAAGGACTTTTTAAATGAAATTATTGATGAGGAAAAAATTGTTGATGATGTGATTTATATGGCTGATACAATGCAAATTGAGGAAGCCAAGGAAGTAGAAACTGTGGATGAGGATGGAAACACAGTTGTAAAAAAAAGAAGTGCAAAATTCGTGGAAGTGGAAATTGCAATGAACTACACAACTTCACAAAGAGAAACTGTTTATTCATTTGTAAATAATATAAATACTCATGAAGGCGGAACTCATGTCAGCGGATTTAGAACAGCACTTACAAGAACAATTAATGATATTGCAAAACAGATGAACTTAATCAAGGATAAAAATGGAACATTTCAGGGAACAGATGTAAGAGAAGGACTTGTCTGTGTAATAAGTGTAAAAATACCCGAGCCTCAATTTGAAGGACAGACAAAAACAAAACTTGGAAACAGTGAAGTTACAGGGATTGTCTCAAATATTGTTGGAAGCAACTTGAAATTTTATCTAGAAGACCATCCAAAGGCAGCTGAAAAAATTATTGAAAAAATGGCAATGTCAAAAAGAGCAAGAGAAGCAGCGAAAAAAGCAAGAGAGCTTGTACTTAGAAAAAATACATTGGAAGTAGGATCACTGCCTGGTAAACTGGCAGATTGCTCTTCAAAAGATCCGGCTGAATCAGAAATTTTCATAGTCGAAGGAAACTCAGCAGGAGGTTCTGCAAAACAGGGAAGAGATAGAAGATTTCAGGCAATATTGCCTCTTCGTGGAAAAATCTTGAATGTAGAAAAATCAGGAGTGCACAAGGCTCTTGAAAATGCAGAAATTAGAGCAATGATTACAGCCTTTGGAGCTGGATTTGGCGAAGAAATGGACTTAAAAAAATTAAGATACCATAAAATCGTAATTATGACAGATGCCGATGTTGATGGAGCTCACATCAGAACATTAATGCTGACATTCTTCTACAGACATCTGAGAGAATTAATTAACGAAGGCTACATATATATCGCACAGCCGCCTTTATACAAAATTCAGGCTGGAAAAGCAATTAGATACGCCTATTCAGACGATCAGATGAAACAAGTGACAAGAGTACTGGAAGGAGAAGGAAGAAAATACACAATCCAGCGTTACAAAGGGCTAGGAGAAATGAATCCAGAACAGCTTTGGGAAACAACTCTTGATCCAGAAGTAAGAACATTATTAAAAGTTTCAATGGAAGATGCTTCCTATGCAGATAAGATGTTTAATATTCTGATGGGAGATAAGGTTGAGCCGAGAAGGAAGTTTATCGAGGATAATGCAAATTACGTAAGGAATTTGGATATATAATTTTTGATTAAAATTGTGAAAAGTTATTTTTATTAATAGATATTTTTCTATAATATTTATGTTTTTTCTTTTTTTAAAAGCAAAGGGGAACAATCGCCATCCTCTTTTATTTCGCAATATTAGTTATTTCAATTTCTTCAAATTATAATATCTGAAGATTTTGGCGAAAGTGCTACGCACTAATCCCAGCTTGTCTAAGCATTTTTTTGAAATAAAATTGAAACTCGCTTTTTAACAAAAGTTATTATCAACTCTTTAAATTAATCACAATTTAAAGAAAATGAAAAAGCTCAAACAGTCAATTTCATTCCAAAAAAATCACGACATTTTTAGTTTAATTATAAATAGATATGTTAATAGAAAATAAGCAAAATTTCGTTAAAGAAAAAATAACTGTTTGAGATTTTGAAACAAATTTTAAATTATATTTAGTTAATTATTTTAAAATAATCTTGATTCAAAATCGAGTTTTATTTTTTCTTTATTAAGAAAGTTTTGCGTAAGCGGGAGTGCAGAGGTATGGAGTCTGATACCTCTGCGTTAAAAGAGTTAATATAAAAAAAGGAAAAACAATTACTAATTAAGATAACTTGTAATAAAAATTTAGGAAATAGCTTAATAGAACATTTCAAAATAGTTCGTTGTAAAGAAAGAGAAGAAAAGAGGTGCAGGATGTCAGACGATTTTAGAGATGACGATGAAAGAGAAGATGAGATAACAGAAATGGATGAGAACGATGATAGGGAAATCATTGTGGAGGGATTGCCTAAGGCTACGGATTTATCAAATGAATCTAATGTCTATATTGAGGATGAGATAAAGGCGGCTTATTTGGATTATTCGATGAGTGTAATTGTAAGCCGTGCTTTGCCAGATGTAAGAGATGGATTAAAACCTGTACATAGAAGAATCTTGTTTTCCATGAGTGAAATGGGAATGAGCCATAAAACTCCATTTAAAAAATCGGCAAGAATTGTCGGGGATGTATTGGGGAAATACCATCCACACGGCGATTCATCAGTTTATGGTGCAATGGTTAGAATGGCACAGGACTTTAATATGAGATATGAACTTATTGACGGACATGGGAACTTTGGTTCGATTGATGGGGATGAAGCTGCGGCAATGCGGTATACAGAAGCTAGAATGGCTAAAATTACTGAAGAGCTGCTTGCGGATATTAATAAGGATACAATAGACTATCGTAAAAACTTTGATGAAAGTTTGGATGAGCCAGTTGTATTGCCTGCTAAACTTCCCAATTTACTACTAAATGGAGCAAACGGTATTGCTGTCGGAATGGCTACAAATATTCCGCCACATAATTTAGGAGAGGTCGTTGATGGAATTGTGGCATTGATTGATAATCCTGAAATTTCAATTGATGAACTGATTACATACATAAAAGGTCCAGATTTTCCAACGGGCGGTATAATTAACGGGAAACAGGGGATTTATGATGCGTATAGAACTGGACGTGGAAAACTTCGAGTTGCAGGACGTGTGGAAGTTGAAACTTCAAAAACTGGAAAAGAGTCGATTATTGTTACAGAATTACCATATCAGGTAAATAAAGCCAGACTTATTGAAAAAATTGCAGATTTGGTAAGACAGAAGAAAATTACTGGAATATCTGATTTGCGGGATGAAACTGATAGAGATGGTATCAGAATTGTAATTGAGCTGAAAAAAGGTGAGGAAAGTGAACTAATTCTAAACAGCCTTTATAAATTTACTGATTTACAAAATACATTTGGTGTAATTATGCTTGCACTTGTGGATAATGCACCAAGAGTGTTGAATTTAAAGCAGGTTCTTCAAAAATATCTGGAACATAGATTTGAAGTAATTACAAGAAGAACTGAATTTGAGTTGAAAAAGGCTAAAAATAGAGCTCATATCTTGGAAGGGTTCAAAATTGCGCTTGATAACATTGAGGAAGTAATTAGAATTATACGTGCTTCAAAGGATGCAAATGTTGCACGGACTGAATTAATTGCAAAATTTGGATTTTCAGAAATTCAGGCAAAAGCAATTCTGGACATGAGATTGCAAAGGCTTACTGGACTTGAAAGAGATAAAATTAATCAGGAATATAACGAACTTATGCTATTAATTGAAGAATTAACTGGAATTTTATCTGACGATTTAAAAATATATGGTATAATTAAAGAGGAGGCACTTAAATTAAAAGAAGATTTTGGTGATGAACGTAGAACTGAAATCAGAAATGCAAGAGCCGAAATTAGCATAGAAGACTTAATTAAGGACGAAGAAGTTGTTGTAACACTTACAGAAAAAGGTTATGTAAAACGTGTAGCAATCGACACTTACCGTTCACAAAAACGTGGTGGAATCGGAGTAAATGCTACAAACACAATAGAAGATGATGTTGTAAAAGATATGTACATAGCAAAAACTCTTGATACATTGCTTATTTTCACAACGAAAGGAAAAGTATTCAGCATAAAAGTTTATGAAATTCCTGAAACTGGAAAACAGGCACGTGGAAAACTGATTGGAAACATTATAAATCTGGATGATGATGAAAAAGTCAGCACGATAATAAAAGTTCGTGAATTTGAAAAGGATAAGAATTTATTCTTCGTAACACGAAATGGAGTCGTTAAAAAATCTGAATTGACATTGTTTAGTAATATTATGAAAGCTGGAAAACGAGCGATTAGATTAAATGATGAAGATGAAGTGATGTATATCGGGCTTACAAGCGGAACTGGCGAGGATGAAGTATTTGCCGCTACAAGAAACGGTATTGCGATTAGATTCTCTGAAAAAGATGTAAGAAGCATGGGAACTGGGGCAGCAGGAGTAAAAGGTATAACTCTTAGAGATAAGGACAAAATTGTAGGTGCTGCAATTATTAATTCAGAAATGAATAATGATGAAATGAGAATTCTTACAATTACTGAAGAAGGATATGGAAAACGTACAAAACTTTCTGAATATAGATTCCAGTCAAGAGGTGGAAAAGGAATTATCAATGCAAAACTGAATGAAAAAACTGGAAAAATTGTAGATGTGAAAATTGTCAAGGAAAATGATGAAATTATGCTTATTACTTCAGAAGGTACACTAATTAGAACAAGTGTAAATAATATATCTGTAATAGGACGTTCAGCTTCAGGTGTGCGAATAATGAAAGTTAGAAATAATGAAAAAATAGCTTCTGTAGTAAAAATCACAGAAGAGCCTGATTTAACCGAAGAAGAAAAATAAGATAAATATAAATTCTCATATATAAGGAAGTGGTTAAAATGTTACAAAAAAAAGCATTATTTTTAGTTACAGCGGAAAGCGAAATAAATCCATTGGTTAGTTTTGCAAGAGTGTTTAAGCAAAAATATAACGTTGATGTTGATGTTATCTATATCAAGGATATATTAAAGTATGAGGTATTTCCTGTAAGTATCGAAGGAATGGGACTAAATATTGGAGCAAACTATGCCTTTAAGGAATACAGGGAACTAGAAGAAAAAACTGTAAAAAAATTAAAGGATAAAATAACATCTGATATTTCAAATTTTTACTCAAAAGATGGTGAAACAGCAGAAATTGTTTTAGAAGAACTAAAAAAATACGACTTGCTTGTACTTGTAAAAAATGAAAAAGTAACTCCAGTATTAAAGGAAATATTAAGAAGTATTTTTAAACCATTAATTATATTGCCAAACATAGAAGACTTTAGATTGGACAACTTGATGTTACTTGATGATGGCGCTTATAATGCGAACAAGACATTGTTTACTTTCTTCCATATGTTTGGTGAGCAAAAAATAGATGTGTTGCGTGTAAATGTTGAAGAAGATGATGAAAGCAGCCTAACAGAAAGATTTGGCGACAACTATAATCTTATTCATAAAAAAGGTGACACTTTCAAGACAATTATGAACGAAGCTCAAAATTATGACTTGGTCTTAATGGGAGATTTGCGATATACAATAATGGTAGAAAGAATTACTGGTAAACTGGGAGTTAGAATACTTGAAAATCTTCAAAAGCCAATCTTTATTGTGTAAATTCTATATCTTTAATTTTTAAAATTAAATTAATAATTTAAAATAATTTTCAGATTAAAAAAATAATTATATTACTCAAACAGCTATTATTATGTAACTGTTTGAGTAAATCTGAATTTTATTTTAGAGAAATAGCTGTTTCAAGTGTATTTTCAAGATATTATTTATAATATTGCATATAGATTGTATTTTAAAAAATATACTCGAATTTCTTTAGGTTTAAGCTAATAAATAAAAAAATATAGAATTTAATTGGTATAATGTAATATTTTAAATCTTTTATAAAAAAATAAGTTTAAAAAAATTTTAATTTTAAATATTTATGTTTTACTAATATAATTATTTTAAATAAAAGGATAGATAGTATATAATGGCATTA
>ERZ773069.1249-NODE-1249-length-15012-cov-45.222037_pt1 | contig 15012 bp, 10 predicted proteins | sample MGYA00580619_ERZ773069 | MGnify/ENA primary metagenome ERZ773069 (study PRJEB29015, sample SAMEA2738007) | human oral metagenome | biome: human oral; feature: human-associated habitat; material: dental | place: China | collected 2108 ...
CCGAAACAGCAGACAGTTTCATCCGCACCCCTTGCTCCCGCAATTCTTGAGTCGGCTGGATAAAGGTGCGTTGGGTGTATTGGTTTTTGATAAGCCCCATTTCGTTTGGCAGACCTGATTCTTCCGCAAAGCCCATAGCTGCGCTCAGTGAGGAATTCGGTACACCAACCACGATATCGGCTTCGTGTTTGAATTCACGCGCCAATTGAGCCCCCATTCTCTTGCGAGCTGTATGGACATTAACACCATGAATATTAGAGTCAGGGCGGGCAAAGTAGATATACTCCATAGAGCAAATCGCCAACTGGGTATCATTCGTATAACTATCATACTGGATGCCACTGTCATCAATGATAACAATCTCTCCTGGCTTCACATCGCGAATCCACTCAGCACCGATGACTTCAAAGGCACAAGTTTCAGAAGAAACCACAACTGCTCCATTCCCCATTTTCCCGATTGAAAGAGGACGGAAGCCATTTGGGTCAAGAGCCGCAATCAACTTGTCTTCAAAAAGTAGAATATAAGCAAACCCACCTTTGACAAGACTGAGTGCCTCCTTGATTTTGCCCATCAAGTTCGGATTGTGACTACGGCGAATCAGGTGAGCCAAGATTTCAGAATCAGAGGTTGAGCTGAAAATAGCGCCTCTTTGTTCCAATTCTTTCTTAAGAGATTCGGCATTAGTTAGATTCCCGTTATGAGCCAATCCAAACTGCATATCATGAAAACGAAAAATGAAAGGCTGGATATTATCCGCAGAAGCTTCTCCTGCAGTCGCATAACGAACGTGCCCAATCGCACTCGTTCCAGTCAGTTTATCCAAATTAGCTGGATTTCTGAACACTTCTGATAGAAGTCCCATATCACGATGGCGCTTTAGTTGTCCTTGGTCATTGGAGAGGATTCCTGCCCCCTCCTGACCTCGGTGCTGAAGACTATGGAGCCCAAAATAGGTCAATTTAGCCGCATCCGGATGTCCCCAAATACCGAAAACACCACATTCTTCATTAAGTGACTTTACTTCGTATGTCATTTTTTTACCTAAATTCTTTTATCCTGAAAAGGGAGAAAACCTGGCCTTTCAGACCAAGTAGACTCCTTTTTGATTACTTTCTATTACAAGCCAGTGTTATCTTGACCCGCTTGGAAATAACGAACAGCACTTTCAAATAATTTCTGGTCTTTCTGGCCTGGAATATTTTGGAAAAGACCGTCTTCATAACGTTCTGAGTGACCCATTTTACCAATGATTTGGCCGTTCTTGCTTGTAATCCCTTCGATAGCGTAGAGAGAGCCATTTGGATTATACTTACTATCCATGCTTGGCTGACCATCAAAATCTACGTACTGGCTCCAAATCTGACCATTGTCACGCAGTTCAGCAAATTCCTCAGCCGTTACAACAAATTTCCCTTCACCATGTGAAACCGGAATAGCATGGATATCTCCCACTTGCACACCAGTCAGCCAAGGCGAGTTAGTATTGGCAATGCGGGTTTCAACCATCTTAGCCACGTGTTGATTAGCATCATTGTAAAAGAGAGTTGGGCTACTAGCACCTGCATCTTCAAAGTTTCCGTAAGGAAGAAGACTGGATTTAACTAGAGCTTGGAATCCATTACAGATACCAATGATGAGGCCACCACGACTGATGAAAGCATCAATGGCTTTCTTGACCTTCTCGTTGAGCAGGATGTTGACGATAAACTTAGCTGACCCATCTGGCTCATCTGCAGCAGAGAAACCACCTGCAAAGAAGATGATATTTGCCTTGTCAATGTTGTCAACCATTGTGTCAACAGACTTGACAATGGCCACTTCGTCCAAAGTAACAAAGGGAACTAGATTGACCTTGGCCCCAGCTGCTTCAAAGGCTTTAGCTGAGTCATATTCTGAGTTGGTTCCAGGAAATACTGGAATATAAACTAGTGGCTCAGCTACTGTATCCTTGGCTTTTATCACTATATCAGAGACTAGTGCAGGGACATCCTCTAAAACTTTAGATTGTTCAAATTCAGTTGGGTAAACTGCTTCTAACTTTCCTTCAAAAGCATTGAGCACATTTAAACCATTTATGTCAATATCGTTTACGGTCAATGTAAACAATTGGGTTGTTTGTCCAATCTTAGCTACATTTGGAATCTCCTCTGTAGATGTAAAGATAAAACCACCTAGCTGACCAGTTAAACAAGTTGACAGATCTGTTAAGTTTACTTTTGCTCCTATACGATTCCCCAGACTCATAAGAGCTAAGTTTTCAAGTACTCCACCATATTTAACCGCTGATGCCGCACTGATTTTATGTTCTTTTTGAAGACTTGCAAACTGTGTAAAGTTTGCCTTTACAGTCTCGAAATCAATTTCTTGAGATAGGGCTGGTCCTGGAATATAGTAAATCCACTCTCCCACTGCCTTAAACTCTGGAGATAGGACTTTTCGACTATCTGCTGTTGTTACACCAAATGCAACTAGAGTTGGAGGCACTGTCAATTCTTCAAAAGTACCTGACATAGAGTCCTTACCACCAATAGACGGGAGTCCTAGCTGAATCTGTGCTTCAATAGAACCTAGAAGGGCAGATACAGGCTGACCAAAACGTTCAGCTTTCTTATCCATCCGCTCAAAGTACTCTTGGTATGAGAAACGAGCCTTAGACCATTCTCCACCAGTGGCAACCAATCGAGCAGTTGCTTCGATCACTGCATATGCTGCCCCATGGTAAGGTGACCACTCAGCCAAATACGGATGGAAGCCCTGAGCTATCACAGATGCAGTATTCGTAAAACCAGACTGAACAGGTAATTTTTGAACAGAAGCTTCTGTTGGAGTTATTTGATAACGGCCTCCCAGTGGATGATTTACGGTTGAACGTCCTACAGAACTGTCAAAAATCGTTTGTAAACCTTTTTGGCTAGCATGATTCAGATCAGATAGAAGAGCTAACAGGTCTGTTTCAAGACTTTCAGCTGATGTTGTCCTTTCTTCAGGTAGCTTGACATCCTTGTCAACCACCTTGGCATCAACTACAACACGAACGCCATTTGTATCAAGGAAAGAACGCTCCAAGTCGACAATTGTTTCACCATTCCAGTGCATAACCAGATTTGGTTTTTCAGTCACTGTCGCAACGACAACAGCGTCAATATTTTCTTTGTTACATTCCGAAATAAAGGCATCTACATCCTCAGGACGAACAACAACAGCCATTCGTTCCTGAGACTCAGAAATAGCGATTTCTGTTCCATTGAGCCCTTGGTATTTAAGAGGTACCTTATCTAGATTGATTTCGAGACCATCTGCCAATTCACCAATAGCTACACAGACACCACCTGCTCCAAAGTCATTTGATTTCTTAATAAGTCGAGTTACATTTCCATTACGGAAAAGGCGTTGAATCTTGCGTTCTTCAATGGCATTCCCTTTTTGAACTTCTGCTCCTGCTGTCTCTACAGATTCTACAGTTTGCACCTTTGAAGAGCCTGTTGCCCCACCAACTCCGTCGCGCCCTGTCTTTCCACCTAATAGGATGACCACATCACCCGCTACTGGTTTTTCACGAACAACATTTTCTTTAGGAGCCGCTCCGACAACCGCTCCAAGCTCCATCCTCTTAGCTACAAAACCTGGGTGGAAATACTCACGGACATAGGTCGTTGCTAGACCAATTTGATTCCCGTAGGAAGAATAGCCATGCGCTGCAGTTTTTGAAATAACCTGCTGAGGAAGCTTGCCAGCCCGCGTTTCAGAAATCGGCTGAGTAATATCACCCGCACCAGAAATCCGCATAGCCTGATAAACATAAGAACGACCAGAAAGCGGATCACGAATGGCTCCTCCGATACAAGTCGCAGCCCCACCAAAAGGCTCAATTTCTGTTGGATGGTTGTGGGTTTCATTTTTAAACATCAGCAACCAAGGCTCTTTAACTCCATCCACGTCCACTTCAATCTCTACTGAGCAGGCATTGATCTCGTCAGACACTTCCATATCATCTAGACGCCCATTGGCTCTTTCGTAACGACCAAAAATAGTCGCCATATCCATGAGAGTCTGCGGTTTTTCCCCACGTCCCAACTCATTGCGCATAGCTAAGTATTTATCATAAGTAGCCTGCAATTGTTTTTCGAACTTAGAGGCTGAAAAATCAATCGTTTTCAACTCAGTCTCAAAGGTTGTATGACGGCAATGATCAGACCAATAAGTATCTAGGACCTTTAGCTCTGTCTCTGTTGGCACGCGCCCAATGGATTTGAAATAATCCTGAATAAATAGGAGGTCATCGACTTCCATAGCTAAACCTTGTTCAGACTTGTAGAGCAAAAAATCTTCTGCCGAATAGTTTTCAAAAAAGTCTAAATTTGGAATTTCCTTGTCAGAGCTTGAAAATTCCTGAGGACGGAGGCCTGAGAGAATATCTTTAAAGCGAGAATCCACAGGATTTAGAAGATAACGCTTAATCGCCTTCAGTTCATTGGCATCAATATTTTTGTTGACTAAATAAAGTTGAGCTGTATTTACAATTACATTGCTATCACTGCCCAAGAGCAATAAAGCCTCCTGAGCGCTAGCTGAGCGTTGGTCAAACTGACCCGGCAGAGCTTCGATAGCAAAAAACGCTGTTTCTGCAAGTGCAACCTCTACTTCCTCTTCTGTCAGCAATCTATCTGTTACTTGCTCAGAAAAAATATGTTTTTCAGCCCGAGTATACAAGTCTTCTGCCAGATGAAAAACATCGTAAACCTGAATTATACGAAGATCTGATAATGTTTTTAACTGGAGATTATATATCAGCTCTTTCATTAAACTCTGTGACTTGATACCAAAGTTATTTTTCTTCTCTACAAAAATACGCTTGTCCATGACTTTTCACACCCGTCCTTACTTAATCGCCTGCAACTTCTCCCAAACAACTTGGTAAACATCCGTTAATTCACCAAGACCACGCCGGAAAACATCCTTGTCCATGTGGTGTCCTTCTGCGTCCCAGAGACGGCAGTTATCAGGTGAAAATTCATCTGCTAGAATAATTTTTCCTTCTTTGTCAAAGCCGAACTCTAACTTGAAATCAATCAATTTCAATCCAATTTGGCGGAACCAGTCTGATAAAAGCTCATTGATCCGACGAGTCTCCTCTTTCAAAAAGGCAATTTCTTCGTCGTTAGCAATCTTCAAGAATTTTACATGCTCATCATTGATGAAAGGATCGTCCAAATCATCATTTTTGTAGTAAAATTCCACAATCGGGGTCTCAAGTGCAATCCCTTCTTCTACTCCAAAACGCTTAGAGAAAGATCCTGCTGTATAGTTCCGAAGCACTACTTCTAATGGAATAATCTTTACTTTTTTGTTGAGTTGATCTGTATCTGAAATCTTTTCAATAAAATGCGTGGCTACACCCGCAGCATTCAGTTTTTCAAAAATAAATGATGAAATCTGATTATTGAGTACTCCCTTACCAACAATCTGTTCTTTCTTAACCCCATTAAAAGCGGTAGCTTGATCCTTATAATGTGCTACAATCACATCCTCATCATCTGTAGCAAGAATATCTTTGGCTTTTCCCGAATATATCAATTTATTTGACATTTTAATGTTCGCCTTTCGTAATTTTTATGCCTTCATTTTATCATACGAACTAGATATTTACAAGCTGTATCCGTATTTTATGTCTAACTTCCATTGATTTTTTTATTTAAACTACCTTCCTTATCAAAGTATAGAAAAAAGTAGGTCAAGGCCTACTTTGTTTTTTTCTCAATATATGCTACTACATCTGCAACACTGCATAGACGATCAATATCTTCATCTAAAATGTCAATTCCAAATTCGTCTTCTAAGGTCAGAATAAATTCCATCATATCAACAGAATCCGCCCCAAGATTATCCTTAAAGCTTAATTCCGGAGTTACCTCAAAACTTTTACCTTGGCGTTCTTGAATAATAGATACGATCTTTTGGTAGATTGTTTCCTGCGTCATTGTGTTTCCTCCTTTGAGAATTCTGTAACTGATTTACCAACCACATCTGTGTGTAGCATTGTTCGAATTTGACAAATCGTACTGCAAACTGTTTTTGCATCACTTGAGCCGTGAGTCTTAACCACTGGTGCTTTTAGACCAAATAATACGGCTCCCCCAGCATCAGAATAATCTAGTCTAGACTTTAGTTCCTTCAGGCTATCTTTTAAAAGCAAGGCACCCAACTTAGCCTTAAGTCCACCACCTAAAATACTCTTCTTAAGCTGCCCCATAATGCTGAGCGCTGTTCCCTCAATAGACTTTAAGACTGCATTTCCGGTAAATCCATCTGTCACCACAACGTCAGCTACACCATTCATCAACTCACGTGCTTCCACATTCCCAATAAAATTAAGAGAAGAATCTGCAGCGAGTAGTTCATAGGTCTCCTTGCGTAAAGGATCACCCTTGCTACTTTCTGTCCCGTTGTTCAAAAGACCTACACGTGGTCTCTTAATCTCTCTCACACTCTCAGCATAAAAAGATCCTAACTTGGCGTACTGATACAAATGATGAGCGGTATTTTCTGCATTTGCTCCTAAATCCAGCATATCAAATCCCTGACCATCAACGGTTGGTAGAGTTGACAACAGACCTGGTCGATCAATGTTTTTAATACGGCCTACAATAAAGAAGCCTGCCGCTAAAAGTGCACCTGTATTCCCTGCAGAAAGAACAGCATCTGCTTCTCCTGCTTTAACTGCCTTAGCAGCTAAGACCATACTGGAATTCTTCTTTTGACGAATGGCCTTGGTTGGCTCATCATCAGAATTAATCTTTTCATCTGTGTGGACAATGCTAACTCGCTCACTTGCAGTCAGATACTGCTTGATCTTGGCCTCATCTCCATATAAAATCAGCTCGATATCTGAAAACTCTTGAAGAGCTTGATTAGCTCCTTCTACCAAGGCCTGAGGGGCAAAATCGCCTCCCATAGCATCAATGGCAATTTTTTTCATATTGACTCCTTATTTTCTTTATCTTTTAAAATACTTCCCCAGTCTCCTAGAGAATCTATGAATTTCTTTGATTTCAAATGAATTCCAACATAATCTTCGTAAATTTGATCTATAAATTCGCGCAGTTGTTGCTTAATTTCTGCTTTTAGTGAAATAGTTTCCAGAGTGCTATATTCCACTGCCTGAAATTGATCAAGTAAAAATGGGATATTGGGATGAAGATGACAGCGACGATCGTCCTCATGATAGTGATCCGGACAGAGGACACCACTGAATTTAAAGGAAAAATCAAAAGGTAGTCCAGTTCGATGACAAAAGACACATTCATGGAAATTCAGAGAAACACCAAAACGAGACAAAATCTGAACTTCAAAAATATTTGTCAAAATCTCATGGTCTAGACCGTCTTCCATTAACTCTAAGGTTTTTGTCAGAAAAGCAAAAAGAGCTGCATCTGCTTGATTGTCCTGAATACTAGCGTCTGCCAAAGCGGCTACATAGGTCGCATAGGCCATGATGAACAAATCACTATTAATCCGAGTAAAAGGCTGGACATCCTGATAATCCTGAATATAACTCAGACCATCATCGTTCACTTTCATAAGCAAATTTGCCAATGTAAGGGGCTGAATAACAGGACTCAGCTTAGAGTTGGTGGCATGTTTCACGAAAAACATACGTTTGCCAGCCTGTTCTGTAAAGATTTTTACTAATTTGTCGTCTTCACGAAAGTTTCGATTATAGAGGACCAGCGCTTTACTCGTGATGGACTGCATCATATTCTTCCATGTACTCCTTGAGTCGCTTCATAGCCTCTTGAATGACCTCCATACTAGCTGCATAAGAAAGGCGAATATAGCCTTCCCCATACTGGCCAAAAGCTGCACCCGGAATAAAAGCAACTGCTTTTTTCTCAGCAAAATCTTTTAGAAAAGCGAACGAATCCTGCGTAAATCCATCCGGAATCTTAGCAAAGATATAAAAAGCACCGTCTGGTTTTATAATTTTAAAGCCCAGGTCCCTCATCTTTTCCAAGATATAATCTCGCCTTATGATGTATTCCTTCTTCATAGGAAGAGCGTCGTCTTTTCCAGCTGATAAGGCTTCTACCCCTGCAAATTGGGCCATAGTATTTGCAGCAGTTACCAAATATTGATGACTCTTGATGATCTGAGCGGTAAACTCAGCTGGCGCAAAGATAAATCCTAATCGCCAACCAGTCATAGCATGAGATTTGGAGAGACCATTGATAACAATGGTTTGCTTAGGTAGATACTGACCGATGGAAACATGAGCCTCTTCTCTGTAAGTCAGCTCTGAATAAACTTCATCGCAGACAACAAAGACTGGATATTTGCTCAAAACTGCTGCCAAATCCTGAATTTGTTTCCTAGAATAAGTCACACCAGTTGGATTGGCTGGATAGTTCAGGATAACAGCCTTTACTTTTTCACCCTGCTCCAAAATAGCCTTTTCTAGCATTTCAGGAGTCAGGACGAAATCATTTTCTGTTGTATCAATTTCGACAATTTTCGCTCCTACAAGGTTAACAATCGGCTCATATCCTGGATAAGCAGGTGCAGGAAGTAAAACAACATCATCTTCTTCTAAGATAGCTGTCAAGGTTGCAGACAAAGCTTCTGTTGCACCAATAGTCACCAACACTTCGCTTTCTGGTTTATAGTCTAAATTATATTTTTCTTTAACAAACTCGCTGGCTGCCTGTCTTAGCTCAAGCAAGCCACTCATACCAGTATAATGACTCTGATCGGCATCAATGGCAGCCTTAGCAGCTTCTTTTACATGGTTCGGAGTTGTAAAATCTGGCTCACCTAAAGTTAGGCGTAAAACCCCGGGAATACTTGATATGGACTGATCAAACTGACGAATCATCGATACTTCAATTTTATCTAAATTCTTGTTAAAACGTTTCGTTAAATCCATACATTGCCTCCATATCTTTATCTTTTCAAATATTATACTACAAATAAAAGACCGTCGCAAAAACTGACTGTAATCATACAAAAGGAAAAAGATTGCAGCTCAAGCCCAATCTTGTATCCTTTCGTTATTGTTCTTCGCTTTCATCATCGAAATAGCGAATCAAGTTCTTTTCTGTCAAAATATCTGAGTAAGTATAAGATTCTACATAAGTACTTGCAGAGTCTCCAGCTGGAACATTGTCATTTGTATATTCTACTATAAATAAAGAAGGATAAACCTCAATCAAACGTCCTTTTTTATCCTTTTGACGCTTCCGTCCATTTTCCAGAGTCATCTCGACAATCTGCCCCTCATGTGCCTTGATGTCTTCTTTAATTTTTTTCATTTTTGCTACATCTGTAAATGCATCACTCATTTTATACTTCCTCCCTTTTAGAAATACTTGAGAACTTGTTGTATTCTTTTTGGAAAATCAATTCTACCGTACCACGCGCACCGCTACGGTTTTTCTCGATAATAACTTCCACCTTGTTATTTGGAATACCTTCTTCTTCCTCGCCAGCACGATCATAATAATCATCCCGATAGAGAAAGGCTACGATATCCGCATCCTGCTCGATAGATCCAGATTCCCGGATATCAGACAGCACTGGCCGTTTATCTTGTCGTTGCTCTACTCCACGAGAGAGCTGACTCAAGGCGATTACTGGTACTTTTAACTCTTTTGCTAAAATCTTCAGCTGACGAGAAATTTCTGATACCTCTTGCTGACGATTTTCGCGTCCGGTTCCTGTGATCAACTGCAGGTAGTCAATCAAAATTAGGCCTAAATTGCCTGTTTCTTGAGCCAATTTTCTCGCCCGCGAGCGAATTTCTGTAATCCGAATCCCTGGTGTATCGTCAATATAAATGCTGGCTTGTGCCAGATTTGCTTGAGCGATGGTTACTTTCTGCCATTCTTCATCGCTTAGTTGTCCTGTACGGATAGAATGCGAATTAATAACTCCTTCAGAAGCTAACATCCGGTCCACCAAGCTCTCTGCCCCCATTTCCAGAGAGAAAATAGCGACAGTCTTATCTAGTTTGGTCCCAATATTCTGAGCAATGTTAAGGGCAAAAGCAGTTTTTCCGACCGCAGGACGTGCTGCCAAGATAATCAATTCTTCCTCATGTAAACCTGTAGTCATCTTATCCAACTCAGGATAGCCGGTCGCAATCCCCGTAATATGAGAAGTTTGCTGGGAACGAACTTCCAAATTTTCAAAGTTGATATTCAAGATATCTTTGATATTTTTAAAACCACTACGGTTGGCATTCTCACTGACATCAATGAGCGCCTTCTCCGCCCCAGCAATAATTTCATCTGCTGGGCTTGCTCCATCGTAAGCTTGATTGATAGAGTCTGTCAACCGAGCAATTAAGCGACGCAAAATAGCTTTTTCAGCTACGATTTTAGCATAATATTCCGCATTGGCAGAGGTTGGCACTGAGTTAACCACTTCAACCAAATAGCTGAGTCCACCAATGTTCTGTAAATCATCCTGGCTATCCAGAATATTGCGAACAGTCGTCGCATCAATCGCATCACCACGATCAGCCAGATCAATCATGGCTTTGAAAATCAAACGATTGGCATACTTAAAGAAGTCAGCTGGCTCGATATATTCACGAACGAAAACGAGCTTGCTCTCATCAAGAAAAATAGCTCCCAGAACAGACTGCTCAGCTAAAATATCTTGAGGCTGTGCTCGTAATTCATCAATCTCTGCCATAAAGAACTCCTCTCTCCCCTACTTACTTATCCTTCCTTGACACGCAGATTGATGACACCTGTGATATCTTGGTAAATCTTCACTGGAACATCAATCAGACCTACTGAACGAATCGGTGAATCCACTTTGATATTGCGTTTGTCCAACTTAATACCAAATTGTTTTTCTAACTCTTCTGCAATTTTTTTGCTGGTAATAGAGCCAAATGTCCGACCATCCGGACCAACTTTTTCAGTAAATTCAACCAAAGTCGCTTCTTCTGCTAATTTGGCCTGAATTGCTTGAGCTTCTGCCACTAATTCAGCATGAGCTTTTTCTTCAGATTTCTGTTTACCCCGCAACTCACCAATAGCTTGAGCAGTTGCTTCTTTCGCTAAATTTTTCTTAATCAAAAAGTTTTGAGCATATCCTGTAGGAACTTCCTTTACTTCCCCTTTTTTGCCCTTACCTTTCACATCTGCTAAAAAAATAACTTTCATTCTACTATCTCCTCTTCTTTTTTGATCACTTCATCAATGATTTCTTGATTTAATTTCCGAGTAACCTCTGCAACCGTAAGGTCTTTAATCTGAGCAGCTGCTAGATTAAAGTGGCCGCCACCACCCATATTTTCCATAATGCGTTGGACATTAATCTTACTACGACTTCGAGCTGAAATCGAAACATAACCTTGCGTATTTTTACTTACCACAAAGGTTGCTTCGATCCCCGACATAGCAAGCATAGTGTCCGCTGCCTTACTGATTGCGACCGTCTGATAACTCTTATCTTCTGGCCCACTAGCTACGATGACGTTTGGTAATATCTTATTACCTCGTAGGATCAGCTCGTTGACCGCCCGATATTCATCAAAATCAGTTGCAGAAATATCTTGAATGGTCACACTATCACTGCCCCGTGTCCGTAAATAACTAGCCACATCAAATGTCCGACTAGTAACGCGAGATGTGAAATTCTTAGTATCCAACATCATTCCAGCCATCAAAACACTGGCTTGCATCTTACTTAATCTATTTTTCTTAGAATTTTGGAACTGAAGCAATTCCGTCACAAGCTCACTAGCACTGCTGGCTCCACTTTCAATATAAGTAATGACAGCATTTTCTGGGAAGTCATCATCCCGTCGATGATGATCAATTACAATAGTCTGATAAAACTGTTTATAAAAATCCTTAGATAGGGTCAAGCTGAGCTTAGAATGGTCAACCATAATGAGTAAGGAGTTTCCCGTCACCATCGTCATAGCTTCTGCAACAGTTACCAAATTAGTCTGACCTTCGTCTTGGAGTTTATTGACAGCTCTCTCAATATCTGCAGCCATTTGATACTGATCATAGACAACATACGTCTTATCAATTAAATTGCTTGCAAAAAGTTGCATTCCAACTGCCGAACCCAAGGCATCCATATCCAAATTCTTATGACCTACAACAAAAACTTGATCAACACTACGGATTTTATCCGAAATAGCTGTCATCATGGCCCGAGTACGTGTACGTGTACGTTTCACAGCTGCAGCAGAGCCACCTCCAAAGAAGATAGGATTCTTGCCATCAGCATTTTCTTTTACAACAGCCTGATCTCCTCCACGAACCTCAGCTAGGTTTAGATTTAACAAAGCCGTTTTACCAATTTGATCGTGGTCCCCATCCCCATAAGCAAAGCCCATACTGAGAGTCAGAGGAATTTCACGATTCTTGGCCTCGATTCTAAATTGATCAATAACTGAAAATTTATCCTGCATTAACTGATCAAGTACCGTAAAATCTGTAAAAAGATAAAAACGATCCATACCTACACGACGATAAAACATACGATGGCGATCAGAGAATTCAGCAATGTAATTGGCAACAAAACTATTAATCTGACTGATATCCGAATCTGATACAACATCTTCTAAATCATCATAGTTATCAACAGATATAATACCAATAACAGGGCGTGTAGTTGCTAATTCTGCAGTTGCATCATACTCATTAGAAGCATCAAAAAAGTAGAAAACATTAGAGGAACGATCCAGATAAATCGAATATTTCTTGTCACCGATTGTCATGTAGCGACCAGAACCTTCTAAGCCTGTCTCCATCATCTGCTGTAGCATTTGTGTATCAAAATCCCCATCTTCTGTTGTACAAAGCAACTCAGCATAGGGATTAAACCACTCAACTTCACCAGTTTCTTCTTTAATTTTAATGACTCCAACAGGCATTTTATCTAGTAAAGATGCCAAACTATTTTCTGCATGGTGATTAACATACTGAATTTGTTCAAATTCTGCTGTTTCAAAAAACTTTTGTTGATAAATTAGAAGGGAAACCAAAAAGGCCAGCACCAAGAAGGCAGCAAGCAAAACAAGCGTTCCTTCACCAAACGCTCGCAGTAAAACTGCTAAGATTCCAAAAGAAATAACGCCCAGCATTACAAAGTGAATTGGGGCAAAATGAAATTTTTTCATCACAAACCTCTTATCCGCCATTTTACCATAAATTCAAGAAAAAAGCGAGTTTCTACTGGTTCTAAGCTTATTTGTGATGTTTAAACTTTTTGTAAAATTAGTAATTATTTCTCGATGGATTGCATCATCCTCTAGTTAATTGTTTGTTGTCATAGTTGTAAAACAATTTTACAGCAAAGTAAACATATTGGTTACTCCACTCAAGAAAGCTAGTTATTTAGTCATGTTTAATAATTAAAAATTCTTTTTTTCACAAGCTTTTAAACTCAATCCATATCAGGCGAATATTATTTACACTATATTTACAATATTGTAAATATAGTGTAAAAACCACGTTTTTTATTAAACGTGGTTTTGTTTTTCTTTATTTTTTGAAATACTACGTGCTTTTCCTTCCAAATAAACCATCAAAATAGAAATATCTGCTGGATTGACACCAGAAATACGACTCGCCTGACCAATTGTTTCTGGATTGATTTTCTTAAACTTCTGTCTTGCTTCTGTCGCAATCGAATCAATATCATCCCAGTCAATATTAGCCGGAATGCGCTTCTCTTCCATGCGCTTCATCTTTTCAACCTGATCAAGAGCTTTGGAAATATAGCCTTCGTACTTAATCTCTGTCTCAAGCAACTCGATAATCTTTTCATCAAGCTCTTCTGCAGCTGGACCAATGAACTGAACCACATCTTGATAAGACACTTCCGGTCGCCTTATAAATTCTTTGGCAGTTACTGCATCTGTCAGAGGCTTAAAACCAAGTGCTTCTACCTTGGCATTGGTTTCCTTGACAGGCTTTAGCTTGATGGATTCCAAACGCTTCATTTCATTGTCAAATTGATTCTTTTTAATCTCGAAACGAGCCCAGCGCTCATCATCTACCAGACCAATTTCTCGTCCCAGCTCTGTCAAACGCATATCTGCATTGTCATGGCGGAGAATCAAACGGTACTCAGCTCGGCTAGTCAAGAGTCGGTAAGGTTCTACAGTTCCCTTGGTCACCAAATCATCAATCATGACTCCAATGTAACCATCACTGCGCTTCAGAATCAGCTCCGGCTTACCTTGGATTTTCAAGGCCGCATTTATCCCAGCAATAATCCCTTGACCTGCAGCTTCTTCATAACCAGAAGTCCCATTGGTCTGACCTGCTGTAAACAGCCCTGAAATTTTCTTGGTTTCCAAGGTTGCCCGCAACTGGTGGGGCATAATCATATCGTACTCAATGGCATAGCCTGTCCGCATCATCTCAGCATTTTCTAGACCCTTGATAGAGTGAACCAAGTCCTTCTGCACATCTTCTGGCAAACTAGTTGACAACCCCTGCACATAAACTTCTTCTGTATCACGACCCTCAGGTTCTAAGAAAAGCTGGTGGCGTTCCTTGTCCGCAAAACGGACAATCTTATCCTCGATTGACGGGCAATAGCGAGGTCCCACACCCTTAACGATACCTGAAAACATAGGAGCACGATGCAGGTTATTTTGGATAATTTCATGACTTTCTGCATTGGTATAAGTCAACCAGCAAGGCACTTGATCTTTCACATAGTCCTCATCACGAGACGTGTAAGAGAAATGATTGGCTTTTTCATCACCTGGCTGAATTTCAGTCACATCATAATTGATAGATGACGCCTTAACACGTGGAGGAGTTCCAGTTTTAAAACGACCAATTTCAAATCCTAGGTCACGCAGATTATCTGCTAAAGGAATGGCTGCTAAGCTATGGTTTGGACCAGATGAATACTTGAGATCACCAATAATAATTTCTCCCCGCAAAGCTGTTCCAGTCGTAACAATAACAGCTTTAGCTGCATACTCCTGATGGGTCGCTGTTTTAACCCCAATGACCTTACCAT
>ERZ773069.1252-NODE-1252-length-15007-cov-4.495185_pt1 | contig 15007 bp, 16 predicted proteins | sample MGYA00580619_ERZ773069 | MGnify/ENA primary metagenome ERZ773069 (study PRJEB29015, sample SAMEA2738007) | human oral metagenome | biome: human oral; feature: human-associated habitat; material: dental | place: China | collected 2108 ...
TTAAGCGCAAGCGGTTTCCGAAAGAAGCTATTTTCAGACAAACTATTATCAACAAATTATTATTATATAAGTTATTCCCGACAAATCATATTTTCCTTGACATTTATATACTTTATTGATATCATATAGGGCGGTAGATACAGAAAGCAGGTTCGCCTCACCTTGGCACAGGAGTGTCCTGGGTTTATAATTTGGTACATATGACATATTGATAAGTATATGTATTATCTTGTGGCGGATAGTTTTCTATTGGCTTTTTTTTATTGTGTGGGTAAATACTTGTTTCCGCACGGTAAATACTGTAATGATTTAATGTTAAGACCGTAGCATCGGTTTTATATAAACAAGGTTTGAGTTTTGAGATTAAATTATTACAAAATAAGGCATTGATTAATATACGGAGGTGTAAAGTTATTAGCGAGCAATTGATTAACGAACAAATAAGGGCAAAGGAAGTCCGTTTGGTAGCGGAAGATGGTACTCAATTAGGTGTGGTTCCTCTGTCTGTTGCTTTACAAAAGGCTGAAGAATCAGGAGAAGATTTAGTTTTAATCGCTCCCACTGCGAATCCACCGGTTTGTAAAATTATAGACTACGGTAAATATAGATATGAGATAGCCAGAAAAGATAAAGAGGCGAAGAAGAAGCAGAAGGTTATAGAGGTTAAAGAAGTTCGTTTGTCACCGAATATTGATACTAATGATCTTAATACCAAAGTAGGAGCTGCCAGAAAGTTCTTGGAAAAAGGAAATAAAGTTAAGGTTACACTTAGGTTCAGGGGTCGTGAGATGACCCGTATGAATCTGTCTAAGTATATACTTGATGATTTTGCAAAGGAACTTTCGGATATAGCCGTTGTAGACAGACCATCAAAGGCGGAAGGAAGAAGTTTGATCATGTTTTTATCAGCCAAGAAAGCTTAAGTAAAAATAACAGATAATCAAGGAGGAAGTTATGCCAAAGATAAAGACAAGTAGAGCAGCAGCAAAGCGTTTTAAGAAGACAGGTTCAGGAAAATTAGTTAGAAATAAAGCATATAAGTCTCACATCTTAACTAAGAAGTCAACTAAGAGAAAAAGAAATCTTAGAAAAGATATAGTTACCGATGCAAGCAATGCAAAGGTTATGAAGAAGATTTTACCATATCTGTAGGACTAAAAAGTTAAGAAGGAGGAATAGAACAAATGGCAAGAGTTAAGGGCGGAGTAAACGCTAAGAAAAAGCATAATAAGATATTAAAATTAGCAAAAGGTTACAGAGGAGCACGCTCCAAGCAATATAGAATAGCAAAGCAGTCAGTTATGAGAGCACTTGCAAGTGCTTATGCCGGAAGAAAAGAAAGAAAGAGACAGTTCAGAAGACTTTGGATCGCTCGTATTAATGCAGGAACCAGAGCTGAAGGTTTGTCATATTCTAAGTTTATGAACGGATTAAAGCTTGCAGGTGTAGAGCTTAACAGAAAGGTTTTAGCGGAACTTGCATTAAATGATAACGCAGCTTTTGTAAAATTGGTAGAGCTTGCAAAGTCAAAATTAAATTAAATATATTACAAAGAGCCGAGGGTGAATATTATATAAAGCAGCCTTGGTTTTTTATTTTAAAGTTTATATTTAAAAGGAAAAAAGTAGTGTTAATAAAAACACATTGAAATAAGAATTTAAGGATGATAGAATAGGGGCGACAGATTAAAGGGGGATTATAATTAAAATGGACAACATCTCTAATCTTTTTGGATTTTTGGGCGGAATAGGTATGTTCCTATATGGTATGCATATAATGGCGGACGGTATGCAAAAGACCGCAGGCGGAAAGATGCAGAAATTCTTAAATATGCTTACAAATAATCCGTTTATGGGAGTGCTTATGGGCACAGTCATAACTGCCATTATACAAAGCTCGGCGGCAACTACCGTTATGGTTGTCGGTTTTGTAAGTGCCGGAATACTTACGCTTAATCAAGCGGTAGGAGTTATTATGGGTGCCAATATAGGTACTACAATTACAGCAATAATAGCTGTTATAGGTTCAATATAGGTACCACGGTAACCGCTTGGATAGTATCTATTAATCAGCTTGGAGATGCGGTTGCACTTTTAAGTCCGGATTTCTATGCGCCCCTTATCATAGGTATAGGTGCATTAATTATTCTTTTCTCACAATCTTCTAAAAAGAAGACTGCCGGTGAGATAATAATGGGACTTGGACTTTTGTTCTTCGGACTGAAATTAATGTCAAGTACATTAAAGCCCTACACTGATATGCCTATATTCTCACAAGCCTTTATTGTACTTGGTAAAAACCCTATGCTTGCAATAATAGTCGGCTGTGTAGTGACTGCACTCATACAAAGTTCATCAGCTTCGGTAGGTATATTGCAGACTCTTGCTATCAACGGAGTCGTTACGACAAGCTCCGCTATATATATAACTTTGGGTCAAAATATAGGAACCTGTATTACTGCACTTATATCAAGTATGGGAAGTAAAAGAATCGCTAAAAGAGCTGCGGTTATACATCTTTTATTTAACTCTTTGGGAGCGGTGATATTTGCGGTAGGAGGCTTTATTTTTTTCAGTATATATAAAGATATTGCTCTAGGTACTATGAATGCGGTTGAGATATCTATATTCCATACATTTTTTAATATAACCAATACATTGATTCTTTTCCCTTTTTCTAAGCAACTTGTAAAGCTTTCAGGAATTATAGTCAAAGAAGATGCCGAGGAAAAGAAAGACAGAGAAGAGAATGCGGACCTTGAGCTTACAATGCAGCATCTGGACAGCCGTATACTTGAATCACCGGCATTTGCGGTGGAGACGGCTATACAGGAAGTTGTGCATATGGGAGAGTTTACCTTGGCGAATGTAAAACTTGCAATGGACGCACTTATCAGCAAGGATAAAGAAAGTGTGGACAAGGTTTTTGCAAGTGAAAAAATTATCAATAAAATGCAAAATACATTGATAGATTATCTTATAAAAGTGGATAATCTATCATTAAATGAAGAGCAGAAACTCCTTATAAGTAATCTGTTTTATACGGTATCGGATGTAGAAAGAGCTGGAGACCATGCAGAAAACCTGGCAGAGAATGTTACAGTTCTTATAGAAGGAGATCTTAGGTTTTCCGATATGGCTATAAAAGAATTAAGGCAAATAAATGATGAGGTATACAAGGCATTATATAGTGCTATTGAAGCCAGAAGAACCGGAGATCTGGAGCTGGTAAGAAAGGTCAGTAATTACGAGGACAATGTAGATAATCTGGAGGCGGAACTTAGAGAAAAGCACATAACAAGACTGTCTAAAGGTGAGTGTGTTCCGGAGTCAGGCATATATTTCCTTGAAATTATAAGTAATCTTGAAAGAATTGCAGACCATGCTACTAACATAGCAGGATACATAAAAAAAGAAATCTAGAACATATTGAAGTTCACTAAAGGAAGGTTATTCATAATTAAAATATTTGAAATATGTAAATCAGACTTATTATATTTGGTAAGGATTCATTTCGAGTAGTGTAGTGTGTCATTGACATTTAATTAATATAGGCAATAGTAGAGTAACTTTCAAATTTCTTTATTATGTTTATGTTACAATCTATTGACAAAGTAGTAATAAGGCTAGATAGCAACGATACACTATAGTAGTATTTGCAATATTTAGCTTGAAGAAAGATTTTATTATAATAGACATATATTTAAGTTACGCTTCAGGAAGGTAATTTTATCTTCGCCAGAAAATTAAAAAAGTTTAACTTTTATTTATAAGTTAGACGAAGATGAATTTTGGTAGTAGCCTGATAGACATACATATATAATATACACCTCAAGGCAAGTTTTCATTTGATTATTATATCTAAGCTGCTTGAATTGTAAAAAATTCATCTGTTTTAATAAGTATTTTTGTAAAAATATACTTGTATATAATACAGTTATGGTATATACTGGCACTGTTTGTTATTTATAATTTAATATAAACTTTAGGGTTCAAAATCGGATAAGTTGCTGAAGATATCCGATTAGATTAAAAGGGGAAATAGGTGTAAATCCTATGCGGTCCCGCCACCGTAATGAGAAAAGTAAGATTCTCAAAGTCGGAATGCCTGCCTTATTGTATTTACTTGATTTCTACGAGCGATGGAAGTAAGTTTTTTATGTGCTTAAAAGCTCTCTGTTCAAGTAATAGGGAGCTTTTTTAATATAGCAGGGCTGTTGTAGGTAAGTTTAGGCTTATTGCAAACACCGCCTTGTGAAAGAGTAAGCAGGTTAAATCTTTCTACTTGCTTAACATTAATATAAGGGGGGATAGGTATAGTTAATTACTATCAAAAAATTTCAAGTAAGAGAAGAAATATATTAATTATAGCAGTTTTTATTAATTTACTGTTTATATGCTTTGATCTTACTATAGGTAATTATGAGCTTAATATAATAGAGTTCTTAAAAGGTTTTTTTACACATGATGCCGATATGATAGAAAAAATCGTAATGATCAGACTCCGTATACCCAAAAGTCTTACCTGTGTAGTGGTGGGGGCTTGTCTTGGTGTAAGCGGTTATTATATGCAGTCCATATTAAAAAATCCTATAGCCAGCCCTTTTACCTTGGGAATATCGGCGGCGGCAAGCTGTGGAGCGTCTTTTAGTATACTTACAGGCTTTCCGTTTGTATTTATGTCGCTTAATATCCCCTTGAGTGCGGCTATATTTTCAATAATCTGCTGTGTTATCATGCTTGTTGCAATAGTTGGAAAAAAACTCAACTCTACACTAATGGCACTTTTCGGTGTAGCTCTTAACTTCTTCTTTCTTGCCATACAGTCATTACTTCAATATATGGCAGATGAGAGAGAAGTTCAAAAAATGGTGAATTGGGTATTCGGAACAGTTGCGAAGGCAGATATGTACGGTGTTACGGTAACGGCAATAAATTTTTTAATATTTTTCATTATTACATATCGCTATGCCTGGGATCTGAATGTGCTTAACCTGTCTGATGACAGAGCCAAAAGTATGGGGCTTGATATCAATAAAATAAGGATAATCATATTTATAGGAAGCTCCGTAATGACTGCGGTTGCGGTATCCTATGTAGGAACAATAGGCTTTATAGGTCTTCTTGCTCCGCACCTTGCAAAGTATCTTGTGGGAAGCGATGCAAGATATCTGGCGCCGCTGTCATCGCTTTTAGGATCCGCCCTTATGCTGATGGCGTCAATAATATCCAAGACTATCATCCCCGGAGGGTTGTTACCGATAGGAATTATTACCAATATTATAGGTGTTCCGTTTTTAGCAACTATTGTTTTTAAAAGGAAAAAGATATGAGCTTAATTGTAGAAGGTATAAAATTAAAAAAGAATAATACACAAATATTAAAAGGAATCTCCTGTGAGTTTAAGCCGGGTATTATAAACGGAGTTATAGGAGTCAACGGTTCCGGAAAAAGTATGTTCATAAAAAGTATAATTAAGCTTGAACATGCTGAGGGTAATATATCTTTTAACGGCAGTAAATTAAAAAATGAAGATTTTTCATATATAGCACAGGGCTCAGAGGCTATATGTGATCTTAGTGTATATGAGGTCGTGCTTTTGGGGCTTTATCAAAGTCTTGGCTGGTCGGTATCAAAGGAGCAGATGGAAAAAGTTGACAATGTATTAAACAGGCTTAACTTAAAGTCTATGGAAGCAAGAAATTTCCAAACACTTTCGGGAGGGCAAAGGCAGATGGTTTTACTTGCGCAGGCACTGGTTAAAGAGCCTAAAATAATTTTTGCAGATGAGCCGACTTCCGCACTAGATCTTAAGAATCAATTAGAGTATTTGAGTGTATTGCTGGAATACACACGAGAACATAATGTAATAACCATACTTATATTGCATGATTTATCATTAATATCCAGATATGTTGAAAAAATTCATATTATAGAAAACGGTACTATGAATTATAAGGGTGATAACAAGGATATACTTAAAAAAGATATATTGGAGTCGGTTTATGGTGTTGATTTGGAAATTACTGAGACAAAACAGGGGTTCAAGTCAATCCTTCCGATATCAATAAAAAAATAAAAAGTAAAAAAGAAAGGAAGAGTATTATGAGAAATATGAAAAAAGCGGCGTTGATCTTAGGCTGTATGTTATTGGTAGGAGGTTGTGCAAAGGCACAGAGCACTTCTGTGGAAAGCAGTGCGGCAGCTACAGCACAAAGTGAGGTAAGTACTGAGGCGAAAAGTTTAGAAAGTTCTGAGGCGGCACAGGGAGAAAAGACCATAAAGGATGTAAGAGGAAGAGAGGTAACAATTAAGCTTCCTGTAAAAACTGCATATTATCCGTATTACTATGAGAATTTACTTACAATATGCGGTGAGGATATATTTGAGAAAATCACCTGCACATCATTTTATGATACCGAGCATTATTCCAAGACCATGTGGGATATAATGATGGAAAAAACTCCCGGATTTAAGGATATGCAGGACGTGGGATCAACAATTAAAGATAATTTTGATACTGAAAAATTGATATCACTAAAGCCTGATGTTGCAATTTTTGCCAATTATCAATATGATAATATAGGAGAAAATAATATCAAGGCTATTGAGGCGGCAGGTATACCTGTTATATTTATTGACTATACGGATCTTTCTGAAGAGGCACACTATGAGTCTACAAGGGTGCTTGGAGAGATATTCGGCAAAGAAGAAAGAGCACAGGAGTTGATCGATAATTATAAAACCAAGATGGAAGAAATAAGAAAGGTTGCCGTAACCATTCCCGAGGAAGATAAGAAGACTGTATATATAGAGATTCGCTTTAATAGCGATAATTTTAAAGAATACGGTAAAACCTACGGAAATCATATGATGGGAATGCTTGCAAAAGAGGCGGGAGCTATAAATATATATGAGGGTATTTATGAAAAGGACGGAGATGCGGAGCCGGAGTATCTATTTTCTAAAAATCCTTATGCAATATTCTTGGAGGGAGGAAACTTTACCGGAGAGAATATGGTAAGCATAAAGACCGGATATACCATAGACGAAGCAACTACTCAGAAGACTCTGAATCAGTTAATTTCCGCAAGAGACGGTTGGGATCAGCTTGATGCGGTAAAAGAGAAAAGAGTATATGCACTTGATAATGACATCATGAGAACATTGCATGACTATGTTTTAATAGAGTACATAGGAAAAGCTTTGTATCCTGAAACTTTTAAGGACTTTGACCCTGTAAAGGAACAAAAAGAATTTGTGGAAAAATATGTACCGCAATTCCCTGCTGACAGTACTTTCATGACACAGTGGGAGGGTAAGTAGATGAACCATATCCAAGAGTACTGGACGGAAAGCTCCGAAAATTACAGTAAGGCCATAGACAGAGAGTATTTGGGAGATGAGCATGAAGCCTGGAAGAACTTTATATTAAGTGAAATAGGTGAAGGAGAGCTTAATATACTTGATATAGGTACAGGACCCGGATTTTTCCCCCTTATCTTATCAAGTGATAAAAGAAAGGTTACGGGTATAGATCTTACAGAAGCTATGGTTGAGCAGGCAAGAGAGAAACTCAAAAAGAACAATGTAGATGCTCAGATTCTTGCTATGGATTGTCAGAATACTACCTTTGAAGATGAAACATTTGATGTAATTATATGCAGAAACCTTGTATGGACTTTATCAGATCCGGGGAAAGCCTATAAAGAGTGGTATCGTCTACTTAAAAAAGGTGGAAAGCTTCTGGTATTTGACGGTTTATGGTATGGATATATTTTCTTTGCGGATCTGAAAGAGCAGCATGCAAAAAGAAAAGCTTATGTTGAGGAAAAGTATAATGCAAAGGTTACACCTTATGGCGACCCTGTAGAGTTCAAAAGAGACTATGACTTGATGAAAACTCTGTTTTTAAGTGATAAGAGAAGACCGGATTGGGATAGGCAGTATCTTACAGAGCTTGGATATACTGTAGAAAAGATAAAAGATGAATATCTTGATGAGATTATAGGAAGAGAAGAAAGGGATAAAAGAGGAAATATAAGTCCGTTGTTTTTTATCAAGGCTAAAAAGTAAGTGAAATCACTTAAAGTACACTGTTTAATTTAACTTAAAATAGTTTAAATGAGTTGATATATTTATGTATTATTACCCAATTGAAAAAGTGCCGTAATGTTGTATAATTATTAGTATATTGATTAAAACTTAACCATAATTATAAGGTTTTCTTTTGACTGTATAGCTTCGGTTGATTTTAATTAATTCAGGATATATAAGTTTCTTATATAATAGGAGGACAAACAATGTCAGTAAAAGTTGCAATTAATGGTTTTGGACGTATTGGGCGTTTAGCATTTAGGCAGATGTTTGAGGCAGACGGATATGAGGTAGTGGCAATCAACGATCTTACAGATCCTAAGATGTTGGCACACTTACTTAAATATGATACAGCTCAAAAGGGCTTTGCCGGATACTTTGGTGAGAACAAGCATACAGTAGAATCAGGAGAGGATTATATTGTAGTAGACGGTAAGAAAATCAAGATTTACAAGGAAGCTGATGCTTCAAACTTACCATGGAAGGAGCTTGGAATTGATGTAGTACTTGAGTGTACGGGATTCTATACTTCTAAGGATAAGTCACAGGCACATATCAATGCAGGTGCTAAGAAGGTAGTTATATCAGCTCCGTCAGGAAATGACCTTCCGACTATAGTATTTGGAGTTAATGAAAAGACACTTAAGAAGGAAGATACAATTATATGTGCAGCTTCTTGTACTACAAACTGTTTGGCACCTATGGCAGCAACCTTACATAAGTTAGCTCCTATACAGTCAGGTATTATGAGTACTATTCACGCTTACACAGGTGATCAGATGATACTTGACGGTCCACACAGAAAGGGCGACTTAAGAAGAGCAAGAGCAGGTGCGGCTAATATAGTACCTAACTCTACAGGTGCAGCTAAGGCTATAGGTTTGGTTATACCTGAGCTTAACGGAAAACTTATCGGATCTGCACAAAGAGTTCCTGTACCGACAGGTTCAACTACTATACTTATAGCAGTAGTTAAGAAAGCCGGTCTTACAAAGGAAGAGATCAACTCAGCTATGAAGGCAGCTACTTCAGATTCTTACGGATATACAGAAGATGAAATAGTGTCATCAGATGTAATAGGAATGAAGTACGGTTCATTGTTTGATGCTACACAGACTATGGTTAGTCCGCTTGGTGATGATTTATATCAGGTGCAGGTAGTTTCATGGTATGATAATGAGAATTCATACACTTCACAGATGGTAAGAACTATTAAGTACTTTGCTGAACTTAACTAAATTAAAAATGTATATACTTAAGTTTTTAAGTTAATCAGTGCTACTTGGGGACTGTTGCAGAGTATAAAAAAATCTTGCAATGGTCCCTATTTGTTATATAATTGATTGGTGTAGCGCACTACACTTGTAACTATTAACACCTTAGATGGAGGTAAATTTATGCTAAATAAAAGAACAGTGGATGATCTTAAGGATATAAAGGGCAAAAAGGTTTTAGTACGCTGTGATTTTAATGTACCTATAAAAGATGGAGTAATACAAAACTATAATCGTATAGACGGAGCCTTACCTACGATTGAAAAACTTATAGGAGAGGGTGCGAAAGTAGTGCTTTGCTCGCATATGGGAAAACCTAAGGGTGAGCCTGTAAAAGAGCTCAGTCTTGAGCCTGTGGCAAAGGCACTTACAGAAAGACTGGGAGTAGAGGTTAAGTTCGTATCGGATCCTAAGGTAACCGGTCCTGAAACTGTAAAACTTGCAAAGAACTTAAAAGACGGGGAAGTACTCCTTTTGGAAAATACCAGATACAGAGAAGAGGAAACAAAACTTGAAAAGGATGAGAGTGCCATCGGATTTGCTAAGGAATTGGCAGATCTTGTTGACGATGAAATCTTTGTAAATGATGCTTTCGGTACTGCACACAGAGCACATTGCTCTAATGTCGGAGTAAGCAAGTTTTGCAAGGACAGTGTAGTAGGTTATCTTATGGAAAAGGAGATCAAGTTCCTCGGTGAGGCGGTAGAAAACCCTGTAAGACCTTTTGTGGCAATACTTGGAGGAGCTAAGGTTTCAGATAAGATCAATGTAATTGATAATCTGCTTGATAAGGTAGATGTACTTATTATAGGCGGAGGTATGGCATATACATTTGCCAAGGCACTCGGACAGGAGGTAGGTAATTCTCTTTGCGAAGAGGATAAACTTGACTATGCACTTAAGATGATAGAAAAGGCAAAGGCTAAAGGAGTTAAGTTATTACTTCCTATAGATCATGTTGAGGGTAAAGAGTTTGATAACGATACCGAAAGAAGGGTAGTTGATACTATAGATCCCGGATTTTCAGGCTTTGACATAGGGCCTAAGACTATAGAACTCTATAAGAAGGCGTTGGAAGGTGCTAAAACTGTAGTATGGAACGGACCTATGGGAGTATTTGAGTTTGAAAACTTCGCTGAGGGCACTTTGGAGATTTGTAAGGCAGTGGCAAATCTTGAGGGAGCGACTACGGTTATCGGTGGCGGAGACTCTGTTAATGCAGTAAAGAGACTCGGATTTGCGGATAAGATGACTCATATATCTACCGGAGGCGGAGCAAGCCTTGAGTTTTTAGAGGGCAAGGAACTTCCGGGAGTGGCAGCCGCACAAAGCAAATAAATATAAGTTGGGAGTATTGATTATGTCAAGAAAAAAGATTATAGCAGGAAACTGGAAGATGAATATGACACCGGATGAGGCAGTAAAGCTTATAGAAGAGTTAAAGCCCTTGGTAAAAGGCGCTGATGCCGATGTGGTATTCTGTGTTCCGGCTATAGATATAATACCTGCACTTGAGGCGGTCAAGGGAACTGATATCAAAATAGGTGCTGAAAATATGTACTTTGAAGATAAGGGTGCCTACACCGGAGAAATATCAGCACCAATGCTTAAGAGCGTAGGTGTAGATTATGTTATTATCGGACATTCAGAAAGAAGAGAGTATTTTGCGGAGACTGATGAAACAGTTAATAAGAAGGTGCATAAGGCATTTGAATATGGAATTACACCTATTGTATGCTGTGGTGAAAGCTTAAAGCAAAGAGAGCAGGGTATTACCATAGACTTTATACGCCAGCAAATAAAGATAGCTTTCCAAGGAGTAAGCGAGGAGAATGCTAAAAAGACGGTAATAGCTTATGAGCCTATATGGGCTATAGGTACCGGTAAGACTGCAACTACCGAGCAGGCACAGGAAGTATGCAAGGCTATAAGAGATTGTATTAAAGAGCTTTACGGCAGTGCGGTAAGTGAGGTTATTCGTATACAATACGGCGGTTCGGTAGGTGCGGCTAATGCAGCCGAGCTTTTTGCACAAGCCGATATAGACGGAGGTCTTGTAGGTGGTGCAAGCTTAAAACCGGATTTCGGAAAGATAGTTAATTACAAGTAAGATCGGTTAAATAAGACTGTTGCATTGAGGGTTTGGATGAATAGATCCAAGCTTTCTTTGCAGCAGTTTTTTTGTATTACAGGGATGTTGGCAACATAAACAATTATGCTTATAAAAAAACTCCGTATAATTCAATCATACCGGCAACCCTTTCTCAAAGATTCGACAAATTTTATTAAATTTAAGGTAGGTTTTTACTTATTAAGAAAATCATTAGTTTGTTTATATAGAGCTTTATCAGTAAATAGTATATACTATATTTCAATGTATAAATATGAAGATATGGCGGAGTATATTAATTTGAAAAAGCGTATGAAACAAAAATTAATTAATTTAGCTGTGGGAGAGTTAGTAGCGGTAACAGTATTTTGGATGAATTTTTTTATATTTAAAAAATTGCTTATTACTGCAAAATCTCTAATTACTATTTCTTTTCCATTATTTATACTAAGCTTTATACTTATACAGGGAGCAGTTTTTTGGTGCATTTTGGCAAAGAGAATGTCAAAACCGGGATTTGCCCTAAAGTATACAGGTAAGATTTACAGTAAGCTAAAGGTATTAGATGTGATTTTACTATTTGTAGGAGTTTTAGTGATAATATTAAATTATAGTGGATTTTTAACAATGCTTATCGCCTTTGCTATTTGGACATTTGCTGTGATAGAATGGGTAAATTACTATAAGTTACAATTATCATACAGCCTTAACCCCTTCGTTTTATTAAAATATATAATGCAAAGAAAACTAAGAAAGAGTAAAATAGCAAAGGAAATTGATAAGATATATTAGAAACCGCCTAAATTTGTTGTGTGCAATATATGAGCAGGAAGGAGTCTTTATGAAATGTCCGTATTGTGATAAGAAAATGAAGGAAGGTAAATTAGCTTGTAGTCGCTTTGATATTTCGTGGGTATCAAAGGAAGGGCATTTTTGGAATAAGGAGAAAGTTTATATATATGAGATTTTTGATTATGAAAAGCCGAAGGCTTATTTTTGTAAAAAATCAAATAAAATAATAATTGACTTAAATGAAAGGGAGTAGCAGTGATGCTAAATACTTTACAAAGTGCGTATTAAGATATTTCTCAATCAGACTTATAAAAGTTATGGTAATCGGGAAAAATTCTTATACAGTAGGTTAAGTTATAAGTATTTACAAATTAGCAGATTTTTTTAAGAATAAGTGATTATAAACTTAGTTTGTAAGTACATGGTTTCTTAAATAAACAAAGCAAATAACTTGACTCTTTTTTGATTGCACATAACAAAAACTTTCAGTGCAGCATCATACATTATGCTTATGTTTTGATGTTCACACTCAAAAAAATAATAAGCATTTTGCAAATACATCTGTTAAATTATAAAAAAGGAGATAACTATGAGGAAAACTTTAATTTTCACCGGGACTATGGTGTTCAGCCTGCTTTTAGGAATAAATGCTATGGCAGGTACATGGAAATCAGACAGTAACGGTTGGTGGTATGATTACGGCAACGGAAGCTTTCCGAAGTCAGGCTGGGAATGGATCGATGATGATGGAGATTCCTATGCCGAAAGTTATTATTTTAATGATAAAGGCTATATAGTAACAGGTACTATAATAGACGGATATAAGATAAATTCTTCAGGTGCTTGGGTAGACAGTACGGGAACGGTACAAAGAAAGGAAATCAAAGCAGTCAATAAAAAAGGGCTTGCGGTTACCAATCTTGACCGTAATCATGCTTCTGAACTGGGGGTCAATAATGTAATATGGAACAACCCCGTAACAACTGACTACAGTCCCTCCCTAAGGGCATCCAAGGCAAAAGGTCTTTCAAATACGGTAATAATGCTTAATCCTTGGCAGAGTTCAAATCCTGCCTTGCTTCCGGTCGGTTCTCCTCAGTCAGGAGCGGTATTCTACGGTTTTAATACGGAAACTGAAGCCGGAAGACAGGAGCTTAAGAAAATTGCTGAAAAGTATGCTAAAAGTTACAGTGATTGTGTAGACAGCTGGGTGATAGGAAATGAGATAAATAACGGAAACACATGGAACTTTATGCCTAACAGAGAGCTTAATGCCTACACTAAACAATATGCCGATGCCTTCCGTATCTGGTATGATGCAATTAAGAAGGAAAACCCTAGTGCAAAAGTATATATACCTTTTGACTATAGATGGAATTGGTACAGCGACCAAGGCTACGGTCATCTACAGGCTTCACACATGCTGCCTATACTTAATGAGCAATTAAAGGATACCGACTACGGCATAGCTTGGCACGCTTATCCGGAGGACTTAAAAGATCCGGACTTTACTAATGATGCAAGTGCAAAAGGAAACTTTTCCACTCCTATAATTAATATGAAGAATGTAGGAGTGCTTACCGATTTTATGCAACAGCCTGCATATCTTAATCCAAAAGGAAATGTAAGAAGTATAATTTTATCCGAGCAGGGATTTAATGCGGTTTCAGACGATAAACAGGCTCAGATGATAGAAGAGGCTTATAATATTGCTAAAAACAATCCTTACATAGACACTTTCTACCTTAGTCGTGAGAACGACTTGGGGGAAGTACATATGGGTACGGAAATGAGATTTGGCTTAATGGACAGAGCAGGAAATAAGAGAAAAAGTTTTGAAGTATATAAAAATCTAAAATAATTTATTTTGTCTTAAATAACCGGAGCAAAAAATTTGTCGGTTTTTCTGATTACAGATTTCAAAAACTTAAGTTCAACTTGTTGTACTTGTGTTTTGCTATATACAGTCAGAAAAAACGAAGTTTTGCTACCGGTTATTCTTTGGATAATATACTAAATAAAGTTATATTCAGGAGGAAAGATGGCAAAGCTGCATTTTAAGTATGGTGTAATGGGTTCGGCAAAGTCTTTGGATTTAATACGTGCAAACTATAACTATAGAGAAAAGGGCATGGATACCATAGTGCTAAAGCCGGATAAGGACAGCAGAGACGGAAATGATGAGTGTATAATAAAGGCAAGAGTTGACGGAGTTTCGGTTAAGGGAAGCTTTATTCCAAGTGAAACTGATGAATATGAGGAATTCATAAAAAAACTTAGAGAAAGACTGAAAAAAGAGAATATATCGGCTATTTTTATAGATGAGGCACAGTTTTTAAGCAAAAGACAGGTAGAAGATATGTATGCAATAGTTTATGAGCTGGATGTACCTGTGCTTTGTTACGGACTTAAAAATAACTTCAGGTCGGAGCTTTTTGAAGGCTCGAAAAGGCTTTTAGAACTGGCGGATGATTTGCAGGAAATAATAGGAATCTGCCATTGCGGCAGAAAGGCTAAACAAAATGTGAGAATAGTAAATGGAAGTATACAGTATACAGGCGATGAGGTAGTAATGGGAGGCGTGGATGAAAAATCCCCCATACATTATATAGCGGTGTGCAATAATTGCTACTTTAAGGGTAATATAAAGTTGTAATTTGTCTATCACATAAACCGTTACAAACATATCTTGCCTTGGACACGCTCCCGCTAACTTCGCCTCGCAGCGGTACTAA
>ERZ773069.1254-NODE-1254-length-15000-cov-4.469187_pt1 | contig 15000 bp, 12 predicted proteins | sample MGYA00580619_ERZ773069 | MGnify/ENA primary metagenome ERZ773069 (study PRJEB29015, sample SAMEA2738007) | human oral metagenome | biome: human oral; feature: human-associated habitat; material: dental | place: China | collected 2108 ...
TGTATTTGTTACAATCTATTAACAAAGCAGTAATAAGACTAAATATCAACGATACTATACAGTAGTGTAGCGTTTTTTATGGCGTGCAACAAAATACCATATAAGTACGATTATAAACGATACAGATTGAGCAATAGAAATTCTCAAAATCATAAGCTCGTCTGTACCTGTGATAGAAATGACATGAAGTATATTTACTATTGTATTATTGACAAAATGATCACCCATTGCCATATACAGATTGCCGGTCAATTTAGTTATCATTGCAAACTTGAAGCCAACCAAAGCGGATGTAATAACTAACATAACAGAATTAGCGATAAATCCGCTCATGCTCATTGTACCGTCATAATAATCTCTAATCGGTGCCATTATGTGCCACATACCGAATAATACGGAGGCTATTACAGCGGAAATGATAAAGGTATATTTGTGTTCAAGCAACTTTGGAAATAGCCCCCTAAACATACCCTCTTCCATTACTACATTAATAATATTTCCAACAATGCAAATTGCAAAGAAAACTAATGCTGTTTGGTGACCGATATTTCCATCAACGGAATAAGCACTTACATATAAAGCAAGTGTTTTAAAATTTCCATGCAAAGCAAGTACTAAAATCTCAGCCGAATAAGCAAGTACGAATATTACTAATCCAAAAGCCAAGCCCTTTGATATGCAAAGGATTGTTTTACCCTTGGCAAAACCTATTTCCTTAAATGTAAAATCAAAGAGTTTTATTACTACAAAAAGAACAGCAATGCCTATCAGTTTATGTATAAAGGCTTCACCCCAAAATGTTCGATCAGTTCGTAGTATAAAGTATTCAAGTATGCGAAATACAAAACAAATCAGATAAATTATAAGTACAACGGATAGCACCTTTCTTTTTGTGTTAATCATATTAATCTCCATTCCGCTGCCAATTGGCGGCACAAATAGCTATAAAAGTATTTTTTACACGAGTGTAGTGTATCATTGACATTTAATTAATATCGGCAATAGTAGAGTAAATTTTAACTCTCTTTATTATATATTTGTTATAATCTATTAACAAAGTATTAATAAGGCTGGATGTCAATGATTCACTACACCGACTTCTTATTATAACAAGCCCTTTGATAAATACCTGTTTCTCTTTTTGATAAAGTTGTACAACCAGATCTTTCTTTGGTTGACAATGCTGAATTATTCGTAGGCTTAAGTATTTTACCACAGAAATATCAATAATTGTGAGTAAAGTATTAGATATTTTGTTTTGCAAACAAGATATTGATTTATAAAAATGTCTTTAATGGCAAAAAAATTAAATGGAGGTTGTTATGGAAATAGATAGATATGTATACCTCAACCGGCTAATTGTCAGAAAAAAATCATTTGAGAGTACAATGGATTCTTTTAAGAAAATTATTATTGTCGAAAAAATGAAAGCTAGCTATGATGAGAATGGTTATTTGATGATGGGAATCAAGGAAATTCTGCTGGGTGCAAATAGTTTGTTGATATGATTGTATACTTTAGTTTAACATAGCTATGATATAAATCAGGTTTATGAAAGAAGATTGAGAAAGATGTGTTATCGTGTTGTAGTCAGTGTAATTGATAGCAGAGTCTTATTTTTTAGTTTATCTTATGAGTTAGCTATGAATATAGGAATGGTAGCATAGGCAAGTGTTATAAAAATGCTTGATAACTATAAATTAAAATAAATAAGGAAAATCTAATATGCAAACTAATCATAATCAGGATATCAAATTGATATGTACTGTAAAATTTTTCAGAGGAAAGAGAAAAGAATTTCCTGATTTAAACAGTGGAAAATATTGTCCTCATTTTATAATAAAAGATGATGTAAGATATCTAGGTATTTGTTTTATAGATGGGCAGGAAGCGGACTTTGACACCTGAATAAAATGTTGTGTTTCATTACTGTATGAAGATATGAATTATTCCGAATTAGTTTTAGGAACTAAGTTTAATATTATGGAAGGACCTAATGTTGTCGGGGAAGGAGTAGTGGATGACATTGTCTCTAAAAAGTGACTAAATGACATAAGATTTAGTGCCAATGTGATATATTAATGTTAATTACATAGATTGACTTGAAGTTGATTATAGCTTAGTATGTAGTTATAAATCTCTTACATATCATTATTCAATTTAATGATGATTGTTAAAAAATATAATGAAAATAACCAAGTAACTTTGAGGCGACTTAGATAAATAAGTACGGAATAAGTGATGATTTCAAAAAGAAAGGAGAATAAGTAATGATCTACGATTTTACTATCACAACAGGAAACGGAGAAGAACTTAGACTTTCCGATTATAAGGGGAAAGTTATTTTGATTGTCAATACGGCGACAGAATGCGGTTTTACACCACAGTATGCTATGATGGAAAAACTTTATGAGGATTATCATGATAAGGGGCTTGAGATCCTTGATATCCCATGTAACCAGTTTGGAGGACAGGCACCGGGTACGGATAAAGAAATTCATGAATTTTGTACACTGCATTTCAACACAACCTTTCCACAGATGAAGAAGGCGGATGTAAACGGAACAAATGAACTTCCGCTCTATACTTATCTTAAGTCTGAAAAAGGATTTGAAGGTTTAGAAGAGCACCCATTAAGATCCGTACTTGAAGATATGTTTAACAAGGCTGATCCTGACTGGGCTAAAAAGCCTGATATCAAGTGGAATTTCACTAAATTTGTTGTTGACCGTGAAGGAAAAGTAGTTGCACGCTTTGAGCCTACTGCCGATATCGAAAAGGTTGAAGCTTGCATAAAGGAATTGATTTAGTTAAGAAGAATTCAGGTGAAAATGACATTGATGCCACCTGTGTAATACAGGATAGCATCAGTGTTCTTTGTATAATTTATAAATATATTAACTATACATTATTGAGCTTATACTAAATTAACTAAAAACATAAAATATATGCTAAAATAAAAGGGCGATTCCGTATGGGATTGCCCTTTTAACTATAATTTATAAATATTATATATTCACAAAAATACAATCACATATATGAACATACACAGTATTATGGGGGATATTAATGAGAGAATTTAAAACCGCATCAATCCTTTTTGACGGCAATTTAGCCTTATCCATAGCACCGGCTCTTACACCAAAAGGTGTAGAGGACAATCCGTTATTTTTCAATGGCAAAATCATAGATCCTGTAATTATTTCAGGAGGTTTTTTGGTACTTGCGGATATTGTAAGTACAAGATATTTTAAGTATGTACCGGTAGACCAAAGAGATCCTATTCTTTCTGCACAGGGTGACAGATTAAGAGCCGAATGTTTTTCCGCCTGTAACGGTGTTTATGCAAGGCTCGATGTATTTCAAAGTGCTCTGGACGGAGAGATACTCTATGGTACTACCAATGTAGATATCGGAGCTGATTTAAGAAGATCCCTGTTTAATATAAAAAAAGAAGACAGATTAAAGTTTAGAATCGGAGATGATGGCTGGAAAGTATTTAACAGTAAGAAGCTTGATGATAAAACTACATTGACAGATATACTGATACAACGCCCTGTGAAAATGCCGGACAGGTGGATCAGAGCACTTGGAAACTGTGCCATGCTCCATAAAAATATGAAATATAAATTCCATGTTGAGGGAATGCAGGCAAAGGCATTTATCGCAATGCTGCCGCCTGCAACCGGAAAGGAAAGATCCGGCTGGCTTACACCCACTAAAACCGCTGTGATGTTAAAGCAAAGAGAAGAAAAAAACAGTGTATATATCAGCGGACTTCACAGACTGAGTGCACTTAAGCTTATAATGAGTTATGTAAATGCAATATATTTTTATGCTCCTGAGAGTGGTGAGCCGGGGCAGATGATGCTTGAAGTATGCATGAGAGGAGCAAGTATAATCCTTAGCTTGACAGCAAAGAGCTATGAGGGTTACTCAGGCGAGGGAGCATTGCTTGACTCGCTTTCAGACTTTAAAATATTAGAATATGCTGACAGAATTGATGATATATTAAACTTTGAGTCAAGACTTGACCTTGATGTAATGTCAAAATCCATGGGAATGATAAAGAAAGATATGAATGCTGCCATAGAGCTGCTCGCAGTTTCAGGAAAGCTCGGTTTTGATGTTAGAGAGAGAGCATTTTTCCACAGGGAACTGCCGGATGATCCCGATAGAGTCTTAAAGGATAATCCAAGACTCGTGGGTGCAAGAAAACTTATGCAAGAAACTTCGTATGTAGAAGACGATGTATGGCATGTAAAATCAGGTGATACAATATACAGAGTTATTTATCCTACTGATATGAGAGTGGAAAATGCAAAATGTACCTGCGCATGGTATCTGAAACATCAAAACAGCAGAGGACCATGTAAACATATTTTGGCAGTTAAATTAAAAAAAGAAGTATAGTGTAAAAATATTTTTTCATTACTAATTATTGTCATTAAGCGGCGAATGGAGGTTAGTATGGCAAGCAAACTTGAAAAAGCGGTTGAAATTTATCGTTCTCTTGGATATGAGGAAACAGATTTTGAAGATATTTTAAAGCTCGGGCTAGGAAGTAAGGAAGAACAAAAAATCGCAAGAGAGGGGCTTAAATCAGGTGAATGGTCACAAGTTAAACAATTATCGGAAAACAGCTACGGTTTTGTACCTATTGTAGATGTGGATTTAGTTAAACTTGCAATCTTTGCTATTCGTGTAGGAGTAGATGCCAAGCGAGCGGCAAATATTTTAAGAGGGGGCAGTGAGGTTGCTCTGGGGGCTATTGAGGCTCGGGGCAAAAACTACGCCATGGATTTTATTAAAGCTGCCTGCACTTCAAACAGGAGAATATGGGAGCATTCACTGTCGGTTCTTGGTATGTTGGCAGTAAAACTGGTACATCAAATGGAACTTGAAATTCCCGAATCCGCAGAGTATATGAAGGACTGGGCAGCAGTTGCGGCAGGGGTTTTGAAGCCTAAAGGAAAAGATAGAAATATTGATGAGAACTTTGTAATTGAAAAAGAGGAGATTATAAGGAGATTCATTGAGCATATTGAAGTAGGGATTTCTGTAAATGTGCCGGCAACCGGACCTTTCTCAAAAGTACTGATTTGGGGTGTAGAGAACAATGTGCTTACAAAAGAAGAAAGCATCGATCAGGTATTTTATGCACTAAATATTGCACAAAGACCGGGAGACAGAAAAGAGCTTGTAAATGTTTTAGAGCAAATAGGACTTACAGATGATGATATCAGATCCAGAGCAGAAACAATCATTCCGCTATTGGGACTTGGAGAGAGTGCTTTACTTGAGAGGTTTGCACCGGTACTCATAGAGAGTTCTTCCAAAGATTTGCTATACCAGGTTCTTATTGCCTGCAGTTTTGCAAAGGTTAAGAAAATCAAAAAAATGATTTTAACTTCTGTTTTAAAAAGGGAAAAGCCTAAGTCTGTAAAGGAATATGAAGAGTGGCTCTTACTGTATAAGCAGGATGAGGATAAGAGTATATCAAAACTTGCAAAAACCATTGAAAAGGCTTGGGGCTTGGAGATAAAAAAAGAGGATACAAAAGAAGAAGTACAGGGGCTTTGGAAAAAAACACCGAAGCTGTGGGAAGTTCCTAAGTTTAAGCTTGGAGAAGTCTCGCCGGAGGCATTAACAGATTTACTGGCAGTGATTTCAGAAAGAAAGGAATGTGTTGAGGATATTACTTTTGAAAGATTTATTGCTATGGCAAATAACATTGCATACAAAAATCCTGATGAAGCGAAGATGAGTCTTTCAGGAATCCCCAATAATGATTCAAGCATCATCCGGATACTTGGCAGATGGGCAAAAAATGTTGAAAATAATATATGTCCGGACAGCATAAGAAAAGTATGGAACGGCGAAAATGAAACTGTAAAACTTGTGTATGGCGAACTTTTATATACAAGGAGTACTGTTTTATTTGCCTCTATAGATAAATTCCCCTGCCTGCTAAGCACTCCAAGCTATGAAGATTTAAGTATAAGTTTAGATGATTTGGTTGCTCGTCTCTTAATATATAAAAATAAAAACTTATCGTATGTTTCGGAGCCGGATCTGCAGCTTGCACTTACAAGACTTGATATGGATTTGATTACAAAGAAGAATCTAAAAGAGTATGTGGAAAAGCTAAGCGGTATAAATTTGAAGATATTGCTTCCCTCAGGCGAATTTTTGCAGGACGAAGGGGGAAATGATGTTTTAGCCGCTAAAATAATTGCCGAATATTTAACAGATCCTTATGTTGAGCCGGAGTTTACACCCGGAAAAACCCCATATTGGAAGATAGAACTAGATATGCCAAAAAGCCTTAAAGCATTACCGAACAGACTTTCATATAGCCATGATTTTATGTTTTCAATATTTCCGACTTGGGGAGATTATGCCCTTACAGCAGTTCATAGAGATTATGAAGTTTACCACGGACAGGGGCTTATCTTAAGGCAGGTAGCCAGAAGAAGAAAGCCGGTTACAAAAGGTGCGCTGATTAACTGGCTTGCAATAAGCGCTAATCTAAGTGATGAGAATGCAAAAGATGTTATTATAGCAACTTATAAAGCCTGGGAAAGAGGACTTTTGCTACCGGGAATTGCAGATATTTCCTATTTGGATTGGAGCGGTGGCACTCCTTCAAATTTGGCAAGTATGGCTCTTTCTATGGAGAGTATGGCAAAAGACGGTATGCTAAGTCTTATTTGGGAAGCCGCCTGTGATACGCTAAAGCTATCACTTGAGGCTCCGAGAATGTTAGCAGGCACTTCGGAGATTGTAAAGCTTTTAAGAGATTATCTGGATGAGGTTATCTTTGCAGTGGAAAATAAGCTTGCTCCCAAAAGTGTACTTGAAATGGAAGCAGTAAAAAAGCTTGCAGCCAAATCAGGGTCTTCAAAGGCGGTAAGTTATGCAAAGGAAATCGCAAATAAATTAAAAACATTTGATACGGAGGCTATAAAAGAAGCAGATAAAAGTGAAAAAACATCGGATGTTAAAATCTCTCCAAATGATTTTGATGAAGTGTGGCTAAGATTACCAAAGCCAAAAGCACTTATTAATGATAATGTGTCAATGAGTGTAAAAGCTCTTGAATTAAGAAAAAATGAGAAAGTTTTCCAATTCAACTTAAAACTGCCTGATATACCTGAATATGAATATCAGGTGACAATAGCCGGCTGGCTTTACGGTCTTATAAATGAGGGACAGGTTTCGGCATTTGAGGCTGATAATAAAGGCGAAATTATAAATGAAGACGAAAAGGCGGTATGGCTTCATTACGACAATTCAAAAAAGAAGATTGTAGTAAGCAAGTTCAGAAATTGGAGGAATGAAGAAAATGCTCCCTTAAAAGGAGAACCTGCTCCATATTCAAAGGCACTTCTTACTATTGCAGTGGCACTTTTAGCTCAGGACGGAGAAAGCATTTACGGTGCAAAGAGCCTTTTTAAGCAATTGGTAGACTCAGGTGATCTATCAACTGATGTACTGAGGGATATTACAAGAGAGCTTCTATTACACGAAGAGATAAGTCCTGCAAAACTGGTGCGAATAGTTGAAAAAGAAAGAGGACTTTTAAGTATATGCTATGTTATGCTCAGTGAGTGTATCAAATATGCAGGAGAAAAGACTGTGGAAAATAATAAGCCTCCGGTATGGATAAATCGTATTTTGGATATTTGCATTTATTATGCAGACTATTTAAGGGAGGCGGCAAAGAGAGGATTGATTCCCGAAGAAGATGCAAAATGGCAGGGACTTTTAGAAATGGCCAAAAGCAATGCCAAGTCTGCTGCGATACAAAAGGCAAGGAATTTGGTGGAAAAATTGGATATTGTGTGAGTGAAGAACAAAGTAACCTTCATGTGTTAGAGTTTAATTAATTCAAGTATGTAGTGGAAGAGTTCATAAAGTATTGGCGTTGGATTGAAGATGTAAGGTATAATGGTACACAGACTGAAATGGAAAAAGAAATTTTTCAATTTATATGGTTGAAAAATCAAGAGATTCGAGGTATTTATTGATGAGCTTAATTGAATAGGAAATCTTGTTGTACTTGGGAGTAGTATTAACGGTAATATTAAAGACAATCCGTTATAAGAAAAGATTATTGAATATAAAGACTCAAAATATGCATCAGTCAGATTAGAATTCATTAGCAGGTATAGAAAGTTGGGAGAATAGAATATAAAAGCTGTTGAAAAAGGGCTGAAGATGAAATTAAAAAGATAGAATATTTTATGGATGAAATGTAATAATCTAAGCTATTTGCAGAGCTTGAAGCAGGAAAGGATAAATATGGCAGCAGATTTTAAGTATGATATTGTAGAGAAAATAGGTGTTTTATCGGAGAATGCAAAGGGGTGGAGGAAGGAGCTGAACCTGATTTCATGGAACGGCGCCACACCTAAGTATGATATCAGGGAATGGGCACCGAATCGTGAGAAAATGGGAAAGGGCATTACACTAACCAAAGAGGAGCTTTCTTCCCTCAAAAAACTTATAGATTAAAGGAAGACTCAATATGCCTATAGGATGGATTGATTTTTCAAAAACAGAAAGAAACAAGGTGCTTACAGTACTTGACTTGCTCTTGGAAAACTCAACTCTTGATGAACTTGGTATTGCAACAATCAGAGATGGGTTCTCTGATTTGTTTTTCCCGGGCACATCTACAATCCAAACAAGAGCAAAATATTTTTTCATCGTGCCCTATGCCCTAAGAGATTTGGAAAGAAGCGGTCAAACAGATGTAAATGATTTTCTTGACATCTTAAATGCTATAGAAAGAGAGTGTGCAGGAATATTTATAGATAACAATCCGGGAGAAACAGGTGTAATAGGCAGACGCTCGCTTGCAAATGACAGATGGGTTAAGCGTACACCTGCGGATATATATTGGTCAGGTTTAAGGCAGTACGGTATATTTCGTGGCGGCAGATTATCATTATCAGAATATGCACAAGCTGTATGTGCGATAAATGCTAAAAAGGGTAATCTTACAGAACTTGGAAACAGGAATGACAAAGCTGAGGAAAACGAGACAGATGATGCAGATGCAGGTGATATTCGCGGTGTACATTTTTGGAATATACCTACTTATGAGGATGAGTGGTTTGACAAACTTGAGATGGAACTGACAAAAGAAGAAGCAGAGTTTTTAAAGGAGAGGATTATAAACTCATGTGGGAAAAGTATATTTGCTCATGCTTTAAAAAACAATTTATGGGAGATAATGGAATGTGAGGTTTTTGAAAGTCTTAGTGATATGATTAGACTCTTTCCAAAGCAGATGCAAAAAGATTACCGCTTGGCTAAAGATTTTTCGGAATTTAATTATATACTACGCATTATTTATAATATAGTTCTGTCAGATGAAAAAAACGAAGAGGCTAATGAAGCTTTGGATAACTGTCGCAGTGAAATAAAAAACATTGCAAATATTGACTTGGAGGCAGTTTTTGCGTGTACAGAGGCATGGAAAAATCCGAGGATGTGTAGATTTTTGCTTGCTTCGAGGAAGGCAATGCTTGATGAAAATATTGTAGAACTAAAAAAAATTGTAGAAAACAGGGAGGTGTTTTTAAAGGGTAGAGGTAGGGCAAGATGTGCTAATCCCGGAAAGTTTGACAGTGAGGAATGGTTTGGAGGACATAAGCTGAATTATAGATTTGATAATGCAATAAAAATTATGAAGGATATTTATATGGGAGGGGCAGTAGAATGTTAAATCCCGGTGAAGACAGACTTGATTATGGAAATATTTTAATACCGCCGGATTCTTATATATTGGACTTTGCAGTCGGTGCGACTTATTCTTTGGATTTGGATGCCTTGGTAGGGGTGTGCATTGCACTTGGACTTTCGGTAGAGTCTGACAGCAATATAATGAAAGATCCGGTCTGTCTTTTGGAAGCCATTAGAAGGACAGGAGACAAATTGGCTTTATTTTGTGAGGCGGGACAGATTTATCTGCCGAGGAAGTTGAGTGTAGTATATACTTTGCTTGAAAAAATGGTTTTCCAAGTGGTAACAAAGGCGATGAAGGGTATAAAATATCCGTCATTTCATCCCAAGTTTTGGCTGCTTAGATATGCAAATAAAGAAGAAGTTTTATACAGAATTGTAGTGTTAAGTCGCAATCTGACATTTGACAGAAGTTGGGATATATGCTTTTACATGGATGGAAAGCTTGGTGAAGAAACTGATAAGAATATACCGGTAGCAGACTTTCTAAAATATCTATTAAAACAGCTTCCGAAATCTGAAATTGCCAAGGCAAAGCAAATCAGACAGTTAATAAAAGAACTTGATTATGTGAATTTTGAAACAGGTATGAAGGAGTTCTATGATTTTGAATTTATACCAAGTGGTGTACCATGCTCAGAAGGCGGTATATATTCAATGCTTGATACTTCCTTGATAAAGGGAGAAAATGACAGATTTGAAAAATCTTTCCATGAACTTCTTGTAATATCTCCTTTTTTAAGCAAAGATATAATTCGCCAATTTAATGAAAGAAGCAGGTGGATTGAGAATACAGAGTATATGCTTATTACAAGAGAGATGTCACTTGAAAAATTAAGACCTGAGGATTGTGATAATTTTAGAATTTATGTATTAAAAGATGAGATTGTGGACGGTGAAGCGGCAATATCTGATGGAGAGAGTGATTATTATAAGCAGGATATTCATGCAAAAGTCTATATGCTTAGAAAAAATTCGAATACAGAACTTTATCTGGGATCTTTAAACGCCTCACATAATGCCGTTTATGGAAATATAGAATTTATGCTGTTATTAAAGTCAAAAAACAGGCATACAAATATGGAAAAATTAAAGGCAGACATATTCAATGGAGATGAGGACGGGGCGAATAATCCATTTAAAGAGGTAGAACTTTCTGAGCACAAAAAATTAAAGGAAGTGGATGAGGCAGGAGAACTTAATTTTTTGATAAAACAGATAAACCGTTATAAATTTTATGCGCTAGTAACTGAAAACAGAGATTACTATGATGTTAATATCAGTGTGGAGGATTATGAAAAGCCGGATGCTGATATCACATTAAGTCCTATATTTGCACAGACAGGGGAAGTGGAATTTGCAAAAAATATGCTGTTTGAAAAATTGTCGATAAACTCCTTATCTGAGTTTTATGTTTTATTCATTTGTGATAATGCCGGTAATAAGGTAAAAAGGCTGATTAAGATAGAAACTGAGGGTATACCTAATGAGAGGGAAGGCAAGGTTATCTCATCAATTATAGGAGAAAACTTTTATAGATATGTAGAGTTTTTATTTGGAGATGATTATATTACCTCTGCTTTAAGAGCGAATAGTGGAAACTGCCAAGGGAGTTTAGGAAAATCTTATGCTTTTATGGAGAATATGCCGCTGCTTTATGAAAAAATGTTAAAAAAAGCGGCGACTGAGCCGGAGAGTTTTACAGAAATTGAAAAACTGATCCGGTTGTTGCCGAAAGATAGTGTAGTTCCTGAGACTTTTAAAAAGCTATACAATACATTTAGAAAAGTGGTGAAATAGTATGGAAAAGCAAAATACCGCACGGAATATAATGGAAGGTTTGAAAGATTTCCAAAGAGAGACTGTAAATCGGATTATAGAGCTATATAAAAAAGGACAGAGAAGAGTTCTTATATCTGATGAGGTGGGACTTGGGAAAACCTTGATTGCAAGGGGAACTATTGCAAAATTTGCAGATTTTGCTAGGGAGCAGGGTAAGGATAGAATAAGGGTAGTCTATATATGTTCAAATGCAGCCATAGCAGAACAGAATCTTGAAAAACTTTGCATTACAGAAGATGTACAAAGAGAAAGTGTAGCCGGTTCAAGACTTTCAGTACAACATCTGAATATATTTTATAAGGAAGCCGAAAATGCAAAGAAAAACTTGATTGGGCTGATTCCATTGACACCTGATACCTCATTTCGTATGACTACAGGGTGTGGTCTGTTGTGGGAAAGAGCGGTATTGTTTGCTATATTGCTGCATGTACCGGAACTGAAAAAATATATTAAGCCTTTAGAGCAGATTATGCAGGCAGGGGCAAGTGTGGGCTGGAATGAATGGGCAAAAGAGGATGGAATTTATAAAGTTTCTGAATGTAACATACTTACTAAGGGCAAATACCTAAAATATATGTTAAAAAAGGTATCCGAAGGTTTAAAGACCCGGAATCCTAATGGAAGTACTTTACTTGAAGATTTGGTGAAAAAATGCAGGGAAGTTAAAAAAAGCGGGGAAGCGGAAAAGATAAATGAAATTATTGGGAGATTAAGATATTTATTTGCTGGAATCAGTTTGGAAAAGCTGAATCCGAATCTGGTAATTTTAGATGAATTTCAGAGATTTAAGTATCTGATAAAATCAGAGAGTGACTCTGAAATGGGAATGCTTGCAGCTAAGTTTTTTAACAGTAAATCTGTATATATGCTTTTGCTTTCAGCTACACCGTATAAGATGTATTCCACATTGGAAGAAATTGATGAGTCTCTTGTTGATGAACATTTCTCTGAGTTTTTTAATGTAATGGATTTTTTGAACAATACAGAGGATAAACAGATAGAATTTAAAAATATATGGGAGGATTATTCAAAGCGTCTAAAGGGGTTTATGATAGGAGATATATCAATTATTCAGGCGAAAAATACAGCCCAAGAGGCAATGTATGGCTCTGTATGCAGGACAGAGAGAATTTCCACAAAGGAAAGTGCTGATATAATTGATATTACAAATACCCACAAAGAGTTGGATGTGGATGAATATGATATAAAATCATATATTAAGGCAAGAAGTTTAGTTGAGTTGATGGAAGAATCATATCATCTTCCTATTGATTATATAAAATCCTGTCCGTATATTATGTCCTTTATGAAGGATTATAAGCTGAAAAAAGATATTGTGAAGTACTTTAGTAATAATCCGGAAAAAGTAAAGGAAATAGATAAAAGTACCAGAGATGTTCTATGGTTAAAAAGAGAGGATATAAATAATTTTAAACCGATAAGATGTAATAATGCAAGATTGGAAGCTATTAAGAAACATATTTTTTCACAAAAGTCGGAGCTTCTTTTGTGGGTGCCTCCTTCAAAACCCTACTATGCACCGACAGGAGTATTTAAAGATGTAAAAAACTTTAGCAAGACTTTGATATTTTCCTCATGAGAGATGGTTCCGAGAATGGTGTCATGTATGCTTTCCTATGAAGAAGAGCGTCGCACTATAGGGACTCTTGTAAAGAATAATAAAGATATAGCGGTGCGTTATTTTAGTTCTGAGAAAAAGCCTTATCCCGGACCGAGAATGAGATTTTCCATATCCAATAAAAGGTTAAACGGTATGAGTTTGTTCTGCTTATTATATCCTTCAAGCTTTTTGACTGTATGCTATAATCCTATAGACTGTATGAACAGGTCTATGTCATTAAAAGAAATAGAAAGAAAAATAGAAGAAAAAATATCAAAAAAGCTGGAAAAGTATAAGACTCCGCTATCAGGTGCCATAGATCAGAGATGGTATTATATGGCTCCTCTTTTACTTGATTCTCAGAGATATGTGGCTGAGTGGTTAAATGGGGACAAAAAACTGCTTTATGATGAAGATGATATAAGTGCTCTTTTTTTGAAACATTTAGAGCAGCTAAGGAAGCTTTTTTATAATAATATAGAGGAATTTGAGCTTGGAAGAAAACCTAAGGATCTGTATTTTGTATTGGCAAATATGGCTATTGCATCACCTGCTGTTTGTATTAACAGATTATACAGACTTTATTCCGCCGGGAAGAATTATGAAAGTTTTTTGCCCACTCAGGTGGCAAAGCGTTTTATTGATATGATGAACAAGCCCGATTCTACAGCAATTATTGAACTTGTTTGCGGAAAAAATAAAGAGGATGTACATTGGAAGAATATTTTGACTTATTGTAAGCAGGGTAATATTCAGTCAATGTTTGATGAGTATGCACATCTTTTGTCAAACGGATATGAGGGGGATAATATCATATCCAAACTTCATAAGGAGATTATGTCAAATATGAATTTAAGAACAACACCTTATGAAATTGATACATGGCAAAATTTTAATAAAACGATAAATGAGCAGAAAATAATTCCTACAAGAATCAGAACACATTTTGCGGTTGCTTTTACAAAGGGAGAGGGGAGCGATACGGATACAAATAGAGAGAAGTTGCTAAGGTCAGCCTTTAATTCGCCTTTTAGACCATTTGTATTGACATCCACATCCATAGGTCAGGAAGGACTGGATTTTCATAATTATTGCAGAAAAATTGTACATTGGAATCTCCCATCAAACCCGATTGATTTGGAGCAAAGAGAGGGAAGAATTAACCGCTTTAAATGTCTTGCCATAAGGCAGAATGTAGCCAAAAGATATGGAAATATCATTTTTAAATCAAATATATGGGAGGAACTGTTTCAGGAGGCTAAACTTATGGAAAGTTCCAAGAAAAGTTCTGATTTGATTCCTTACTGGGGACTAAAAGAAACTAAAGATATGATTCGTATAGAGAGAATTGTTCCTATGTATCCGTTAAGCAAAGATCAAGAGGCTTATAAAAGGTTGATTAAAATCTTATCTCTATACCGTCTAACTCTCGGGCAGGCAAGACAGGAGGAATTATTGGAATATCTGATACAAAATGAAAGTGGCAAGGAGAACTTAGAGGAGTTATTTATGAATCTTAGTCCGTATTTTAGAAAGGTGTAAATTTTAAGATTTTATAATTTTGAAGGAATAGCGATTGAATGTATTATGGTTCCGGGTCATACATGGAGACATATGTTATATTTGATTGATTATCAATACCTCTTAACAGGTGATACGATTTGCTTTGGTGTAGATGATGACTACAGCTTTATCAGTACCTTGGCAGAAAGTAATAAACTTTCGGTAAAATCCGGCTGTGCTTGAAGAAAATTAAAATAAAGAAATGTATTAATAAAAAT
>ERZ773069.1255-NODE-1255-length-14989-cov-6.999063_pt1 | contig 14989 bp, 13 predicted proteins | sample MGYA00580619_ERZ773069 | MGnify/ENA primary metagenome ERZ773069 (study PRJEB29015, sample SAMEA2738007) | human oral metagenome | biome: human oral; feature: human-associated habitat; material: dental | place: China | collected 2108 ...
CCCTGGTGCTTGCTTAATTTATAAGTCTAAGCCACGTTCTTATAGGGATCTTCCTATGAAGCTGGCTGAGGCTGGCCTTGACCACCGTTACGAGATGAAGGGTGCTCTGCACGGTCTGTTCCGTGTTCGTGAGTTTACTCAGGACGACGCACACCTCTTTATCCGCCCTGATCAGATTACTGAGCAGGTCACGGATGCATCTCACCTCATCACTGCTTACTATGCACAGTTTGGCTTCCCATACCGCGTTGAGCTTTCTACGCGCCCAGAGAATTCTATGGGTTCTGATGAGGATTGGGAACGCGCTGAGCAGGGCCTGCGTGATGCACTTGAGTCCATGGGTATCGATTACGTAGTTAACGAGGGCGACGGTGCGTTCTATGGTCCTAAGATTGACTTCCATCTGACCGACTGCCTCGGTCGTTCTTGGCAGTGCGGCACTATCCAGCTTGACTTCCAGCTGCCTAACAACTTCCAGCTTGAGTACATTGACTCCGACGGTACCAAGAAGCAGCCAATCATGATTCACCGCGCTGGCTTTGGTTCCTTCGAGCGCTTCATTGGTATTCTGACCGAGAATTACGAAGGTAAGTTCCCTGTCTGGCTGAGCCCATGCCAGGTCAAGGTTCTTCCTGTCTCCGAGAAGTCTCGCCCTTATGCTCATGAGGTTGCCGATAAGCTTGCAGCTGCTGGTATTCGCGTTAAGGTTGACGACCGTGACGAGAAGATCGGCTATAAGATCCGTGAGGCTCGTTCCCTTGACCGTGTTCCTTACATGCTCATCCTTGGTGAGCAGGAGGTTGAGGCAGGAAACATTTCTGTCCGTGACCGCTCTAACGAGACTCACGTCGCAGAGCTTGACGAGTTTATTGCTCAGGTTGTCAAAGAGAATGCTGAGCGCGTTGGTTAATAGGGTTTCAGACAAAGTGCAGGTTATGGGTGGCATCGCACAGGATAGCGCAGGTGGCACGAAGAGTGTCTGCGCAATCGACGGCGTCACACAAACCGCAACCGACGTCGTCACGCCAAACGCAACCGACGTTGTAACGCAAACCGCAACCGATGTTGTCACACAAACTACAACCGACGTTGTAACGCAAACCGCAACCGATGTTGTAGCTGAATACGTAAAAATGACAGGGGCAGGCCGTGCGCGGCTTGTCCCTGTTTCCTATGTAGACGAACTTCTCGCCACACTGGTTGCAGGCGGTGCAACCGTTGTGGAGCCGCTTGCTGGCATGCCTATTGAGGTGTGCGACATCAAAGGCAGAGCCGCGGCGGGGGAGCTGCTTGTGGTAGATGTGCGTGCGATTGGAGCTGAGTTCAGTCCGGCGTGCCGCTTGGGAGCACAGCTTGCAGTGGCCGAGGACGTTCGGGTGCCGGGATATGTTGTCGTGTGCATGCGGAAGTGCTGCATACCGTGGGTAGCAGAGGCGGTTGAAGCCAAGGCGTGTTCTGCAGAGGACGTGACGATTTCTGCCACGGGAGCGGAAGAGCAGGCGAGTGCACGGGTTTCTCGCCACGCGGCGAGCGACGCGGCGCAGGTGGTTGCCGCGTACCTGGCGTGCCATCCGCGCGTCGAGGCGGTGCGCTATCCGGGTCTCAAGACGGACCCGAACTTTGCGCGCGCAACATCGCAGCTGGTGGGTGGATTTGGCCCGTACATGGATTACATGTGGAGAGAATCGCCAGGTGAATGGCATAGATTTACAGCAACTGATGAAGACGCCAGAACGCAGATTATAAATTTTGAGAGACTCGGTTAACGGTAATCACTTGTTTAGCAGACCTTGGTATAATTTGAATTAATGTTCCTAAATAGAAGGGGATTTTATGGCAAAGAAGGCTACTCAAATTGAGGATGTTGATACTTTGCTCAAGCGCCTCGAAGAGATGCGCGAGGCACAGGCAGAGTTTGCAACATTCACTCAGGAGCAGGTCGATAAGATTTTCTATGAAGCTGCTCTTGCGGCCGAGAAAAATCGTATCCCTCTTGCTCGCATGGCAGTTGAAGAAACTGGCATGGGTGTAATGGAAGATAAGGTTATCAAGAACCATTACGCAGCAGAGTATATTTACAACAAATACAAGGATATGAAGACTTGTGGTGTTGTAGAGGATGATCCAGCTGCAGGTTATCGAGTTGTAGCCGAGCCAATGGGTATCGTAGCTGCAGTTATTCCAACTACTAACCCAACTTCTACCGCAATCTTTAAGACACTTCTTGCTCTGAAGACAAGAAACGCCATTATCATTTCCCCACACCCACGCGCAAAAGAGTGCACCATTGCTGCCGCTCGTATTGTTCGCGATGCTGCCGAGAAGGCCGGCTGCCCCAAGGGTATTATCGACTGGGTACCAGCTCCTACCATTGATATGACTGCAGCAGTCATGAGCAACGCTGACATCATTCTGGCAACCGGTGGCCCAGGTATGGTTAACGCAGCTTACTCTTCCGGTAAGCCTGCTTTGGGCGTTGGTCCTGGTAACACTCCTGCTATCATCGACGATACCGCTGACATCAAGCTTGCCGTCAGCTCCATCATCCACTCCAAGACCTTCGATAACGGTATGATCTGCGCTTCCGAGCAGTCTGTTACCGTTCTTGATAGCGTTTATGACCAGGTCAAGAAGGAGTTTGCTGATCGCGGCTGCTACTTCCTGCACGGTAAGGAGCTTGACGCTGTTCGCAAGACCGTCATTGTCAACGGTGCTGTTAATGCAGCTATTGTTGGTAAGTCTGCTCACTTCATCGCAAAGACTGCTGGCGTCGACGTCCCAGAGAAGACCAAGGTTCTTATCGGCGAGGTAACCTCTGTTGAGCCTTCAGAAGAGATGGCTCACGAGAAGCTTTCTCCAGTTCTTGGCATGTATCGTGCAAAGACTTTTGACGAGGCTATTGCTAAGGCTGAGCGTCTTGTTGCTGATGGTGGCTACGGTCACACCAGCTCTCTTTACGTCAACATCAACGAGAAAGAGAAGATTGCTAAGCATCAGGAGGCAATGAAGACCTGCCGTATCCTGATCAATACTCCTTCCTCTCAGGGTGGTATTGGAGACCTCTACAACTTCAAGATGGCTCCATCCCTAACCCTTGGCTGCGGCACCTGGGGCGGCAACTCCGTCTCCGGCAACGTTGGCCCACAGCACCTGCTTAACTACAAGTCTGTTGCAGAGAGGCAAGAGAATATGCTTTGGCTTCGTGTACCTGAGAAGGTCTACTTCAAGAGGGGCTGCATGCCTCTTGCTCTCCGTGAGCTCAAAGAGGTCTATAACAAGAAGCGCGTCTTCATTGTCACAGACCAGTTCCTATACAAGAGTGGCTTCACCAAGACCATCGAGGAGACTCTGGATTCCCTGGGCATCGTCCACTCTTCATTCTGGGATGTTGCTCCAGACCCAACCCTTCAGTGCGCTCTTGAGGGTGTAGCTCGCATTCGCTCCTTCGAGCCAGACTGCATCATCGCAATCGGCGGCGGTTCTGCTATGGACGCAGGTAAGATTATGTGGTCCATGTACGAGAACCCAGAGGAGAAGTTTGAGGACATGGCAGCGGACTTCTTGGATATCCGCAAGCGTGTCTACAACTATCCTAAGATGGGCAACAAGGCATTCTTCGTTGCTATTCCAACTTCTTCTGGTACTGGTTCCGAGGTAACTCCATTTGCCATCATCACTGATGCTGACAACGGCGTTAAGTACCCACTTGCAGACTACGAGTTGCTGCCTAACATGGCAATCGTTGATACCGACAACATGATGAGCCAGCCTAAGGGCCTGACCTCCGCTTCTGGTATTGACGTCCTTACTCACTGCCTCGAGGCATTTGTCTCTATGATGGCATCTGACTACACAGATGGCATGGCTCTTCGCGGCATGAAACTTGTCTTTGAGTACTTGCCACGTGCTTATGACAATCCAAACGATGTTGAGGCACGCGATCACATGGCAAATGCTTCCTGCCTGGGTGGTCTTGCATTTGCTAATGCATTCCTCGGTATCAACCACTCTATGGCTCACAAACTGGGCGCTTTCCACCACATTCCACACGGTTGGGCAAACGCAGTTATCCTTACTCGCGTTATGCGCTACAACGCAGCTGAGCGCCCAACAAAGATGGGTACCTTCCCACAGTACGATCACCCACACACTCTTGCACGTTATGCTGAGGCAGGTCGTTTCTGCGGTGTTACTGGTAAGGATGACCGTGAGGTCTTTGAGAACTTCGTCAAGAAGATTGAGGAGCTCAAGGCATACATCGGCGTCAAGGAGACCATTAAGGACTACGGCGTAGATGAGAAGTACTTCCTCGATACCCTTGATGAGATGTCTGAGCAGGCATTCGATGACCAGTGCACTGGCGCAAACCCACGCTACCCACTTGTCTCCGAGCTCCGCGAGCTCTACCTGGATGCTTACTACGGTCGCGAGCCAGGCTTCTACGAGGACTAATTCTTGCGTGCGTCACAGTTGCGGCTGCTACGTAGCGCATCCATTGCGTCGCGCATTCACCGCTTCTGACTCGTAGCGCGTAAAGCACAAAACAAGAGCCGGTTACCTAAACCCCAGGTAACCGGCTCTTTTTCTAGTCTTCTGAATTTTCTGCCTGATTGTCTGATGTGCAAATTCGATTGAATCTGTGGTTACGGATTCACAAAACACATCTATGTCACTTAATCTGTCAAAAAAGGCTATACATTGCTTCAATAATGCGTGTTTAGCGCAGAATATCGTCATTTGGTGTGCTATTCACATCGAATATTGCAGATTATCCGACATTGCTGTGTTGTCGCATGGGGCAATTCAGGGATAGTTAAATTTTATATATTAGTTCATTCATAAATCTGTATATTGAATCAAGTTTATTCATCAAAATGAATTGCTCATGAGAATACTGATGTAACATCCGCCTAATCCGGTACAGATTGCTATCTCCCAAGTCCTTTTTAATGCTTAGGAACATATTTTGCATTGCGAGCTGGTTTCTGTAGATATCCGCATTCACAAAGTACTCCTTAATACTCACCGAATTCAGCTCATTTGTTCTTTGATTGTCTTTTCTTTGCTGATAGAAGTCATCATGATATGCACCGTTATATTCAATAGCTACTAAATTCAATCCAGACAAATTTGATTTGGACATCTTGCCATATAGTAAATCTAACCTTCGCTCTTTAGGTTGAACCTCTTGGTTTATTTGGTCTTTTATTACATACGATTTATTCAACGCAATCGGCATTTGATTGAAACCACCTTCACAATAGGGCAGGGCAGATCTAATTGCCATTTTGACCTCCATGGGAGAGGCTGCATCGGAAAAGAAATAGCGCATGTTTCTTCGCGTAGTTCTCAAACCGGGAGAGTACGATTCAAGTGCATTCAATAGAGATGCAAGCTCGTTCGAAGTTACCAATGGCATATCAAATTCACAGAGTTCACCGTTTGCGAGATGACCATAACTGGCCATCAGTAGATTAGCCAGTACAATTTGATGAAGAGGACTCTTATTCCTGGGCATCATACAAACAGCTAAAGCAGGCGAGATACAATACACATTTTGTCCAAGCTCAATAAGCGAACCAACAGGTAAAAGACATTTGAATTGATGAGATACTCGCGCATCGCAAGACCTTGTCCTCAAATTATCTCTGAGTATTTCATGAGTGGTTTTAGCCAAAACTATGCCATATTCTTTCTTCAGAAATTGAAGCTTTTCTTCATATGTCTCATCTGAACATGCAGCGTACGTTGCGCGGAAATCCCTTGATGAGCGTTGTGATAACACCTCATCGTTTCCGTGTATCTTAAGTTGTCCACAGATTTGAAGCGCAGTTTCATGCGAGAAAATAATATCCATTCGTTCCTCCTTAGAATGAGAAACGAATATATCAGCACGCTTTGTCAGCAATCTGACAGCTATTTGTCAGTTTCCTAGCTCGGTTTTGTCATAATAAAAAGTCCTCTCATACCATCAGGTAAAAGAGGACTTGCATGAAAATTAAACTAAAGAACCCATAAATCGTTTCGCCCAATCAACATAAAATTCATACGATTGAGCGCGCAACGACTAAACGCCTTGATAGGCCGTGCGCAACAACAAAAACGCTCTTGGTAGGCCCCCACAACGCCTAAACGTGTCGATAGGTCACAAACTTGAAAGCGATACCTTCTGGAGTCACGCCGCCATCTTCCTCGTTGCAAACTTCCCAGGCAGGATCTTCGTCCAGGTTGGGGAAGTACGTATCCGCATCAACCACGGTGTCGTGCTTCGTGACGTACGCGTAAGAGCACTTGTCGAGAAGAGCGCGGTAAATTGAAGCTCCACCAAGAAGCCAGACCTTCTCGGGAGCTTCATCCGCAACTAAACGAAGCGCTTCCTCTGCCGACGACACCACCTCAACGCCTTCGACCTGGTAATCGGCATTTCTAGAAATGACAATGTTGCGGCGACCTTTAAGCGGTCCACCAGGGAAGCTCTCCAGCGTTTTTCTGCCCATGACAACCGTGCAACCGCGCGTGTGCTCAACAAAATACTTCATGTCGGCCTTGTTGGGGATGAGAAGATCTCCGTCGCATCCGATGCCCCAATCGCGTGTTACAGAAACAATTGCGTTCATGTGGTTCTCCTGGCAAGTATCGTCTTAAATGAAATGATGATCTTAGCTTGAGCATCTGCTCGGGCGTGCCTGCCGCGATGGCCGCGTCAGCAACGCCAGCCGCGTCCGCAGCAACTGCGCCTAAACTGCAATCGGAATGTTCTTGATCTGCGGGCCGTGCTGATAATCTTCGACAATGAGGTCGTCAGTAGTGAAGTCGTAGAAGTTGGTGATGTTAGGGTTCAGGCTCACCTTTGGTGCATCAAAGGTGGGGCGAGAAATCAATTCTTTAACAATGTCAACGTGGCGATCATAAATGTGAGCATCGGCAATCATGTGAACCAGCTCACCGGCTTCCATGCCGCTGACCTGCGCAACCATCATGAGCAAGATGGCGTACTGGCAAACATTCCAGTTGTTAGCTGCAAGAATATCCTGGCTACGCTGAACAAGCAGCAGGTTAAGTGTAGGTTTGTCCTTACCTGCTTCCTGAGTAACGTTATAGATTGCGTTGAATGCGCAAGGGTAAAGGTTCATCTCTGAGAGGTCGGCAAAGGTATACAGGTTGGTCATAATACGGCGGCTGAACGGATTCTCCTTGAGGTCTTTGAGTACGCGATCCATCTGGTCATAGTCGCCATCGGAGTAGTGAGAAACCTGTCCAACCTGATAACCGTAAGCCTTGCCAATGGAACCAGACTCATCAGCCCATGAATCCCAGATGTGAGAGTTAAGATCGTTAACGTTGTTAGACTTCTTCTGGTAAATCCACAGAACCTCGTCCATGGCGCTCTTGAGCGCAGTGCGACGAAGCGTCAGTGCTGGAAACTCCTCGCGCAAATCATAGCGATTGCAGACGCCAAACTTCTTGATTGTGTATGCGGAGGTACCATCTTCCCAGGTAGGACGGACCTTCTCGCCCTCAGTGGTGGTGCCGTTTTCAATAATGTCGGAACACATATCAATAAAAATGCGATCTGCTTTGCTCATATTCAATCCTTCAAAATACCGTTCAAAATGGAATAAACACCTGCTTGTTGTACGTATAGCAAGTCTTTTCCAAGTACATTACCAGTTGCTGTCAGTATAAGCGCTGTAGGGGTCCCCAAAAAGCGGGCTTGAGGAAGTCTGATTGCTCGAAACACAAGAACGTCCCAGTCCCGAGAGCAGCATAATAACTATAAAAAATAGCAATCCTGCAGGGAAAGGAGAGCCGTCAGGCATCTGCGACGGATCGTTTGGGTCAAAGTCAGGGCCCTCGCCGCCAAATTCATGCCTGTTGTGCCTGGTATCTTGGTTGTCGTCTTTCTTTGCCATCAATCCTCAATCAAACGCTTACACTTTGATGATACCCGTCGTCGCCCAAGGATTTCATGGCGAGAAACCCCTCTTTTTGTCACTCCACATTCTCTGCAAAGTATTTTGCACACGACGACTTGTTCGCGCCTGCAGCTCGCTTACACCCGCAACATCCGTGCCCGCAGCGCTCGCTCGTCCGCAGCTTACGCGTCCGCGGCTCCTACAGGTGCTGCGACGCAAAGATGTCGTTCCAGAACGTGCCAAGCTGCTTGATGAGCTCAATGTCCGCGGGAAGCCACTGCACGTCAAGCAGCTCGTTTTGAGCAAGCCAACGAAGCTCCGAGTGAATCTCTGGATCCGCGACAGGCTCCTCAGACTCACTCAGCGTGCAGATATAACAATCCATATGCAGGTCAAAGGTGGGGTAGGAGTAAGCTACCGTGTCATAGAAAAACGCTGCCTGCACGCTACAGTGCAGCTCTTCCTGAATTTCTCGACGCAGCGCCTGCTCTGAGGTTTCTCCAGCCTCAACTTTTCCGCCAGGAAACTCCCAGAAGCCAGCATTATCCGCATCAGCTCTACAAGCGGCAAGAATTTTGTTGTCTTTATAGAAGATAGCTGCAGCTACATTGACTGTTTTGGCCTCGGCCATATTATCCCTCCAGCCTGACTGTTGCAAAGACGGTGGAACTCTCGGCATCTTTGAGCACTACCGAGAAACCCGTCTCATCGGTGTATACCTGGGGAGTAATGGTGTCGCCCAAGCGTGCCTGACTTCTGTACTGAACCACAATGCGACGCAGCTTGTGAGAATAGCCAAGGGCCACAAGCGTGTCGACAGCCATGAGCACGTACTGAGCATTGTTGACGTGCTTGTTTGTATCCAGGTGCTGCTGAGAAACAAGAATGGCTGGACCATCAACGGCGTTTCCCTCAAGTGCAATTTTTCGAGGAGTTGGTGGCAAATCTACGCGAGGCTCGCCGGTAATGTAGACGTTCTCGCTTTCTGGAACACGAGCAGCCTTGCCTTCATTGATATCCATCAAATACCAGGTAGAGTCCGCTTTTACGATGGTTGCGCCATCTGCATCATTAATAACAAACGACCTAGATGCTTGAAGACCCTTCATCTGATACGACCAGGTACCTACGCAGATCTTCTCGCCAAACTGGGGAAGACGGTCAACTTGGATTTGCCACGTTGCCAGAACCCATGCGTATCCCTCGCTGGTCAGTTGCTTAAAACCGCGGCCAATATCTTCTGAGTGGAACGTCGAGCAGTCCTGCAAATAGTTCATAACGCCTACCAGGGAAAGCTTTCCGGTCTCATCACACTCGCTATATCTAACTCTACTTTCAATGGTGTACATACAAATCCAAACTCGAAATCAGCGTTTGCTGAGGTATTACTATCTGTCGAGAAACCCGTCTAGTTGTCCCATGGGAACGAACCCGGCAAGCGGTTTCTGACTTTTTGCGTGGTATCGTCAAGTTTCTGCTTAGTTACCTGGACTTTTTGCGAAACCTGTTGAGCCTTTTGGGTAGCAATAAGAGTTGCATTCTGGGCCGCCGCATTTGCCTTTTGAGCTGCTGCGTTTGCTTTCTGTGACGCATTCTGTGCGGCTTCTTCAACCTTCATTGATGCATCTTGAGCTGCGGCTTCAACTTTGTGATGAGTGGTTGGTCCGTTCCAAAGAAGACTGGCAACCGTGTCCAAAAAATAAAGCGTAACCACAGTAAACGCCACAACCGAGACAGTATGCTTGGAGAAAATCATCAAAATATTAAGCATCGTTGGAACGAGCACAAAAACTGAGGTAACAGAAAACGCACCAAATACCGCGCTGGCCTGGGGACAAATTCGACCATGCAAGTTGAACTTAAACATGGAGTAGTCCCACCACTTCTTTTTAAAGCGACGCTCCAAAAAGAGGCCGGTCGAGTACTCAATAACGGTGGCTAAAACTGCACCAATGATAAAGACAATAATTGGATTAGAAATCTGGCCTAGTACCAGCCATTCCGCAAGCGCTCCAATGCCATAAATAGGGCAGGTAGGACCAAAAAGAAAACCGCGCTTGGTAAATTCTCCCTCAACAACGGAGCAATAAATGGTCTCGTATACCCAACCACCAAAAGAAATCAGCGCAAAAATTATGACCATCTGAGGCAGATACTGCACAAAGAGCTCAATATTCTTATCGAGTGCAAAGAGTGTACGTAGCGTCTCAGTCATGGTGCTCACGAGAGGTTTCCGTAGTCCATGTAGTTGTTCAACTCATCTGACTCATTGTTTGTTGTGCCCTGAAAATCGCTTTCAGGTGTCGAGAAACCCGTTGGGCGGAAACCATCTTTTTTGTATGGATTGCCTGTTAGTGTTTCTGCAGTTGAACAAGCTTTATCGCAAGTTGTTACAATCCAAGCCTCTTTGGTATGAGGTGGAATAGGAACCAGAGGAAACATGTGATGCAAGATGATGTCTTCCTCAACAGGGGTTAAATCAGGGAAATCCTCGCGAGCATTATCAAGTGCATGGCGAGGGTGCGTAAATCCGTGCCAGTTGTCTGGCGCGGCCTCGTGATCGTGCCAATCATAGAGGTAGTAGTCATGAAGAAGCGCGCCACGTACAAGGGCTTGCTCGTCAACTTTGATGCCAGTATTCATGGCAAAGGCAAGGCTGCTATAAGCAACCGCAATAACGTGGTCGAGCGTGCTGGTAGTTCCATGTTGTGTAAAAGTTGCAAGCTGATAGAGTCTTCCAGACTTCAGAATAGGAGTCGAAAGCTCATCGAACCTCTCGCGAATTTTAGAAACGTCAACCAAAAAATATCCCATCAACTGTGCGCACACATCAGAATTTTGCGTGCGTACCTTAGCAATGTATCTATAAAAGATTAGTTAATCTGACGGTTACGTGCAATCTTTTTGGCTGAATGTTACGAAAACGAAAGAAAAGAAAACGCGCTCCCTGAGAGTATAGAAAGTGCCGTTTACCTGCTCTTATACTTTCTCACTGTAGGGGCTCATGTGGTCCACCACAACGTTTACCACGCCAGGAAGACACCTAGCAGAATAGGCGTAGATGTCGTGGCAGGTGACCTCGCCATTTACTTCCAGTGGCATAGGCGCTGTTGATTCAACGGTAATTTCTTTGCCGCTAAAGCTATTGAGGTAGGGCCTACCAAGCGAGTCTCCCGTGCGATCAAAGAAACCAGAAAGCAGTGGGCGTACCAGTTTTGCAGTCATGTGAGTCTCAATGACAATAACCTCAAGCAGACCGTCATTCATACGATTACCAGGGGCCAGTTCAATTCCTGCTTGCATCATGGAGCTGTTTGCAATAAGGCAGCCAATGCCCTGAAGCTCATGTACTTTGCCATCAACAGTAATTTTGAAGTCGTGAACTGGCGGCATAAGGTTGGCTAAGGCCGCAGTAAAGTACGCCGCCTCTCCAAAGGTTTGTTTGTGGGGGATGGCTGAGCGCATAATTTCTGCGTCAAGGCCTGTACCGGCCATTAAAGGAACTCCAGCTACATGGGTTTCTCCCGATACTGTGGTCCAGGTAATCTCACCCAGATCAAGCTGAGCGGTCTGAAGGTTTCTGCAGGCCAGCGCCAGTGCGTTAGGTTCAGGAGCGTTTCCAATACTTGCTGCCAGAAGATTAGCGGTTCCAGAAGGGAAGACCAAAATAGGTGTCTGGCATCCTCTAAGGCCATAGAGCAGGCTAGATACGGTGCCATCTCCGCCCGAGAGCACCACTACGTCAAAATCTTCAGGCCGAACAGAACTCAGAACCTCATCTGTGTGCCAATGGCTTTCAACTAGCTTTACCAGGCATTCGTCGCCGCTTTTCAGAAGAGCGCGCTCAAATTCAAAGATTGCGTCAGAGCTAAAACCCGAGCAAGGATTGTGAATGATGAGGGTTCTCATATATCCTCCGAAGATTTGCGACAAGCTGGTATATCATTTTGATACGTATGAGTGTATCGCTTTACGTTAGGTACTTAATCGGCAATTGGATGGACGCATTGTATATAGCAACCTCAGAAGAACTTTCCGCATTTTGTGAGCGAGCAAAGACTTCGCATATCCTTGCAGTTGATACGGAGTTTCTTCGCGAGAAAACCTACTTTCCCAAGCTTTGCCTGGTGCAGGTTTCCACAGGTTCAGAGATTGCTGCGATTGATCCCTTGCTTATTGATGACCTAACTCCGCTTAAAGAGCTCCTGGAAAATCCGCAGATTGTCAAGATTTTCCACGCGTGCTCACAAGACCTTGAGGTCTTGCTAGAAAAAATGGATTGCGCGTGTGCTCCTGTATTTGATACGCAGGTAGCAGCTGCATTTTTGGGCATGCGTCAGCAGGTGAGCTACGCCGGTCTGGTAGAAAATTTTGCTAACGTTAAGCTTGCTAAGGCTGAGTCTTTAACAGACTGGTCAAAGCGACCTCTTGATAAAGAGCAGCTGGTATATGCCGAGGATGACGTGAGATATCTTCCCGCAATCTACAATCAAATGGTCGAGAAGCTCATCAAGCTTGATCGTTTGAGCTGGGTAAAGCCAGAGATGGACCAACATACTAATATTGAGCAGTATCGTCGAGACCCCTATCAGGCATATCTCCGTTTAAAACGTTCTGGCTCGCTTACGCGCAGACAACTTGCTATTGCTCGAGAGGTGTGCGCCTGGCGAGAAGAAACTGCTGCTAAAAGAGATGTTCCACGTAAGTGGGTGCTTTCTGACGAACTCATTATTGAGATTTGTCGCCGTGTTCCTACAACACCAGATAGACTGCGCAAAATCCGCGGCACTGAGCAAATCTCTCAAGGTGGGGTAGTGCATCTACTAGATGCAATTAAGCGTGGACAAAAGACACCCGCAGATCAGTGTCCAAAAATCGAGCATCACGCTCATCCTTCAGCTGGCTCTGAAGGTGTTGTTGAGCTTATGTATGCTCTTATCAGGATTGTTTCAGAAAAAGAGGGAATTGCATCTCCGTTAATTGCCAATAAAGATGATCTTACTGATCTGCTTTTGGACAAGGCTGATGCAAGACTTAAAACTGGATGGCGCTATCAATTAGTGGGCAAGCAGCTTGTTGGACTACTCAATGGCGAGGTAGGACTAACAGTTAAAAATGGTCGAGTAGAGCTACTGTAAAAGCAGCTCCTAAACTTAAGAACAAGTAGCTACCTAAACTTAGTTTTAGCGTATATAAAACGCATGCTTAAGACGTTATTCTCCATAGCTTTAGAGTAAGAAGCACGTCTTTTCTTCTTATGTTCTTTAAGCATGAATACTCTTGCAAACCTGACTTTTTGTCCGGTGAGTTGGGTATACTCATCTTTATACATAGATAGGAGAAAAATATGTATTACTCAGGTGCGTTTATCCCATACGTTGTTCTAGTAGTTGCCTCGTTGGTGCTCGGATTGGGTACTCAGTGGTACATCAAACATGAATTTAAAAAGTATTCTCTAGTTCCTTCAGGGTTTAATGCCACTGGCGCTTCTGTTGCTCGTACCATGATGGACACTAACGGAGCGGCCAATGTTGGCATCAAGAGAATTTCTGGTGAGCTCACCGATAACTTTGATCCACGTGACAATTGCCTGCACCTCTCTGATGCAAACTTCTCTGAGGGCAGCGTAGCTTCAGTTGCTGTTTCTTGTCATGAAGCAGGCCATGCTGTTCAGACCGCTAAGATGTACATGCCATCTCGCGTTCGTTCCGCTCTTGTTCCTGTTGTTAATTTAGCATCCGCAGCATGGATCTATGTCTTTATTGCTGGTGTCTTGCTAAATGTTTCAGGCATGACCGTGCTAGCAATTTGGCTGTATGCATTCACCTTCTTATTCCATATAGTTACGCTTCCTGTAGAGATTGATGCTTCAAGGCGTGGATTAGCCTTTTTGAAGGCAAATGCTCCTGCAGGCTTTGACTACAATGGCGCAAAAAAGGTACTGATTGCCGCTGCTCTTACTTACGTAGCCGCTGCAATGGTTTCTGCACTCCAGCTTCTATATCTGCTTGGTTCTTCCAGAAGCAGGAACTAGTAATGGATCAGATTCAAGAGAAAGAAGATTCTGTTCTTTCAGTATCTGATGCGGTGCTCTTTGCAAAAAATGAAGTTGCCTCAATGCCATCTATGACGGTGGTTGGAGAGGTCTCTGGATTTAGGGGTCCAAACTATAAGTCTGGGCATTGTTACTTTGACGTAAAAGACCCTGTTAGTTCTATGGCAGTTATTGTCTGGTCAAAGATTTATGCTGCTAGTGGCATTACGTTGCAAGACGGCATGAAAATCCAGATGACAGGAAAGTTTGATATTTACGCTTCAAGCGGCAAGCTTTCTTTTCATGCGCGTACTATTCAGATCGCCGGAGAAGGAGACCTTCGCCAAAAGGTGGCACAGCTTGCTAAAAAGCTAGAAAAAGAAGGTCTTACAGACATTTCCAGAAAGCGCTACATTCCAGAGTTTTGTACACGCATTGGTGTGGTTACTTCACTTTCTGGCAGCGTCATTGATGATGTTAAGCGTACGCTTGCACGCAGAAACCCTCTTGTAGAGCTTGAGGTATCCGGCTGTGCTGTTCAGGGCACTCATGCGCCGGCAACTATTATGAGAGCTCTCCAGGTTGCTGCAACTACACATCCAGATGCAATCTTGCTGGTGCGTGGTGGAGGCTCATTTGAAGACCTTATGTGCTTCAATGACGAGGGAGTGGCTCGCGCTATTGCTGCATGTCCAGTTCCTGTTATCACGGGCATTGGTCATGAGCCCGATACCACCATTGCAGATATGGTTTCTGATAGAAGAACTTCAACGCCAACTGCTGCTGCAGAGTCTGTGGCTCCCGCTATTAGTGAGTTACAAACTACGTTTAACAACAGAATTTCTCGCCTTGGAAATGCTACAAGAAAGATTTTGCAGTTCTATAAAACGGGACTTACAACTGTTGAGCAACGCTCTAACTTGGCAATGAAAAATGCTCTAGCAAGTAAACAGTATCAGCTAGAAAAGCTATCAGATCGTCCTTGTTTGAAAGATCCTGCTTATATTATTTCTACAAGAACAGAAGACCTTAATCAGAC
>ERZ773069.1260-NODE-1260-length-14958-cov-3.427297_pt1 | contig 14958 bp, 17 predicted proteins | sample MGYA00580619_ERZ773069 | MGnify/ENA primary metagenome ERZ773069 (study PRJEB29015, sample SAMEA2738007) | human oral metagenome | biome: human oral; feature: human-associated habitat; material: dental | place: China | collected 2108 ...
GAGCAAGGCTTTATGCCCGTGGCGAGCCATCTCCTGTATCCGCAGATACTCAATGACAGCGACACGCAAGAGAGGGAATTGGGCTTGGCGTTTGGTCTTGCCCTCCTCGCCCTTTGCGATGCAGTGTGGGTATTCGGTGATGTTTCGGCGGGCGTATCTAAGGAAATCGAAACGGCAAAGCGACTGGGTAAACCGCTCCGTTATTTCGAGGGGGAAACTTTATGAATGTCACGGCAACCGATGTACTGTCAAGCCTGTTCAATCCAACGGAGACGGTCTGCTTCCGTGTTTTTGAGGACAGGAAAGACGGCGTGTTCCACGGGGCAAAACTCGAATGCGAGTGCGGCAAGTACATCCATCGTATTGTAGCCCTCAAGAAGGCCGGTAAAAAACGAGTGTTCAGCATATGGACCGACCGGTTCGGCGTTCCATATTGTGCCCATCGGATTGAGCATTGCCGTGACGATCAGGATGCTGAGAAAGAGGACAAAGAGCGGGTTCAGTACCTTGCCGACCCAGATTAGAATGCCCGACGGACGCAGGGAGAAGTAGAGTACAATGGCAAAAAAAGCTGCCGTAAAGAGAAGAAGGCCCATGTGCTCAGCTGCTGGCTCCAAGAATGGGGCAACACCGACCTGAAAGGAGACGGTTGCCGTTCTGGGGATTGCAAAGAGCGGTCCGATGCAGAGATAAAGTGCACAGGTAAACGCATAGGCAAAACGCCGTCCGACCTTCGTGCCGATGTCAAACAGATTCTCACTTGCTGTAATGCTGATCGCAGCGATGCCGAGGAGGGGGAGTCCCACCCCGGTGATGCAGAAGCCGATGAGAGCGGGCAGCATTGCAGCACCTGCCTGCTGCCCCATGGACGCGGGGAAGATCAGATTGCCCGCACCAAAGACAAGTCCGAACAGCATGGAGGCTACGAAGATATATTCCTGTTTTCTCAGGCGGCGTTTCATCAGATCAATCTTTCCATAAAATAATAAAATATTATAAAATTTCAATGAACCGATTATAACAGCCGATGAAGGAATTTGTCAAAGGAAGGAGAAGTTGCTATAATAAGCGCAAGTGATTCGATGCAGAAGAGGAGGCGGCGCATGCGCATCGCTCTGTTTGATTCGGGGATTGGCGGCCTGACCGTGCTCAGCCACGCACGCCGCGTGCTCCCGTCGGAGGAGTTTTTGTTCTTCGCCGACCGCGATCATGTGCCCTATGGAACGAAGACCGTCCCGGCTGTACGCGGCTTTGTCCATGCCGCATTTCGTTTTTTAGTCGAGAGACAGCGGGCAGATGCCGTCGTTGTCGCCTGCAATACGGCAACCTCTGTTGCCGTCGAGGAGATGCGCCAGCGCTACGATGTGCCGATTATCGGCATGGAGCCGGCGGTCAAAAAGGCCCTCGAGCAGGATGCGGTGCGGCGTGTGCTGGTGACGGCGACCCCGATTACCATAAATGGAGAAAAGCTGCGGCGATTGGTATCGGCGCATGATCGGAATCACCTCATTGATCTTCTTGCCCTGCCGCGCCTCGTTGAGTTTGCGGAGGACCGGGAATTTGTCTCTCCGCGTGTGGAGGAGTACCTCCGCGATGCGCTTGCGCCTTATGACCTCACCAAGTACTCTGCAATTGTACTCGGGTGCACGCATTTTAACTACTTCAAAGATACTCTGCGGCGGATTTTCCCTGCATCGATGGGATTTGTAGACGGCAGCGAAGGCACGGTCGAAGAGCTTGCGCGCCGCACGGGACTCGGCATCCTGCCTGCAGGAGAAAAAAAGGCACCGTGCACATTCTTTGAATCGGAACGGCCGGTTACGGGGCGGGAGGCGCTTGCACGCATTGAAAGTTATCTCGAACGTGCTGAGCGTATGGAAGAAATTCATTGAAGGAAGGGGCATTCATGCCGGTATATACGGAACATCGGGTAAATTTTTACGATACAGATGCGATGTCGGTCGTGCATCACGCGAACTATATTCGCTGGTTTGAAATCGGGCGCGTTGCCTATCTGCGCTGCATTGACATCACGCTGAGCGATCTGATGGAGGAGGGCTATGTCTTTCCCATCACGAAGGTCGGTGCGGAGTTTCATGCACCGGGACGTTTTGATGACGATCTTATGATTGAGACGACGGCAACGGCGCTGACAAAGGCGAAGATGGCGTTCTCCTACCGGATTCTGAACAGGGAAGGGATGCTTCTTGTGACCGGATTTTCTGAGAATGTATTTACGCGCCGCGATACCGGGCGCATAACGCGCCTGCCGAAGCGCTTTTATGAGCCGCTGGAAGCCGCGATGATACGTGAGAAAGAAGGGCAGGACATTGGGATCTGAACTTGGATGGTGGATACACCTACTGGTCGTTGTACTGATCGTGGGGGAAATCGGGCGGCGGGCGCTCTTTTCCTATCTCGGCACGGAGATCATCGTACCGAAACTCGGTGAAATGTCTGCGTTTTCCGTTGCTGAGCGCACACCGGAGCACATGGTTATCAGTGCAGTGCTTCCGGTTGCGAACGAGGGCAAACAGTGCGGCACGATTATGGACGCGATCCTGCGTGTGCAGCTGCCATATGAGCAGTATGACGGCGCACTTGTGCGCGGCAAGGTCGAACTGAAGGACACCCCGCGCGAGGATGATTATTTTGAAGCCGTTTTGATTCAAAAGCATGAACGCATTGATCTCGTGCTGAAACTCTCCATTGAGGGGCGCAAGGGCCATTCGCTCGAGCAGGCGATTGCGCATATGCCCGATCTGCAGATGGATCTCATCTATCAGGAGACGGGGCGCATTCCGGAACATTATTCGAAGGTCATGCTGAAGGTTCCGGCAGAGGAAATTGCCGTACTGGCGGGCGTCGCTCTTGTACGGGAAGGAGGACAGAGGAATGGCTGAACTGAATATTCTTCCTGTCCCGACGCGGGTCCTGACCGATGCGGATGACATTGTTGAGGTGATTGCGCATTATGCGGGGGCACAGGTGACGGGGGATGATCTCGTCTGCTGCGCCGAGAGCGTGGTCGCGATCACGCAGGGCCGTCTTGTCCGTCCCGAGGACCTTCGGATCTCCTCTGCCGCACGCTTTGCCTGCCGCTTCATACCGGATTACGGCAGCCTTGCAAGCCCACATGGGATGCAGGCGCTGATGGATGTTGAGGGGACATGGCGTGTGCTGGCGGCGCTCTTTGCGGGATTCCTCGGCAAGCTTGTCGGAAAGAGTGGACTGTTCTATCAGTGGGGCGGTAAGGAGGCTGCATTGATTGATGATGTGACGGGAACCATGCCGCCGTTCGACAAGTGTATTGTTTACGGGCCCGCTGAGCCGGATGCGGTTGCAGAGCGTATCTGCGCGCGGATGGGGGCATTCGGCGCAATGGTGGCAGATGTGAACGATCTCAAGCGTTCGCGGGTCGTCGGCGTATCGCCCGGTGTGAACGGTGAACTTGCAGCACAGCTGCTGCTGGATAATCCGTTCGGCAATGCCTCAGAGAAGACCCCGATCTGTATCATCAAAAATTACCGGCAGTACCAGGAAACACATACAGCGTGAGTTCAAACGCAATTTGAGCGGGAGGGAGGGACAACTTCTTTCCGCTTTTTTCATGAAGGAATTATCCATAAAGGAGATACGATTCTATGTCAAGAAGAGATCTGAGACGCACCGATCAGCTGCGTCCCGTGCGGATCGAGCGCGGTTATCAGCGCTATCCTGCCGGCTCTGCTCTCATTGAGACCGGGCATACGCACGTTGTTTGCTCTGCGACCGTGGAGGAGCGCGTACCGTTCTTTTTGAAGGGATCGGGCACCGGCTGGGTGACGGCGGAGTATGCCATGCTGCCCGGGGCCGGATCGGAGCGGACGGCGCGTGAAGCGGTGCGCGGGCACCAGTCGGGGCGCACGCAGGAGATTCAGCGACTCATCGGGCGTGCACTTCGTGCGGTGGTCGACATGAAGGCGCTCGGTGAGCGCACCATTCACATTGACTGCGATGTGCTGCAGGCTGACGGAGGGACACGGACCGCCTCCGTCACGGGGGCGTTTGTGGCCCTGGTGGAGGCGTGCGCAACGTTTTATACGAAGCGCGGCATCTTTCCTGTGCGTGATTATGTGGCGGCTGTCAGTGTCGGCATCGATGCCGAAAATACGCCGCTGCTCGATATATGCTATGAGGAGGACTCCAGTGCAATGGTCGATATGAACCTTGTAATGACCGGTGCAGGGGAATTTGTAGAGGTGCAGGGGACGGGCGAAGGACGTGCCTTTTCCCGTGCGGAGATGACGGCCCTCCTCGATCTTGGCGAGCGGGGAATCCGGGAGCTGATTGACCATCAGAAAATGGCGCTTGGTGAAACGCTGTCATGGCTGCCGGGACGGGAGGGATAATATGGAGAAGATCATACTCATCGCGACATCGAATGCGGGCAAGGTGCGTGAGATGGAGAAGGCATTCGAGGGGCTGCCTGTGCGTCTCATTCCGCTCTCGCATCTGCACGAGGTCCGACCGGATGCACTGCCGATTGAGGAGCCCCTCGAGGACGGGACGACATTTATGGAGAATGCACGCATCAAAGCCCGTTATTACATGGAGCAGACGGGCTTGGCAGCCCTTGCCGATGACTCCGGTCTCTCGGTAGAGGTCCTTGGCGGGGCACCGGGGGTATACTCGGCACGCTATGCAGGCGTGCACGGCGATGATGCGGCGAACAATGCGAAGCTCATTGCCGATCTTCGGAAGCGCGGGGAGGATCATGCCGCTGCGGCCTATCACTGCGCGCTCGTACTCGTGCTCGAGGACGGGCGTGAACTCTTTGCTGAGGGGACCTGTTCCGGATGGATTCGTCCCGAGGCACGGGGCACAGAGGGCTTTGGCTATGATCCGCATTTTTACCGTGCAGACGGTCGGTCGATGGCAGAGCTTTCACGTGAGGAAAAGCATGAGATCAGCCACCGCGGTGCTGCCCTCGATCAGATGAAAGAGCAGCTGTGCGCACTGCTCCGTGCAGAATAATACCGGAACGCTGCATCCGCACAGCGGAGCGCATGATTATGATGAAAGCACATTGTTCAGTTCTGCAGAAGATTGGGGGAAGTTGTGAAGATCGGAATAGTCAGCGACAGTCACGGCGATATTTATAGGTTCGAGGATATGCTGGCCCACCCCGGGGCAGAGGATGCGGAGCTCTGGCTGCACGCAGGGGATTTTGCACCGGATGCGGACTACTTGGAGACGCTGATAGGCAAACGGGTTGTACGCGTGCTCGGCAACTGTGATTTCCATGCGGCCAATGTCTATGAGGAGACCGTAGTTGAGGCCGGCGGGCACCGCATCTTCTTGACGCACGGACACCTCTTCAATGTGCGCTTTGATACAGCAATGCTTGCAGCTGCTGCACGTGAGGCAGGGGCAGATATCGCCGTCTATGGGCACACCCATGTTGCTCTTGAGGAGCATGGGGCTGTGATGGTGCTCAATCCCGGCAGTATTGCGCGCCCGCGCGATGAGCGGCGGGGGTCTTTTATGCTTGCAGAACTGCACGAGGGGGAGGCCCCGAAGGTGGAACTGGTTCGCCTCGGATAAAATCTGCTGCCGTTGTCTAAATCTCGGATAAATAGATACATAAAAGTTATTGGCAAACAAGAAAATATGAAATACAAAAATGAGCCATAATATAAAGTAAAAACCAAGCAGAAATGAGGTCGTTTTTTCTTCCGCAACGGCTTCTGTCTCCTTGAATGAGATTCACTTTTTTCAAGGCTTTACGGCATTTTTTCAAGCATTGAAATGCTTGAAAGCAAGAAAAAAATATGATATAGTTTAGTTAAACTGTGTATAATTTATATTTATAGGAGGGGTTGTTTTGCGAGAGCTAAGTGTAAAAGAAATCACGGAAAACGTCGCTGAAATGTGCAAAGAAGCGGCGTACTATCTTCCGAATGATGTCTATGAAGGGCTCAAGAAGGGGCGCGAAACAGAGGAGTCGCCGGTCGGCAGGGTCGTTCTGGACCAGATCATCAGCAATGCCGAAATCGCGCGCGAGGAGGATCGTCCGTATTGCCAGGATACGGGGATGACTATTGTGTTTGTGGAAATCGGACAGGATCTCCACATCACGGGAGGCCTGATGGAGGATGCGATCAACGAAGGCATTGCCAAGGGCTATACGGAGGGGTATCTGCGCAAATCTGTCGTTGCAGAGCCGCTCTTTCACCGCAAGAACACGCAGGATAACACCCCCGGCATTATCTACACGAAGCTTGTCGCGGGGGATCGGCTCAGCATCACGATATCGCTGAAGGGCTTCGGTTCGGAAAACAAGTCCGGCGTGAAGATGCTTGTTCCTGCAGACGGGGTTGAGGGCGTGAAGAAGGCGGTCATGGACATCGTTCAGCATGCGGGACCAAATCCCTGCCCGCCTGAAGTGGTCGGCGTCGGCATCGGCGGGACGATGGAGCAGGCTGCGCTGCTCTCGAAGAAGGCACTCCTGCGTCCGATTGATCAGCGGCATGCGATGCCCGAGTACGCACAGCTCGAGGAGGATCTCCTCGCACTGATCAATCGTACCGGCATCGGACCGCAGCTCGGCGGTACGACAACGGCGTTGGCGGTCAATATTGAATGGGGGGCAACCCATATTGCGGGTCTTCCCGTTGCCGTGACGATTTGCTGCCATGCCCTGCGGCATGCGCATCGAGTCCTGTAACATCAGTTTCTTTGTGTATTATCGTTAGGGAGGAATTCTCAATGGCGGAAAGTATCCGTATTACGACTCCGTTCACGGAGGAGATGTCTCGTAAGCTGAAGGCCGGCGACAGTGTGCTGATTACAGGGACGATCATCAGCGCTCGTGACGCAGCACACAAGGCGATGACCGAGGCTCTTGCACGCGGCGAGGAACTGCCGGTGGACTGGCATGACCAGATTGTCTACTATCTTGGACCGACACCGGCAAAGCCGGGAGATCCGGTTGGATCGGCGGGACCGACCACATCCGGCCGTATGGATGCCTATACACCGACGATGCTCGCACAAGGCATCAAGGGGATGGTGGGCAAGGGCTCACGCTCCGCAGAGGTCGTAGAGGCGATGAAGAAGCATGGGGTTACCTACTTCGCGGCTGTCGGCGGCGCCGCGGCCCTGATTGCGAAGTCTGTAAAAAAATATGAGGTTGTGGGCTACCCCGAACTTGGCCCTGAGGCCGTTGCAAAATTGACGGTTGAAGATTTCCCCTGCATTGTTGTGATTGACTCCGAGGGCAATAACTTCTACGAGATGGGGCAGAAGCCTTACCGCAAACTCTGATCTCATCGGTCTAGATATTTCAGGAGGTATGAAATGTTCCACACAACCTTTTACATGCGGCGTCTGCACTCCCTGGTCGGACTTGTTGTCGTCGGACTGTTCCTCATAGAGCATGTATTTACGAATTCGACGGTGCTCCAGGGAGCGAAGGCATTCAATGATGCGCTTGCCATGATGGATCTCATTCCGCGTCCTGTATTCTATGCGCTTGAGATCTTTGCCATTGCGGTGCCGCTCCTGTTCCACATCATCTACGGCATTTACATTGCGGCGCAGGCAAAGAACAACCCCGGCAATTATGGTTATATCCGCAACTGGCAGTTTGCTGTGCAGCGCTATACGGCATGGCTGCTCATCCCGTTCCTCATCTGGCACGTCGGCTATATGCGCGTGTGGGAGAAGGGCATCATGGGGGTGCACATCAATTACGATCTCCTTTACGTTTACTTTGTAACGGGTGAGTACGCCATCCTCCACACGGTGCTCTATACACTCGGCATGATTGCGGCGATTTTCCACTTCTGCAACGGCATCTCAACATTCTGCATGACGTGGGGCATTGCAAAAGGCCCGCGCGCGCAGTCTGTGATCAATGCGCTTGCGATGGGGCTCTGCACGCTGATGAGCCTGGTTACGCTCGCCTTCATGGGCAGCTATTTCATCTAAAAACTGCAGCAAAGGAGAGTTAGAATGGCTAAAGTACCAGAGAATAACATTGCGATCATCGGCGGCGGTCTGGCAGGACTTCTTGCGGCGCTGAAGGTCTGCGAAGGCGGCGGCAAGGTCGACCTTTTTTCCTACTGCCCGGTGAAGCGTTCGCACTCGCTCTGCGCGCAGGGCGGAATGAATGCCTGCATGGACACCAAGGGCGAGCATGACAGTGTCTATGAGCACTTTGATGATACGGTCTACGGCGGCGACTTCCTTGCCGACCAGCTGGCGGTCAAAGGCATGGTCGAGGCTGCCCCTCGTCTCGTCAAGATGTTTGACCGGATGGGGGTTCCGTTTACGCGTACGGCAGAGGGCGTGCTTGACCTGCGCAACTTCGGCGGACAGAAGAATAAGCGTACGGTATTTGCCGGCTCCACGACCGGCCAGCAGCTCCTCTACGCGCTCGATGAGCAGGTGCGCCGCTGGGAGGTTAAGGGCAAGGTCACGAAGTATGAGTTCTGGGAATACATTCGTGCAATCAAGAACAAGGACGGCATCGTCCGCGGCCTTGTCGCCCAGAATATGAATTCGAACGAGATCAAGGCGTTCCCGGCAGATGTTGTTATGCTTGCAACAGGCGGTCCGGGACAGGTGTTTGGCCGCTGCACGGCGTCTACGATCTGCAACGGTTCGGCGGTCTCCTCCGCCTACCAGCAGGGGGCGCATATCGGAAATCCGGAGTTTATTCAGATCCATCCGACGGCAATCCCCGGTTCGGATAAGAACCGCCTGATGTCTGAGGCGTGCCGCGGAGAAGGCGGCCGCGTCTGGACGTACAAGGACGGCAAACCTTGGTATTTCCTTGAGGAGATGTATCCGGCTTACGGCAACCTTGTCCCGCGTGACGTTGCCTCGCGTGCGATCTTCAAGGTCTGTGTCCACATGGGCCTCGGCGTCAACAATGACCGCCGCGTCTATCTCGACCTCTCGCATATCCCTGCGGAGTACCTCGAGCGCAAGCTCGGCGGCATCCTCGAGATGTATTCCGAGTTCGTCGGCGAGGATCCGCGCAAGGTACCAATGGAGATTTTTCCGTCCGTGCACTACTCGATGGGCGGCATCTGGGTCGATCGCGCGCATCATACGAATATCCCGGGGCTTATGGCGGCGGGCGAGTGTGACCATCAGTATCACGGTGCGAACCGTCTCGGTGCGAACTCCCTCCTCTCGGCGGCATATTCCGGCTATATCGCGGGGCCCGAGGCGCTGCGCTGGGCGCGCAGCGGCGAGCTTGGCGCTGCGCTCACAGAGGAAGAGATGGAGGCCGCGCGCAAGGAAGCTGTGGCGGAGTTCGATAAGATCCGCAATATGACCGGCTCTGAGAACGCACACAAGCTCCATCAGGAAATGGGCGAGATCATGTACGACTACGTGTCGATCGAGCGCGACAACAAGGGACTTGACATCTGCCTTGAGAGACTCAAGGATATTTTGAAGCGCTGGGATGACATCGGCGTGACGGACCATGGCACATGGGCAAACCAGGAGGCCATGTTCGTGCGGCAGCTGCGCAATATGATCCTCTATGCAATGGCTGTGACGAAGGCGGCGCGCTGCCGTGACGAAAGCCGCGGCGCACATGCCAAGATCCTCCTTGATGACAAAGGCGAGCGCATGACGGATGCCGCCGGTGAGCTTGTATTCTACGAGCGCGACGATGAGCGCTTCATGAAGACCTCCATTGTGGACTACGATCCGCAGACCGAAGAGCCGATTATCAGCTACATGGATTTCGAGCATTCGCTGATCAAGGCGCGCGCGCGCAATTACGCCGTCGCCAAGAAGGAGTAAGGGAGGATAGAAGTCATGGCAGAACAGAAAAAAGTTCGTTTTATCATCGAGCGTCAGGATGGCCCCAGCGAAAATCCGTATACGCAGGAGTTTGAAGTCGACTATCGTCCCGGCCTCAACGTCGTTGCAGCCCTCATGGAGATTCAGAAGAATCCCGTGACGGCAGACGGCAAGCGTGTTCCGCCTCCGGTCTGGGAATGCAACTGCCTGGAGAAGGTTTGCGGCGCATGCATGATGGTCATCAACGGCCGCGCGCAGCAGGCATGCTGTGCGCTGGTGGATCATCTCACGCAGCCGATTCGTCTGCAGCCGGCACGCACATTCCCCGTTATCCGTGACCTCCTCATTGACCGATCGGTTATGTTTGAGAGCCTCAAGCGCATTCACGGCTGGGTTGAGGTGGACGGCACATGGGACAATAAGGATGCCCCGATCCAGAATCCGTACACGGCAGAGACCTGCTACGAGCTGTCCCACTGCATGACCTGCGGCTGCTGCCTCGAGGCATGCCCGAATGTGGGCCCGCAGTCGGACTTCATCGGACCTGCGCCGACTGCGCAGGCACTCCTCTTCAACCTCCATCCGCTCGGTCAGTTTGATGCGCCGAAGCGTCTCAATGCGCTGATGGAGAAGGGCGGCATCACCAGCTGCGGCAACAGCCAGAACTGTGAGCGCGTATGCCCGAAGAGCATCAAGCTTACGCAGCATCTTGCCCAGCTCAACCGCGAGGTTAACAAGCAGGCGCTGCGCAATATGTTCAATCATTAACTCCGTTTCCAAACGGGAATCGGGAACTCAAAGAGGCGGACCGCAACGGTCCGCCTCTTTTCGTGTATGATATTTTGTTAGGATGCCTTTTTCATGCGGCTGGACAGGTAGTTCGCGGCAAGAGAGCCGGAGATGTTGTGCCAGACACTGAAGAGGGCTCCCGGAATTGCTGCGGCTGCGCCGAAATGCAGGAGAGCAAGTGAGGTCGCAAGTCCGGAATTCTGCATGCCGACTTCGATGGAGACAGCCTTGACCTTCGCTATGTTCATACCGAGCAGTTTTGCAGCGAGGAAGCCGAGCGCATAGCCAAGAAGATTGTGACACATGACAACGACCATGATGAGCGCGCCGGTCTCAATGATGCGTCCTGCATTCGCCGCGACAACGCCGCCGACAATGAGTACGATCGCGACGACGGAGATCAGCGGGAGTACCTTGACTGTCTTCTGGACGGGGCGCTCGAAGAAGTGATTGATGAGGATGCCGAGAACGATCGGCGCGATAACGACCTGGGCGATGGAGACCATCATCTTCTCCGCCGGAATATCAATCCACTGACCTGCCAGCCAGAGTGTGAGGAGTGGGGTTAAAAAGGGGGCGAGGATGGTGGATGCCATCGTCATGGAGACGGAGAGTGCCACATCCCCGCGCGCGAGATAGGTCATGACATTGGACGAGGTACCGCCGGGACATGTGCCGACGAGAATGACGCCTGCCGCAAGTTCCGGCGGGAGTGAGAAGGCATGTGCCAGTCCCCATGCGAGCAGCGGCATGATGCCAAACTGTGCGACTGTGCCGATGAGCACGTCCCGCGGACGCTGCAGGACGAGCTTAAAGTCCTCAAAGCGCAGGGTCATACCCATGCCGAACATGACAATGCCGAGCAGAATCGTGATCCACGGCACCGTCCACTTGAATGTCCACGGCTGAAAGAGTGAGATGCCTGCAATCACGATAACAAATAATGCCATATAACGGGAGACGAAGTTACTAAGTCGTTCGAGTGCCTGCATATATGTAAGATCCTTTCTTTAATGCGAGATGCGGATAAACTCCTCCAATTTCCGGAGAGCACTGCCGTCAGCGATGACTTGGCGCGCAGCTGCAATACCGTCGGCGATGGAGGAGGCATTCCCGCCGATGTAGATGGCAGCGCCGGCATTCATGAGACAGATGTCGGCGCGGGCATCCTTGATGTCGCCCGCGAGGATCCCTCGTGTGACAGCGGCATTTTCCTCCGGGGATCCGCCGCGAATGGCATCCTTGGATGCCGGTGCTATGCCGAAGTCCTGCGGGCGGATCTCATAGGCGCTCTCATTGCCGCTTGTGATCTCGCGCACCAGCGTCGGAGCACCGATGGAGATCTCGTCCATGCCGTCTGTCCCGTGAACGATGAGGGCTCGTTTTACACCGAGTCCCGGCAGAACCCTTGCGAGCGGACGCAGAAGATGTTCTCCGTAGACACCGAGCAGCATGCAGGAGGGATGTGACGGATTCGTCAAGGGACCGAGGATGTTGAACACCGTGCGGATGCCAAGCTCACGGCGGATGGCTCCGACATGCCGCATCGACTGATGGTAGCGCTGGGCGAAGAGGAAGGCAATCCCAATGGAGCGCAGCTCCTCGCGCACCTTCTCAGGAGGTTGATCGATGTTCACACCGAGCGCCTCGAGACAGTCTGCCGTGCCGCTCTTCGATGAAGCTGCGCGGTTGCCGTGCTTGCATACCTTGAGCCCTGCTGCAGCGGCGAGGAACGAGGCCGTGGTCGAGACGTTGATGCTGCCCGAGTGGTCGCCCCCTGTGCCGACAATGTCAATGACATCCATATCATGCTCGACGGTCTCTGCGTGGTCACGCATCGCCGCAGCTGAGCCGGAGATCTCGTCGATTGTCTCCATGCCGCTGCTCTTTGTAGAGAGTGCGGCGAGGTAGGCTGCATTCTCGACGGCCGAGGTTTCGCCGGACATAATCTCGTTCATGACGGCATATGCCTCGTCATAGCCGAGATCCTGCTTGTCCACGATCTTTTTGATGGCTTCTTTAATCATTCCATATCCCCCTTGACTAGAACTCTGCCGTGCAGAACGACAGGGCAGTATTATAGCACATATCACCATTTGACAAAAGTATATTTGTGAGGAACCTGCGAATATGATATAATCTCTCATGAATTATCCATGAGTCTTACAGAATCAATGGTCACGTATCCCTAATTAGCGATTTGTCTACATTTTGTCTACAACACCATCTTGTCTACAACTCTCTCAAAGATCGCAGCGGTTTCTTGCTGCATCTCCTCCGTATCGTGAGAGTAGACATTCTGGGTGATCGTTGCATCGGCATGACCGAGCCGAGCTGCAACATCAACGGGCTTTGCACCCGCCTCTATAAGTTTCGTCGCGTGTGTATGGCGGAAACTATGTGTGTTCAGGCCGCACGCCCGCAGGGCTTCTCGAAATGCCGTGTAACGGATGGGAAGCCCAAAATCATCCGTACAGACGAGCGGACGAAGTGTGCAGCCATCGGGAGGTGTCTCGATGCGCGGATCTGTGTGGATACGGCCGTCCACGCATTCATATACGCATTGATATGCCACACCCAGCCGCAGGGCTCTTTTTAATTGGTGAGATTTCCACGCACGCAGGGCGGCGATGATGTGGGAGTCAAGGACGATTGTTCGCGTACTTGTATGCGTTTTCGGTGGAGCGAAGAAGAATCCACGCGCCTCTTTGCTCTTTATGACTTGTCTCACAATGGAGAGACGCCCCGCCGGAAGATCGACATCATCCCATGTAAGCCCCAGAAGCTCAGAGATACGTGCCCCTGTGTGGAAAGCGAGAAGGATAACGATGCGATATTTGTGCCCTTCGGGGTACTTTTGCAGTAAATTGGTAAGGATGGCGGGGGTTATGATCGTGCGAGGGGTTACGCTGCGTGGAGCCGAGCGGGGGATAGATAGACCAGCACAGGGGTTCGCGGCTATGAGTTCGGCGGGGTAGACCGCGTATTTTAGGGCGTTGGAAAGTACTGCGCGGGTATTGGCTATGGTGCGTTTCGCCAGTCCATGCGCCGCCAGTTTGTGAAGCCATGAATCTACATCACGGGGGCGCAGCTCTTGTAATATGGTGCCTCCGATGTAGGGGGCGATGCGTGCGCGGATGATAAGAGAGTAGTTCTCATAGGTTAGGCGGCTCACGTTCGGCCGGCTGACGTTTTCGAGCCACGCAAGGAGATATTCTGCAAGACGCACACGCTCGCTTGTGATGCCGATATTCCCCGATCGCCATGCGGCGTATGCGATGACTCCCGCATCATACGCCTCCTGCTCCGTCGCATAGCCGCCCTTCTCGATCATCCTGCGCTTACCTGTGTTGGAGTTCTTGCCTGCGTCAAAGGAATAGGAGTAGGTTTTGCCCCGTTTGCGGGTGCGGATGGTTGCCTTTTTTGCCATAATAATACACCTCCGAAGGATTCGTTGTGGAATAATCCCCGAAGGTGTGATATACTTTTGCTTGTGTAGTGCGTATATCTCTACGGGGATACGTGCGGCCGCTCATCGTGTTACCAGCACAGTGGGCGGTTTTTATTTTATAAAAATGTCTCAATGCGTCTACGCTCTTCTTCCTGCAGTGCCTCAGAAAATGCTGCGAATCCCTGCAAGTCCTCTGTATTGAGATAGTTGATGTACTCCTTGCGCCGATCCACCGGAATCACGATCGGCATTATCTCTTCGAGGAAACAGCTATACACCATTAGAGCACGGCCAACACGTCCGTTGCCATCTGGAAACGGATGTATATGCTCGAATGCGATATGCTGGCGACAGATAGCGAGCACCTTGTCCGAATCAGATGCAGCGGCGTCCATCTGTGCAGCGAGATTGTCGATCCAGTCCGTCAGTGCAGAAGGGACAAGGTAAGGCGGTGTCGGTGTGAAGTCTGCTCCGATGATCATATTCGGACGCTGTTTGAACTGCCCCGAGACGCTCTCGATTGCATCCTTGCACAGGATCGCGTGCACCTCGCGGATCAGAGAGAGGGAGAGCGGTGTGCCGGAGGTTGTTTGTTCCACTAGAAACGTCATGAACGCTTTGTAGTTCAGCACCTCGTTCAGCTCTCGCATATCCATCGCACGCGGGACATAGCCGTCAACGAGAACGCTCTTCGTCTCGCCCTGCGTCAGCGTATTCCCCTCAATCGCCGTCGAGTGATGCGCCATTCGCACCATGAGATCGCTGAGATAGTCTGATGGATACGTCATCGTGGGGCTCCTTTCTACCGCAAGCTATACTGCCATAGGGGATTTTTCAAAGAAAACTTTATCATAAGATTCGACGATGGTTTCAGGGCTGTGCAGGAATAACTCTTGCTCATCCCTTTT
>ERZ773069.1263-NODE-1263-length-14949-cov-3.482275_pt1 | contig 14949 bp, 13 predicted proteins | sample MGYA00580619_ERZ773069 | MGnify/ENA primary metagenome ERZ773069 (study PRJEB29015, sample SAMEA2738007) | human oral metagenome | biome: human oral; feature: human-associated habitat; material: dental | place: China | collected 2108 ...
CACACTCTTGGAACTCCAAGAATAACAGTTACTCTATTTTCTTGCATTGTCTTTAAAAGAGTAGCTGATGAGATTTCAGTTAACAATACTATTGGAACTCCCATATACATTGGTAATATTAATGTAAAACATAGTGGCATAATATGATGATATGGTAACATAGCTAAGATAACATCTGTTTCATTGACTAAATCAACTGCTCTTACTCCTGCCATATTAGTTTCAATGTTTTCATAAGTTATCATTACACCTTTTGGATTTCCTGTTGTTCCAGAAGTATAAACCAATACTGCTACATCTTCATTTGAATCATTCGAAAATTCTTCTTGTTTTATCTTATAATCAGCGGGCATTTGAAGTTCATCAACATTTATAATCTTTATAGCATTATTTAATTTTGAATTTGCTGCTTCAGCAACTTCTTTAGTTTTATTTGATACAAAAAGATATTTTGGTTCAGAATCTCCAAGTACATAAGCAAGTTGATCCACAGTATAACCTGCATCTAAACTTATTGCTATTCCTTTTTTAGCCCATATTGAAAAAAACGAAAAAATAGACTCTGGTCTATTTTCCATCATAAGAGCTGATCTATCACCTTTCTCAATATCTAAAAAATCAGAATAAAAATTCACATACTTAATCACATCTGCATAAGAAATCTTTTGTTCTCCATATGTAATAGCTGTCTTCTGTCTGTCATATAAAAACTTTATTGACATATTATCCCCCTTTAAATCAAGTTATCTATAAGCTCTTCTAGTTCTTTTTTTTCTTCACTTGATAAATCATAACCTGATTTTAATTTTTTTAAAATCTCACTATCTTTAGCAGTCATTGATCTTTCTAAAATTTTTATCAATAGTTTTAAATAGAAATTCATAAGACCTCCTATTTCTTTGACTTATTTCCATTAGTATAACCTAACACATAATCTAAATTAATATTTTTCATAGCATTAAATATGCTTTGTTTTATATTAGGATTTTTTTCTTCAAGTTCTTGTAGTAAAAATTTAACCTCTTTTCTTTTTGAATCTACCTTTCCTGCTTCTATAGGACAACCACAGCTCATAGCTTGAATTTCATTGTATTTCATAAAATTTATTATATCTTTTTCTCTAACATAAGCAAGAGGTCTTATTATATCCATCTTACCAGAAGTTGATGGAACTTTTGGTAACATAGTTTTCACTGTACCTGCAAAGAACATATTTATCATAGTAGTTTCAACAATATCATCAAAATGATGACCTAAAGCTAATTTATTAAAACCTAGTTCTTCAACTTTCTTATACAGAACTCCTCTTCTCATCTTAGCACATAGAAAACAAGGGCTATCAGGTGCTTCTTCAAATGCTATTTGCCAAACATTAGCATCAAACAATTCACAATCTATTCCCATTTCTATTAAATTTTCTTTAAATTTATCCACATCTAAGGCTTCAAAACCTGGGTTCATTGAAATAAATTTTACTTCAAAATTTTTACTTCTATCCTTTTTCAATTCTTGGAATAACTTACAAAGTAGTAAACTATCTTTTCCTCCAGAAACTCCAACTGCTATCTTATCTCCATCTTTAATCAAATCAAATTCTTTTATAGCTTTGATAAAGTTTTTCCATATTTTTTTTCTATATGTTGTTCTTAAACTTTCTTCTATCTTCTCCTTTTTATTTAAAAAAATTGCTTCGTTTATTTGTTCGTTTGTAATTATGTTTTCCATTCTCCATTCCTTTTCTTATATTCTATTATATATTTATTAAAATTTGGTAAAAATTTCTAAAAACAAAAAAATAGTTCGTTACCAAGTAGATTTCAGAAAATTTTCTTTGAAATATTTTAATAAACTTTAGTTATATATAACGATTACTTGCCAGCCTATAATGGTTCTAGAGCTCCACAAAGGCTCTTTCACCATTATAGGACGTCGCAGTAATCTTGTTAAAATTGAAGATTTAACTTTTGCAACAGCTCTAAATATCTTCTTAGAGATGGAAACTTTATTGGATAATCACTTAAACTATTTTTATTATATTTACTATAACTCAAGAATTCAAATATATATCTTTTTCTGATTTCACATAATCTATTATCATTAAGATTTAATAAGTTTATTGTATACTTAGCCTTTTCATATTTTTCTCCATCCTTAAATATTGAAATTATTTTCCCAGTTTTTATATCATATATAAAATAATCTTCTGGATTTTCTGTAACAGGATTGATAAAAAGCTCATTCCATTTATTCTCTTTTGAATTCCCACATCTTCCACTTTCCATACAACAAGCAATAAAATTATTATAATCTGACAACAGTTTAGGAAATTTTTCCTTTGGTCTAATATGTTCAATATGACTATTTTTTAAATTAATTTCTGTTTCACAATAAGGACAACAACTATTTTCTTGCTCTTCTAATAGATATTGTTTTAAGACTTGTTTAATTTCTACAGTAAAACTATCCCAATTTATTATTTTATTTTTACTTTTATATTTTGTAAATTCTTCTGGTTCACTTTTCTTATTTACTTTCAACATTAGAATTCACCTTTTGTTTTATTTTTACATCCATATCTATAAGGAATAAATCTTCATCTGTATTTCCTAATATTTCAAGAAGATAATTATATTTTTCTTTAAATTCTTTTGTGTCATACTTATCTTCATCTACAAGTTTTCTCAGTTCTTCTAAGTCTTTCTCTATCTTTGGTGTTCTAACTGATTCTAAGCCCATTATATCTTTAAGGACTCTGTCAACAGGTTGTCCATATGAAGAATATAACTCATCTCCTGTCTTAACTTCTATTTTGCCTCTTTCATTTCTATACAAAATAAAAATATTTTCATTAGAAACACTTCCTAATATATGTGGAGAGTGAGTTGCTAATATTATTTGATTATTTTCTCCAATTTTCTTATACACTTCTATTATTCTTTGTTGCCATTTTGGATGTAATGACAATTCTGGCTCATCTATTAAAATTATAGAATTTTTAGGTTCTAACATTTTTATAGACAAAGTTCTTAAAAATAGTTGTTTTTCTCCAGAGGACAAATCATTTATATCAAATTCTTCACCAGCAGAATTTTCAAAAATAGGCATAGTTTTTTCATCTTTTGAAAAGCCTTTTAATTTTACATCCAATTCTAAAATATCAAAAATACTATTTATTTCATTTACTACTTTATTAGTAATTTCTTTCATAGTTAGATCTTCTTCAATAGTAGCTAAATAATTTCTTCTAGTTGCTATATATGAAGGGATATCTCTCATCATATCTAAGTTTATTATATTTGTAAATTCATACCCTATTGACAAAGTCGAAGTTTCTGTTTCAACTTTTTCAAAACTATTGTTTGCAGGAACATAAACTATTTTAGGAAAATTTTCTCCTTGAGTTTTATTATTGAGAGTATTCTCAGAATTTAATACAGACAATCTATGAAAAAAAGATGAGAATTTATTTTTATAAATATCTTCTTTTTGAAATTCTTCAAAAAGTATTTTTTCAGAATTTTCTAAAAAAATATTTAAGTCAATAATTTGATTATTATAGTTAATGTATCTATTATTAAAAAAATCTTTTATAGATTCTAAAATAGTTGTTTTACCACTTCCATTTACTCCAGCTAAGACAATTATATCTAAAATTTCATTATCTTTCCTAAATGAAAGTTCTAAATCTTTTATTCCTTTTATATTTTTTATGTGGACTTTTTCAATTTTCATCTTAACTCAATCCCTTTTGTGTTTTTGATTTAATTATAGCATAAATATTTTTTTTATTCTAACCAATAATATTTAACACAAATTTAAGAAAATATGTTATAATTTTTAAATACAAAAAAGTAAAAGGGGATAAGAGAATGGTAGAAGCATTTAAAATAGTTGGTGGTAACAAAATAGCTGGAGAATTAAAAGTTGATGGTTCAAAGAACTCAACACTTCCAATAATGATAGCGACATTGGTAGAAAAAGGGACTTACATTTTAAGAAATGTTCCTGATTTAAGAGATATTAGAACTTTGGTTGCACTCTTGGAAAGTTTAGGATTAGAAGTTGAAAAATTAGATGCTAATTCATATAAAATAATAAACAATGGACTTAGTGGAGCAGAAGCAAGTTATGACTTAGTTAAAAAAATGAGAGCTTCATTCTTAGTAATGGGTGGAATGCTTGCTATTGAAAAGAAAGCTAAGGTTGCCTTACCAGGTGGTTGTGCTATAGGTGCAAGACCTGTTGATTTACACTTAAAAGGTTTTGAAGCTTTAGGAGCTAAAATAAATATAGAACATGGTTATGTTGAAGCAACAACTGAAAATGGACTTGTTGGTGGAAACATAGTACTTGATTTCCCAAGTGTTGGAGCTACAGAAAATATAATAATGGCTGCTGTTAAAGCTAAGGGAAAAACTATTTTAGAAAATGCTGCTAAAGAACCTGAAATAGAAGACTTATGTAACTTCTTGATAAAAATGGGGGCTAAAATAAGTGGAGTAGGTACAAGCAGACTTGAAATTGATGGGGTTGAAAAATTAACTGCTTGTGAATATACTATAATAGCAGATAGAATAGTTGCAGGAACGTATGTAATAGCTTCTATCCTGTTTGATGGAAGTATAAAAGTTTCTGGAATAGTTCCAGAACATCTATCAAGCTTCCTATTAAAATTAGAAGAAATGGGAGCTAAATTTAAAATTGAAGGAGATAAATTAGAAGTTTTATCTAAATTATCTGATTTAAAACCTGTTAAGGTTACTACTATGCCTCACCCTGGTTTCCCAACAGATTTACAATCTCCAATGATGACACTTATGTGTTTAGTAAATGGAGTTAGCGAAATAAAAGAAACAATATTTGAAAATAGATTTATGCATGTGCCAGAACTTAATAGAATGGGAGCTAAAATAGAAATAGACTCTTCAACTGCTAAAGTAACAGGAGTTAAAAATTTCTCATCTGCTGAAGTTATGGCTAGTGACCTGAGAGCTGGAGCTTCTTTAATACTTGCTGCACTTAAAGCAAATGGAGAAAGTATAGTAAATAGAATCTATCATGTGGATAGAGGTTATGAAAATTTTGAAGAAAAATTCAAAGCTCTAGGAGCAAATATAGAAAGAATTAAGACTCAAGCTTAAGGAGAGAAAATGGAAAGAATTATTGGTGTTAATCCTGTAACAGAAGCCTTATTAAATAAAGAGAAAAATATTGAAAAATTAGAACTCTATAATGGCTTAAAAGGTGAGACAGTACAAAAGATAAAAGAATTAGCTTCTAAAAGAAATATTAAAATTTTCTATACAAATAAAAAAATAGATAATTCTCAAGGTGTCGCAGTATATATAAGTAATTTTGATTACTACAAAGATTTTGATGAAGCCTATGAAGAGCTAGCTTCTAAAGATAAGTCAGTAGTTTTAATCTTAGATGAGATTCAAGACCCTAGAAACTTTGGAGCAATCATTAGAAGTGCTGAAGTATTCAAAGTTGACTTGATACTAATTCCTGAAAGAAACTCAGTTAGAATAAATGAAACTGTTGTTAAAACTTCAACAGGTGCTATAGAATATGTAAATATTTCTAAGGTAACTAATCTATCTGATACAATAAATAAATTAAAGAAATTAGATTATTGGGTATATGGAGCAGCTGGAGAAGCTAGTATCAACTACAATGAAGAAGATTATCCTAATAAAATTGTTTTAGTTCTTGGAAATGAAGGTAGTGGGATTAGAAAAAAAGTTAGAGAACACTGTGATAAACTAATCAAAATTCCAATGTTTGGGCAAATAAATTCTTTAAATGTCTCTGTTGCAAGTGGAATACTGCTGTCAAGGATAATTAATAAATAATGGTGAGATAATGGAAGAAAATATAAATACTATTTTAAAGAAAGCTCAAACTGGAGACAGTGAGGCTATAGATTGGATTTTAAAAGAGTATTCAAAAATTTTATCTTTTAATGCACAAAAATACTATTTAATAGGTGCTGAACAAGAAGATTTGCTACAAGAAGGTATTTTAGGGCTATTAAAAGCTATAAAATTCTATGATGAAACTAAATCTTCTTTCAGTAGTTTTGCTTTTCTGTGCATAAGAAGAGAAATGATAAGTGCTATCAGAAAGGCTAATACTCAAAAAAATTCTGTTTTGAATGAAGCTTTAACAACAAGCTCAATGATAGAAGATAGTTCTGATATAGATAATTATATTTCTTCAGAAAATAATCCTGAAGAGGCATATCTTTTGAAAGAAGAGATAAAAGAATTTAAGAATTTTTCAGATAAAAATTTTAGTAAATTTGAAAAAGAAGTTTTAAAATACTTAATAAGAGGTTACTCATATAGAGAAATTGCTAAAATCTTATCTAAAAACCTAAAAAGTATAGATAATACTATTCAAAGAATTAGAAAAAAAAGTGAAGTATGGATAAATAAAGAAGAAATTTAAGAGGTGGAAAAGTTGAGAGAATACGATTATAAGGAAATTGAAAAGAAATGGCAAGAAAAATGGGCTAAAGATAACATCTTTAAAACAGAAAATGAAGTAGCAGGAAAAGAAAATTATTATGTACTTTCAATGCTACCTTATCCTTCAGGAAAACTACATGTTGGACATGCTAGAAACTATACTATAGGAGATGTTATTTCAAGATATAAAAGAATGAAGGGGTATAATGTACTTCAACCTATGGGTTGGGACTCATTTGGACTTCCTGCAGAAAATGCTGCTATTCAAAATGGAATTCACCCTGCTATTTGGACTAAGTCTAATATAGAAAATATGAGAAGACAATTAAAATTAATTGGTTTTTCATATGATTGGGAAAGAGAAATAGCAAGCTACACTCCTGAATACTATAAGTGGAATCAATGGCTATTCAAGAGAATGTATGAAAAAGGATTAATCTACAAGAAAAAATCTTTAGTTAACTGGTGTCCTGACTGTCAAACAGTTCTAGCAAACGAACAAGTTGAAGATGGAATGTGTTGGCGTCACTCTAAGACTCATGTTATACAAAAAGAATTGGAACAATGGTTCTTTAAAATAACTGACTATGCTGATGAGCTATTAGAAGGTCATGAAGAAATTAAAGATGGTTGGCCTGAAAAAGTTTTAACTATGCAAAAAAACTGGATAGGAAAATCTTTTGGTACTGAGCTAAAATTAAAAGTTGTTGAAACAGGTGAAGATTTACCTATATTCACAACAAGAATTGATACTATCTATGGGGTTTCTTATGCAGTTGTCGCACCTGAACACCCTATTGTTGATAAAATCTTACAAGTTAATCCTTCAATCAAAGACAAAGTAACAGAAATGAAAAATACTGATATGATTGAAAGAGGAGCAGAAGGTAGAGAGAAAAATGGTATTGACAGTGGTTGGCATATAGAAAACCCTGTAAGTAAAGAAATAGTTCCATTATGGATAGCTGACTATGTTCTTATGAACTATGGGACAGGAGCTGTAATGGGAGTTCCTGCTCACGATGAAAGAGACTTTGCTTTTGCAAAAAAATATAACTTACCTGTGAAACAAGTTATAACTTCTAAAAAAGCTGATGAAAAATTTGAATTACCTTTTCTTGAAGAAGGTATAATGATAAATTCAGGTGAATTTAATGGTCTATCTAGTAAAGATGCTTTAATTAAAATAGCAGAATATGTTGAAGAAAAAAATCTTGGACAAAGAACATATAAATATAGACTAAAAGACTGGGGTATTTCAAGACAAAGATATTGGGGAACTCCTATCCCTGTTCTATATTGTGAAAAATGTGGTGAAGTTTTAGAAAAAGATGAAAATTTACCTGTAATCTTACCTGATGATATAGAATTCTCAGGAAATGGAAATCCTTTAGAAACTTCTAACAAATTTAAAGAAGCTACTTGTCCTTGTTGTGGTGGAAAAGCTAGAAGAGATACTGACACTATGGATACTTTCGTAGATTCTTCTTGGTATTTCTTAAGATATTGTGATCCTAAAAATTTAAATTTACCTTTTGCTAAAGAAATTGTAGATAAATGGACTCCTGTAGACCAATATATTGGTGGAGTTGAACATGCTGTAATGCACTTACTATATGCTAGATTTTTCTTTAAAGTTTTAAGAGATTTAGGACTTTTAACAGCAAATGAACCATTTAAGAGATTATTAACTCAAGGAATGGTATTAGGTCCATCATATTATTCTGAAAAAGAAAACAGATACTTACTTCCAAAAGATGTTGTTTTAAAGGGAGATAAGGCTTATTCTGAATCAGGAGAAGAATTACAAGTTAAAGTTGAAAAGATGTCAAAATCTAAAAATAATGGTGTTGACCCAGAAGAAATGTTAGATAAATATGGAGCAGATACAACTAGATTATTTATCATGTTTGCTGCACCACCTGAAAAAGAATTAGAATGGAATGAAAATGGGCTTGCAGGAGCATATAGATTTTTAACAAGAGTTTGGAGATTGATTTTTGAAAATTCAGAACTTGTAAAAAATGCTCATGATGACATTGATTATGATAAACTTTCTAAAGAAGATAAAGCATTGTTAATTAAATTGAATCAAACTATTAAAAAAGTTACTGATGCAATTGAAAATAACTACCACTTTAACACTGCTATAGCTGCTAATATGGAACTTATCAATGAAGTTCAAAGTTATGTTACTAACTCAATGAGCTCAGAACAAGCTCCTAAAATTCTAGCTTATACATTGAAAAAGATATTACTTATGTTATCTCCATTTGTTCCACATTTCTGTGATGAAATTTGGGAAGAATTAGGAGAAACTGGATATTTATTCAATGAAAAATGGCCTGAATATGATGAAAAAATGTTATCTTCTGATGAAGTTACTATAGCTGTTCAAGTTAATGGAAAAATTAGAGGAAGCTTTGAAATTGAAAAAGATAGTGATAAGGCTATAGTTGAAAAAACTGCTTTAGAATTACCAAATGTTACTAAACATTTAGAAGGAATGAATGTTGTAAAAGTTATAGTAATACCTAATAGAATAGTTAATATTGTTGTAAAACCACAATAATTTTGGAGTTAATTATGAATGAAAAATTAAAAGTCTTTTTAACACAGATATTAGCATTGCTTAGCTTGGTGATTGCAATAAACCTATTTGCCTTTATTGCTATAAAATTTGGATTTCTAAACTCTGAATATTCTATGGCTGGTTGTACTGTCATTGGAGTTGGAGCATATCTAATATATCTTTACACTTTATATAAAGATAAAAAAAGAAAAAGGTTTTTAGAAATTTTAGAATATGTTGAAACTTTTAATGAAAATATTTATGAAAATTTAGAAATAGGAAATGAAAATATGCCTATTTTAGAAATCTTTATTTCTAATTTTATTGAAGAAGTTGAAAAAATTGTAAAAAAAGGTTTAGTTTACTCCTATATTAATAAAAGCGAGAATATTTATTACTTTAAAGGTAAATTAGATTTAACTAATCATATAAAATATAATTTTATAGAGAATAGATTTTTTATGAATTTTGATGAATTTTCTGTGAGTTCAATAGAAAATTGTTTAATAAAGTTAGCATTAGAAAAGATAAAAAATATTTCGTCAGATATGGAAAATAAAGCTAAGATTTATCAATTATTAGTTTATTTTGAGAATATTGAAAGTTCTGGAATGATTCCAGCCCATTTATTTAGAAAGCTTCTAATTGATAGAAAAAATGGTTTCTATAAAAAATCATTAGATTTAGCTAAGTTCTTTTTGTTAGATGAAAGTCCTTATTCTGTATTTTATAATGATGAGAGAGAAATAACAGGTCTTTTCTTTCCAATGGAGATTATCTATGAAAGCTATATTGCTAATAAATTAAAAGAAGTTATTGATAATAAATTTTCAATAAAGATTCAAGATAATTCTTATAAAATTTTTAATAAATGTGAAGTTGGCGGGAAGGAAGTAAAAAATAATATTACTTTTTTTAAATTAAAGCCTGATATTGTTGTGGAAAAAGAAAAAGAAGTAATTATTTTAGATACTAAGTGGAAAGAACTTAAGAGTTCAAAAGAAAATGAAATAATTTATAATTTTGGTATTTCTAAGGAAGATATTTATCAAATGATAACTTATATTCATGTTTATAATTCTAAAATTAAAAATGAAGATAATAATAAGTTTTGCAATAAAGCATATTTACTATATCCAATTAATAATAATGAAAAACTCCCTTTAGAAAATGATATAGTATTTTCGGGAGAAAATGGATTAAAAGTTAGGGCATGCTTTGTAGATTTGAGTTCAGAAAAAAATACTATGAAATCTTTAAAAAAGATACTTGAAACTATAAAATAATTTTTTACAAGACTCCCATCTATATCGTAGACATAATAATGTACTCAGAATTATTGTTTTTTCATAATGCTTCCTAAAGTTTTTATGTTCTATTCTAATTTTAACACATTTAAAAAACTCTTGCTATTTTATTTTTTTATTAACTATGTTATACTTTTTTTGAGGTGATGTAAATGGAAAATAAAATTGAAAAACTAGCTGATATTATAAAAAATTCAAAACACCTTGTTTTCTTTACAGGAGCAGGCGTGTCGACTGAGAGCGGATTGAAGAGTTTTAGAGGAAAAGATGGCTTATATAGTAGTTTATACAAAGGAAAATATAGACCAGAAGAAGTATTAAGTTCAGACTTTTTTTGTTCACATAGAAAAATATTTATAGAATATGTTGAAGAAGAATTGAATATCAATGGTATTAAACCTAATAAAGGTCATTTAGTTTTGGCTGAATTAGAAAAAATGGGTATATTAAAAGCAGTGATAACTCAAAATATAGATGATTTACATCAAATGGCAGGAAATAAAAATGTCTTAGAATTACATGGAAGTTTAAAAAGATGGTATTGTTTAAGTTGTGGAAAAACATCAAATAAAAATTTCTCATGTGAGTGTGGTGGAATAGTTAGACCTGATGTCACTTTATATGGAGAAAACTTAAATCAAGATGTAGTTAATGAAGCTATTTATCAAATAGAACAAGCAGATACTTTAATAGTTGCAGGTACAAGTTTAACAGTTTATCCAGCTGCATATTATTTAAGATATTTTAGAGGAAAAAATTTAGTTATAATCAACAATGAAAGTACTCAATATGATGGAGAAGCATCTTTAGTTCTAAAAACTAATTTTGCAGATACTATGGAAAAAGTTTTAAATATAATAAAAAAATAAAAAAGAAAGAGGTTGTTATAATTTGCAACAGCCTCTTTTAACATTTTATTTTAAATTTTTCAACAATTCTACTAAGTATTTATAATATTTTTCAACAGAAGCTATTTCCATTTTTTCCTTAGGAGTATGTACATCATAAATGTTAGGTCCTATTGAAATCATATCTAGATCTGGATAGTGAGTAGAAATTGCTCCACATTCAAGTCCAGCATGAATAACTGTTACTTGCATATCTTCATTAAATAAATCTTTATAAGTTTTTACCGCTGTATCTCTTAAGTGAGATACTGGTCTAAATCTCCATTCAGGATATCCTTCACCAACTTCATAATTTACTTTATGTTCTTTTATAATATTTACTATTTTTTCTTCTAAGCTATCTAAAACACTAGGTTCAGAACTTCTTAAAGAAGTAATAATAGTTATTTTATCATCTATAAGTTTAACTATTGCTAGATTATCAGAACTTTCAACTATATCAGGATATTCTTTTAACCAAGTATTTACTCCTGTAGGTAAAGTATTTATTAGAGATAAAAGTCTTTCAAATACATCATTAGAGAAAGCTTCATTAGAACTATTTTCAAGTTTAGTTATTTCAAAAGTTATATTTTTATCTTGAGCTTTATATTTGTTTTTAAAGTTTTCAAAAACTTCTTTCACTTTAAGAGTAAAACTTTCTGAAGCATCCTTATCAATAGCTATATCAAAATAGCATTCTCTAGGGATGGCATTATCTTTAGTTCCACCTTTAATATCACATAATCTTATATCAAATTCTTTCTTTAATTGTATTATTAATTCATTGATAACTTTATTTGCATTTAATCTATTCTTATGAATTTCTGCTCCTGAATGTCCTCCGAATAGATTTTTAACTTCTAATCTAAAGAATTCCGGATTAGCGATATTAAGTTTTTCTTTCTTATCATCAAATATTGCTCTTATAGTTCTTCCACCAGCACTACCAACAGTTACCCATGCCTCTTCTTCTGAATCAATATTAATTAACATTTTTCCTGTTAAAATATTATCTTCTAGTCCAAGAGCTCCTCCCATTGTTGTTTCTTCTTCAACAGTAACAAGTAATTCAATTTGAGGATGTTCTATAGTGTTATCTTCAAGAACAGCTAGTCCCATAGCAACAGCTATTCCATTATCAGCTCCAAGAGTAGTTTTATTAGCTCTTAAATAATTTCCATCTACTATTAAATCAATTCCATCTGTTTTAAAATTATGGTTAGAATCTAAATCTTTTTCACAAACCATATCCATATGACCTTGAAGTATTACTCCAGGAGAGTTTTCATAATTTTTACTTGCTGCTTTTTTAATTACTATATTATTCATTTTATCTTGATATACTTCTAAACCAAGTTTTTTAGCTGTATCTACTAGAAAGTCACTAACAGCTTTTTCATTTCCTGATTCTCTTGGAATTTTTGATAATTCTTCAAAATAGTAAAATACTCTTTCTGGTTTTAAATTAACTAATTTATTTGACATAATTTTCTCCTTTTACATCATTCCTGGCATCATTCCACCAGTACCCATTGAAGCTTTTTCTTCTTCTTTTTTATGTGCTATAACAACTTCTGTAGTTAAAAGTAATGAAGCAACAGAAGTAGAATTTTGTATTGCAGCTCTTGTAACTTTTGCAGGATCTATAATTCCAGATTCTATCATATTAACATATTTTTCATTTTTAGCATCAAATCCAAAACCTTTAGGTGACATTCTTACTTTTTCTAAAACTACACCACCATTTAATCCACAGTTTTCTGCTATTTGTTTAATAGGAGCTTCAAGAGCTCTTTTTACAATTTCAATACCCATAGCAATTTCACCAGTTTCATTGAATTCTTTCATAGAATCAATTATATCTAATAGAATTGTTCCTCCACCTGCAACTATTCCTTCTTCAACTGCAGCTCTTGTTGCATTTAAAGCATCTTCTATTCTTAATTTCTTATCTTTCATTTCAACTTCTGTAGCAGCTCCAACTTTTATAACAGCAACTCCTCCAGATAATTTTGCTAATCTTTCTTGTAATTTTTCTTTATCATAATCAGAAGTAGTTTCTTCTATTTGACTTTTTATTAGATTAACTCTAGCAGATATATCTTTTTGTTCTCCAGCACCATCAACAATTACAGTTAAATCTTTTGTAACTTTAACAGTTTTAGCTCTTCCTAATTGTTCAATAGAAGTTTCTTCTAACTTCATTCCTTTTTCTTCAGATATAACTTCTCCACCTGTTAGTATAGCTATATCTTCAAGTATGGCTTTTCTTCTGTCTCCAAAAGCAGGTGCCTTAACGGCAACAACATTTAAAGTTCCTCTTAATTTATTTATAACAAGAGTAGTTAGAGCTTCTCCTTCAATATCATCAGCTACAATTAAAACTGGCTTAGACATTTGTACTGTTTGTTCAAGTAAAGGTAATAATTCTTTCATTGAAGAAATCTTTTTATCTGTTAATAAGATTAAAGGATTATCAAGTTCTGCGGTCATTCTTTCAGAATCTGTAACCATATATGGAGAAACATATCCTTTATCAAATTGCATTCCTTCAACAGTTTCTAAAGTTGTTTCCAAAGATTTAGCTTCTTCAACAGTTATTACTCCTGTTTCACCAACTTTTGCCATAGCCTGAGCAATTAATTTTCCTATTTCTTCATCACCAGCTGAAATTGATGCAACTTGTGAAATTTCTTCATTAGATTCAATTTTTTTAGCTTTATCTTTTAAAACTTCAATAGCTTCTTTAGCAGCAAGTTCTATTCCTTTCTTTAAGAAAATAGGGTTTGCTCCAGCACTTAGCATTTTTAATCCTTCTTTAACAATAGCTTGTGCTAAAATTGTTGCAGTTGTTGTCCCATCTCCTGCAACATCATTTGATTTAATTGCAACTTCTTTAACTAAAGCTGCTCCCATATTTTCAAAAGGATCTTCTAACTCTATTTCTTTAGCAATAGTAACTCCATCATTTGTGATTAGAGGAGCACCGTAAGACTTTTCTAGAACAACATTTCTTCCTCTAGGTCCTAAAGTAACTTTTACTGCATCAGCAAGAATATTAACTCCTGTTTCTAATTTTTTTCTAGCTTCATCATTAAAATTTATAATTTTTGCCATTTAATTAACCTCCTATTATTCGATAACTGCTAAAATATCTTCAGCATTCACTACTAAATATTTTTCTTCTCCATCTTCTATTTCATTTCCTGAGAATCTATTGAAAATTACTTTGTCTCCAACTTTTATACCTTCTAATTTTTCTCCTTTACCTAAAGCAATAACTTCTGCTTGATTTGGTTTTTCAGCAGGAGCAGTCTTTGAACTAAGTAAAATTCCACTCTTAGTCTTTTCTTCTTTTTTAATTGGTTTTATTAAAACTCTTTCTCCAATAGGTCTAATATTCATATATAATTACCTCCTGATTTTTTATTAGCACTTAACTATATAGAGTGCTAAATTATCTACACTAATAATAATATATTATCTTTTATTTGTCAATCTTAAAAAATATTTTTTATAAAAAGGGAAGTTGTAATCTCAACTTCCCAAATATATTAATATTTTCTCCAACTACCATATTTTGATTTTTTATTTCTTTTAAATGGTAAATATAGTAAAAAACTTAAAGCTATATATATACCTACGATAGAGAATAAATAATAAGGCCATGGTCCTACATAATCAATCAATTTTGCAGCTGATGATGG